>Ga0082335_1002172_pt1 | contig 37699 bp, 36 predicted proteins | sample Subgrocontami58m_FD_72375 | JGI IMG/M metagenome (GOLD analysis project Ga0082335, IMG submission 72375) | Subsurface groundwater microbial communities from S. Glens Falls, New York, USA - GMW37 contaminated, 5.8 m (SPADES assembly) (version 2) ...
GTGCGAGCCTTGCGACGGCGTTACGTTGAAATCCTTGAAGCCCGATTCAACAATTGCAGCAGCGCCTGAAATCTGATCCCACGTAACAGGAATACCGAGCCAGTGGTCCAAGCTTCCCCAGCGTCCAACACCGATGAGCACGTACGGACGCTTTTGCGCGAGCAGCTTCGAGTTCAACGCACTCACTTCCTGTGCTGCCTCGCGGCTCTTCGAGCGGTCGAACTTATGAATGTCCACCACCACAATGTCGTGAATGTCCTTGGTCGCGCCGTTCCCCAAAACTTGTGTGCTGTGACAAATCAAATCTTCTTGATTCACCTTCTCCACATCCAACTCCTCAAGCTCATGGCTTAGCACGAGCGGACGAATTTGCAGGAACGCGAATTCCTTCGGGTATCCCGGCTCCACGTTCATGTTCACGGCAAACTCAATCTCCACCGGTGTGCCCATGCCCCATTGGCCCATGTCGAGCACAAGCTCAAGAATTTCCGGAAGCGAGAAGATCTTGTGCTTGAGTATTGGCGCGAAGGTCACTACGCGTTTGCCGCTACGCGAGACTCCATCATGTACCGTGTCGTCCTCGGGCGAGTACGTCGAGCCGACATGGAAGAGTGTCTGATCTTCTTCGGCTTTGTTCAGATCATAAAGGTGTACGAAGTCTCCGGGATTCATACTGCCATCTGTCTGAAGTCCGCTTTGTAAATCCAATGCGAAGAAGTTCTGCTGAGCGTTCTTCAGCGTCTCTTTCGTCGAGAAGAACTGCATCAGATGCCGCGGGAACTTCGGACAAAACCGAACCGTGTTGCCTCCGTCAACAACAGTCTTGCCGAGGCCAAGCGCGACGTACACAATCCCATCCATTGACTTTTGCGGCGGCACAGGGTAGAAGTTGTATGACTTGCCAACGCCGGCGAAATCGGGGTAGAACCTGCCGTGATGCGGGGCGCCCACCATCCGTTGAATGATGACGGCCATCTTCTCTTCTTCGAGTCTGTACGATGTTGCCTTCATGTAGTCACGCGCCTTTCTCGCGAAGGTGGACGCGTATACGCACTTGATGGTGTGGAGCAATTGCTGCAAGCGGACATGATGGTCGGGATGGTTGTTGGGAATCATATACGTTTGGTACACACCGGCGAAGGGGAGATACTGCGAGTCTTCCAACAGACTTGAAGACCGTACCGCCAACGGCTCGTGAGTTATCCCAAGAAGTTCCGAAAGCTTGCTTGTTGTCTCGGCTGGGAAATGCGCTGCCTCAACGAACCGACGGATGAGTGCGGCATCGGCAGGCGGATGCAGGGCAACGCTTTCGAGATTATTCATCTCCAAGAATTTGTCAAACACGTCCGTGGCGACCACGACAGCGGAAGGGACGTATATTTCGATCCCCTGAAACCTGTTCCGAATATTGTAATTATTGATGAGTGTATTGATGAAGCCCAGCCCGCGCGCCTTGCCACCGAGCGAGCCACTGCCAATGCGAGCGAAACTGTTTTGCGGGTCGAATGTTTCCTTGGTGAACTCGGTAATCACGCCTCGCTGCCTGATCTCACGGTACAACTGCAACGAGGTTATGAGTTCATTTCTCAATTCAGTAATTGATGCAAAGTCTTCCACTTTGCGCGGCCTGAGCCGTTGCGCAAGCCAAAATTCGGTGCGAGCTTTCAGCCAATTGGAAAAGTGATTGCGCTTGCCGTGATATTGGATGCTTTCGTCGGGGACGTTGTGGAGTTGTTCTTCGAGCGTTTTCAAATTGTGTGCACGACCGACCTCCTCTCCATCGGGCGTGCGGAAGATGAAGTCGCCGAATCCGAAATTGCTCATTGTGAATGCTCGCAGGTCGTGCAAAAGCCGCGGAGACGTTTTGAGGAGGAACGTCGCTCCAATTTCGCGTGCCTTCTCGGCAAACGTTGGATTGCTCGACTGCAGAAGAACTGGAATGTCTTCGTGTGCGCTGCGGACCGCCTTGGCGAAATCGAATCCTGCCTCCGGGTCTTTCACGCCGTGCCGTTTGAAGTTGATGTCGGAGATGACGCCGAGAATGAACTCTTCATACTTTTCGTAGTACGCCCATGCTTCTTCGTACGAAGTGCAAAGCAGAATCTTCGGTCTCGCTCTCATACGGAGCAGCTTATGCGTGAGGTTCACTCCTTCAGCAATAAGCTGCTGCGACTGATGGAGAATTTCAGTATAAATTATCGGGAGATACGAGGAGTAGAAACGGACGTCGTCTTCAACGAGGATTATGGATTGGACGCCGACCGTCAGCGTGTCGTTTTCCACGTTCTGCCGGTCTTCCACGTCTTTGATGATCGCGATGAGGAGCCGGTAATCGCCCTGCCAAATAAAGATGCGGTCGAAGATAGACGTGTCATAGTTGGTGACAATCTCTTTGCGTTCGCGGTTGTCGTATGCTAACAGCACGATGGGAGTGTTGATGCCCACGTTGCGCGCCATCTGAGCAAACTTAATGACGTGCATGTCCTCAATGTGCAGCGTGGTAATAATGAGGTCGAATTGGTTCTGCCCCGACGCAAGCTCGATGGCTTCTGCCGCACTCGTGACGTGCGTGATCTCCGGCGCGTGGCTCAGGTTCAGGTCCTGGGCTTCCCGGCGAATCAGCTCATACAACCTGCCGTCTTCTTCAAACAAGTAGTTATCGTATAAGCTGGAGACGAGCAGGATGTCACGAATCTTGAACCGCATCAGTTTCTGGAACGTTTTGATGCGGCTGCCGGAGATATCTTCTATTTTCAGATGATCGATCTTGCTCATGAACTACAGCCCATGAAGTTGCTTCGTGATGTTGTCAGGTAGAGTGGTGTGAGGAAGGAAGTGTTCAGAGAAAGTAGAGTGTTCACTGTTCTTCGTTGCGCCCCTACGGGTCTACGACCTCGTAGAGGGTCGTAGACCGTTCTCACCCATGCCTGCTTGCCGAATGTTCAGCAGGCAAGCCTGCTTTGACTCTTCAGTATTTGTAGGAACAGCATAACTCATGCGACCAATGCATTCATTCCTTCACTCGATGAAAGAACCTCGGATGGCACGCGAACGAACTGATGGGGTCTACGACCTCGTAGAGGAGGGTGACGAATTATATCATTCTCTGACCAAATTTAGAAAAACTCCGTGTCAAATACAAAACCATCTTGACTCGGGAAATGATGTGGGAGAACAAATCCTTTTTTTTCAAAGAGGTTTGGTCTGCCACTGAATCTATGCAGACAACTCTGATGGTGAGGCCGCGTCACGCAAAGAACGGAAAAACAAAATTGACCAATACCACATAGGGGCGAAGCGCTACCTCGCTTCGTCAGCGGAGGAGACGTTTTTGTTGTTGAGCGCTTTGTGTCCCGCTTTTCGGGACTCCGTACAGCGGAGCGAAATGCGCTTTTTGCATCCCGCTGATTTTGAGCGGGACCCCGCTGTTGTTGAGCGGGGACTATTTCCTTTTTAAAGAGGTTAGGCAGCAGCTAGCATGTTATTCAACTTCTCGATTATGCTGCTAATTGTAACGGCAATGTTCTTATGACCGTCAGATGGAAACACTATCTTACAATCGAACAACACTTCTCTCGACAGTCGAAGAGAGAGAATGGTGAGTTCGATTAGAGTTCGGACGGGAGTGGAATAGCCCTTCGGAACGAAATGCTCGTACTCATTTCTGATGTCTTCATGAAGCCACTCTAGTCGTTTCATCTCATCATCCGTAACGGTAATTTCTTTGCTCATCACATACTGATGCATGAAACACTCTGATTGAATCATAGCGAGAGCATCGTAGAAGGAGATCAGGTAGTCTTCACGATTCGGCTCCGGCCCGTTGGAGTAATCGATCTCGGGTTTCTCGCAAACTACGGGCTGAGAGAATCTCCAGGCTTCCTTACAGCCAGGAACCAATACCTTGTGAATCTCCTTGAACGGTCCGCCGCTGAATTGATACTGATGCATTCTGTCTTTCGATGGCCTGCCAGTTACTGCTAGGTTAGCAGACCCTTTTAGTGCCTCAATCATCGAACGATACAAAACCAAATGAGACTCTCTTGCAGCACGGAACATGCTGGGTTGTGAGCGACTCAGCTCGCACTCAATATGAAGGAGCCCATTCTCCACGAGAGTAAGATTGTCGATTGATTCGTATACTGACACGTGATCTCCTCGGCGGCCGCCTAACGTGTGAATCAAGCTACAGGTGTAACCGATGGGTGGTCTTGAGCGAAAAAATATTGAGAAAAATTGTGTTTACCTCTTGACATTCGGCAAGCAGACCGCGGCTAGGCTGCGGAGTAGACTGGTTTGGTTTGTACTATCCGCACCTGCGCAACTGAGCCTATGAATGTTTTCTTTCACGATCTACTGCAACCGAGTATTAGAATTCGCCGACGCTCAATCCGTCAGCTTGAGCCGCTGGTTAGCCCGCAAACAGGATTCACAAATTCATCATCGCTTTGAATTTCTTTGCCTCTCTGCTCGGTTGCCCTTGGGTTCCACGTATCACACCAGCAATTGACCATTTCGGTTGCTTGTTTCCCCTGATGTTGAGTAACTCTTTGTTCTTCGAGGATGCGACTTGTATGAGGAATGATTCGATCTTATTGACTTCTTTTCTCTTGACTTGGCCACGCTTGACAGGACGAGCTAAGAGAAAGAGCACCGGTCGTCCCTTTCGGTATTCAGCTAAAGCCTCGTTGTATTTGTCCAGTTTGTGTAGTTGAAAGCATTCACTTTCGAATTTATTGGTCGTCTTGCCGACGTAGTACGGAACGATGCCTTTCCCTGCTCTCATTCCAAACACATAAATGCCGCATCGTTTGGAGAGCAAAATCCGTTCGCCCGTGTTCCAAAAGTCCGACACATCACTGATTCTCCTTCCTGCGGGCTTCTTTACAACGGGAATTCTAAAGGGACCATGTACAGTGTATTCAGTCATAAAAGGATCTCCATTTGTTTGCGGGCTAACGGACCGCGGCTAAGCTGCGGAGTAGAATGCTTTGGCTTGTACTACCCGCACCCGCGCAACTGAGCCTATGATTATGCTCTTTCACGATCTACTGCACCTGAGCATTAGAATTCGCCGACGCTCAATCCGTCAGCTTGAGCGACTGGTTAGGGCGCTGGGCGAGTGAACTACCCGCCATGGTCGCCTAGAATTCATGCTTGTTTCGAGCCCTGTATTTCTTGCCAGCAATTTTGATGAAGTCTTCAAAGTGACGTTCAACGAAAGACGCTAACTGTTGCTTTGCGAGAGTTATCTCAGTGAGGTATTCCCGCAATTCTTTCAAGTCGACAAGGGCAAAGTCGGCTATTTCGCTAGCGCTGAATCTTCTCTTGTATTTGAGCCTCAACACCTCGTTGCTAGGGAAAAAATGCCACATGGAATGCACGTACGTATTCCGCTTTCCATTTATCTTAGAAAGAGCTTTTCTTATTCCGGCAAAGTCATTGTTGATTGTTTCGACGTTGACATAATGAAAAACGACCTTTTCGAGTTTTGCTATGAGCACATCTAGTGAATCGGTACTTAGGAGACATAGAACCAATTGCCATGGCTGGTTGGTCATATACATGATACAGCGCGTGATAGCCTCTTCCAGTTCAGCAATTCCAATCGAGACGTCTGCGAGTGCTCTTTTGTATTTATCTTTTGACCGTGTCGTCATGAGGGAAGAAACTGATGAAGCCGAGCCCGGCGCCCTAACGCTTAAATCAGCGGCGCGGCTTTTTGCGTCCGCTGAATTTATTTGTTAGGGATTTTGTTTCTTTTCAAATTGAAGTTGCATGGCTTCCTGAACCCTCTTGCGCACACCATCTATAGCTTTCTGTCGTGATAAGCGACTATGTGAACCTATGCCAATCTCAACGGCGAGTGCGACAATATCTTCATCGGTAAGTTCACTAATCCTTGCTGCATAAGCACTATCGCCACCAGTCTGGGTACGCGAAACCAAATCTTCGAAAATGGATTTTAGTTCTTGAGGGGTTTTTGAGGAATGTGGCCTCTCAGTCTTTTTCTTTTCTTTTGGCTGCTTCTGCTTTTGCGGATAATTAGGAAACGCCGCTTTCAAACGGCGTTCAATACGACCCAATGCCGTAGAAGCCATCTGTATGTCTCGTCGGAGGAGGTTAATCTCCTCTGCGACACGCTTCAATTCATCTGTTGGATCTGTAAATTCTTTACTCATTTAGAAAATCCGTTATTCCTTTCCAAAGGTTCTTGAAATCGTTGACAAACTCTGCAGGAACACCGCCAGAAGTCACGGCCCTTTTGATAGCTACTCTGTCATAGATTGGCGTATCAAGGCATTTAACTTTCAAGCCGGCTTTGGTTGCCGCTTGAGAACAAACGCGCTGAACTTGGCTCCAATAAAAACCCGATTCTTTTGTCATAGTGCCTGCATAAGGCTTGGCTTTGTTCATGAAAACGGCAATTTTGGGTATAGGAAATGGTTCGATGCGTAACTGTAATGTGTTCAAGATTAAGGGAACGCCTTTTACGGCATAAAAGTCGGGGTTGACTGGAATCAGAATCAAGTCACAGACCGAAAGAATGGAATAGGAAAGAAGAGTAAATGAAGGAGGACAGTCAAAAAGGGCATAGTCGTAATCCAAAACATTTTTGGACCAGGTAATTTTCCCGAGAATGTCCCGAATGAATCCCTGCATTTTCTCACGGTCGAACACATCCAACTCAAGCCAATACAAATCTTCAATAGATGGGACAAAATGATACCTGTCTGTAATTTGATAGATAAAATCATAATTTATTCCGAAGTCGAAACCTTTGTTGCCGGTATATGCTTCAATAGCCTTGAAAATAGTCTTCTCTTTCTTTTCAGAGCGGTCTGACCAATCACTGAATTTACGATATAGACTCCCATCTTCGTTAAGAGTTATCGCTTGAGTCAGAGACATCTGAGCGTCCAAATCAAATAGTAGAACATTAGAATTTCCGTAGGTTGAGATGAGGTCACCCAAACACCATGTAACGGTGGTTTTCCCAACACCGCCCTTAAAGTTGATGGTTGCTATTGTTTTTGGCGGTCGCTTTTCATTCATAGTTTTTTTTACCCCCTAACGGACCGCGGCTAAGCTGCGGAGTAGAATGGTTTAGGTTGTACTGCCCCCACTCGCGCAACTGAGCCTATGATTGTTTCTTTTCACGGTCTACTGCAACTGAGTATTAGAATGCGCCGACGCTCAATCCGTCAGCTTGAGCCACTGGTTAGGTGGCGACAGTTAGTTCGCTGGGACAAGAACTGCTTCGAACGGAACATTACCATCAGCGGGGCCTGCAGTAGTTCCTCTCATTGAAAACCTGGTTGGGCTCAAATCAAGAATGACAGCAGAACTTACTCCTCGCGTCCCTCTATCGAAAACAATCGATTGTGCATTATTGACAAGCTCCCACGTTCCGCTTCTTGGATCGCCATATCCAGAGAACCAATAATACAATCCGTTTGGCCCGTACATCACCGTAACATCGTATGAGACTTGTTGTCCATCAATGATGTAATGTTGAAACTTCCAAAGTTGTGAAGTTAGGATTCGTCTTCTGGATTCCTCCAATGAAGTGCCGTAGTCCGTGCAAGACACGAATCCGACGACGAGCATTATGAGAAAGACTTGTGTGGTTTTCATCGGAACCTCCTCTCGGATGCCCTTGTTGTGGCCACCTAACTACTGATTATCCTGCATCCCCGCAGCATAACACAACCAAAATGCGTGATATGCTGCGGGAAGCTTGTTGTTCTACACCAAACCCTGGTCCATTATCGCATTCGCCACCTTCAAGAAACCGGCAATGTTCGCACCGTTCAAAAGAAATTATAAACCTAACTCCGCTTTCACGCTTTCGAGTGGAATTGCTTTTCGACCTTTGCGTCGCTCGGCAAGATGTTTCATAAGCCGTTTGTTCTGTGTGATGTCTTCGCCAACTTCAAATTCATCCCAGCCCTCAACTGAAGAGAGAACAAATCGATGCCCGTCACTGGACTTGAGAATGAGACTTTTGCTTTTCGCTCTTCTCAATAGAGTATTCAGTGTTTTCGCTCGTCCTGAAATATTTATAGTAGTCATAGATTTGTTTCCTTGCCTCTGATGATTCTCAATAGCCCGAACAATCTCAACTTGCTCGAACTTCTTGAAGAATTTCAAATCGTCTCTTGCTTCTTCACTGAACTCTATCTTGTACAATACAGTCTCTCACTTGAACGTGAACTTGAAGAGAAGCAAAATGCAACTCGACCTTTGATGCTCAGACAATCTACCAAACCAAGCGAAGATTTCAAATCAAAAGCAAGGACGAGGCGGAGCCTCGTCCCTACAATAAATTTTATTCGTGTTAATTCGTGGATAAAAAAAATCCGCGCTTAAACCAAGCCTTGGTCCATCATCGCATTTGCCACCTTCAAGAAGCCGGCGATGTTCGCACCGTTCACGTAATTGCCCGGCGTGCCGTACTTCTCTGCAGTCTCCAAGCACATTTGATGGATGCTCTTCATGATTTCATGCAGGCGTCTGTCAACTTCCTCTTTGGGCCATGGCAAGCGCATACTGTTCTGGCTCATCTCAAGCCCCGACGTTGCTACGCCGCCTGCATTAGATGCTTTGCCCGGCGAGAAGAGAATCTTTGCTTCCTCAAACACTTTCACTGCACCGAGAGTTGACGGCATGTTCGCGCCTTCACACACGCACGTGCATCCGTTCTTTACAAGTTCACGGGCATCGTTTTCGTCCAGTTCATTCTGCGTTGCGCATGGCATCGCAACATCAACAGGAATACTCCACGCGCGCTTGCCCGCGTAAAAGGGTACTTTGAATTTATCCGCGTACGGTTTCACCGCATCCATCGCGCTTGCGCGAAGCTCGAGCATGTATTCAATTCTCTCGCCGCTCACGCCGTTTTCATCATAAATAAATCCGTCTGGACCTGAGAGCGTCACAACCTTTCCGCCAAGCTGTGTCACTTTCAGCGCAGCGCCCCACGCAACGTTCCCGAAACCGGAGATTGCAACTCGCTTGCCAGCCATCGCCATTCCTTTCGTCTTCAGCATTTCTTCCGCAAAGTACGTCGCGCCGAAACCTGTTGCTTCAGGACGAATGAGCGAGCCGCCCCAGTTCAATCCTTTCCCCGTGAGAACGCCGGAGAATTCTTTCGTCATGCGTTTGTACTGTCCGAATAGAAATCCAATTTCTCTGCCGCCGACGCCAATATCACCTGCGGGTACATCAACATCGGGACCGATGTGGCGGAAAAGTTCGGTCATAAAACTTTGGCAGAATCGCATCACTTCGTTGTCGCTTTTTCCTTTTGGGTCAAAATCCGAGCCCCCTTTGCCGCCGCCCATCGGCAGGGAGGTGAGACTGTTCTTGAACACCTGCTCGAACGCCAAGAACTTCAAAATGCCAAGCGTGACGGAAGGGTGGAAGCGCAGTCCGCCCTTGTACGGACCGATAGCGCTGTTCATTTGAATGCGGAAGCCGCGGTTGATGTGGTACTCCCCCTGGTCGTCCTGCCACGGCACACGGAACATAACGACGCGCTCAGGCTCTACCATGCGCTCCAATATTTTTGCCGTGCGATACTCAGGATGCCGCGCCAGCACTAACTCCAGCGATTCAGCAACCTCCTGCACCGCTTGATGAAATTCAGGTTCTGCCGGATTCTTAGCCTTAACTTGTGCAATCAGATTTCTAACGTAGTCAGACATACAAGCCTCTTGTTATTGGGTGATTTGTCATTCTGAACGCCTGCCTGCTCAACGAGTCCAGTCTTCGACCGGACGGGCAGGGAGCCCTGCCCGCCTTAGTGTTCTCCGAAGGCAGGCGGGGAAGCGGAGTGAAGAATCTATTGCTTTGAATTTGCTGAGTTTCAGATTCTTCGCTTCGCTCAGAATTGATTGAGGAAAGAACGGCGAGAGAATAGCTACAACAAAGTAGGAAAGTCTGGCGGGATTAGCAAGGTGTCGAACAATCCCTCTGCTATGAAAATACCAACACCATCACCCTTGTCCAAAATCCGCCGCAGGCGGATTGAGTTGAACTCCTCTACGAGGTCGTAGACCTACGGAGTTCCTCTGACAGTATTGTACGTTGTATTACAAACATCAAACTCCTACGGAGTTTGGGAAAATTGACATTTGAGGTTATTCGAGTTGAATCCTGTAGGGATTCTATGTTTGTAGCAAATCATCAACAGAATGTTTTCATCAACTCCGTAGGAGTTGAATGTATTTTTGCTCTTGTGTTTGGAAGAGAGGCTGGTTTCTTGAATCTATCTCAACTCCGCCGCAGGCGGATCATTTCATCGGCATTTGTGCATTTCAAGTCAAGGAAGTTTTGTTTTGGACAGCAGTGCAACACCATCATAAAACGAGGCGGCATCTGTAGGGACATCGGCTTGCCGGCCGTAGGAGGAAGCCCGCGTCCCTACGAGAATCATTTTCATGGTTGGTGGTGAACAGCCGTTCATGAACGCTCCTTATGAAGCGGAGTTCGTTTCAATCCGAACGATAGCATTAACAAGGCTTAAGTTCGCCTGTCACTGCAAGAATTGAACGGACCCACGGGCGTTCTGCTGACTCAGCCTAACGAAGATGGGCAGATGTCTTTTAACAACATGCTCTCCATTCTTTCAGAACACCGCGTAATCTATAATAAACGCATTAAGTAACGTGGAGTATTAACAGCATCTTGTAGAGTGGGCAAACATTTGCCACGAAGCATCAAAGGACACAAAGGTTTCACAAAGTTTTTCTCTTTGTTTCTCAAAAATCTCTTCTTTGTGAAACCTTTGAGCCTTAGGTTCTTTGTGGCGAAGACATCGAACTATCGGAGAATGTCAAGTTATTTACTGCGTTCACTATACATCCTCACACTCGCCATCATGTGGACTTGCAACTCATATGGCGTTTAGGTAGAATGCTATCAAAGAAAAAGGAGAACTCATGACTCAACTTCAGCGCACAATCAAAGCTGTCGTCCGCAAAGGCGAAGAGTATTACGTCGCTGAGTGCATGGAGATAAGTGTTGTCACTCAAGGAAAAACTCTTGATGAGACAATCGGGAATCTTCAAGAAGCAGTCGCGCTACATTTGGATGGTGAAGACCTTGCGGAATTCGGTCTTGCCCCTAATCCAACTCTTGTTGTAACGATGGAGTTGGAGCCTTCCTATGCCTAAGCCGAGGAGACTTTCGGGTGATGATGTTATCGCCATCCTCGGTTCGTTTGGTTTCGTATTCCTCGACACAAAGAACTTGATAGCGGCACTGTGTGAGCAATCTTCCGACAAGCAACTAAGTATATTCCAGAGGAGCAATTGTTGCCCAAGTTTTTCGTGGAGTGAACAGTGCTCGACTTCCTCACAGCCAACAGAATCGTCATCGTTTACATCCTCACCCTCGACATCATGTGGACGTGGGAGAGTGTTGCGCCATACTTTCAAACCTCACGCAATAGAATCCGCCACGACCTCCGCAACCTGGTTGTCGGAACGTTTAACGGTGTTGTGCTTGGCGCAATCTTCGCAAGCATGACGCACAACTTCACAGGCTACATCTCCGACCACCGGATAGGACTCATCTTCTTGCTTTCACCGCCCTGGTGGCGGCACTGTATGTTGGCGTTTCCACCGGATGCACCACAGCGATAATGCGATGGATGCAACAAGCGCTTCTCGTTTTCACATCGGCGAAATCACTTTCTCGATGATACTGCGCCTTACCATCATCTACGACATTACGCTCCTTGTCTGTACGCTTTTTCATCACGCAAACATTGCTTTACCCTACTCGCTCGACAATGCGCTTCGCTTCATTACCGTCACGCCGTTCATGCACAAAGTCCATCACTCACGAGTCAAACCGGAAACAGATTCAAATTTTTCCAGTGTGCTTTCTGTGTGGGATAGTGATTTAGGGTTGTTTACGACGCTGTTTTCAACAACGCAGGTTGGCTCCGCCCACCGGAGAATTTCCGGTGAGGTGGAAACCATCTTTCATGTGTTCATACCCACCGTGATAAGGCTGAAGTGAAGAGCATTAACAACATTTAAGTTTAACTTAATTCTGCCGTAAACCAATTCGTGTATATTTCTTCCGCTTCAAATGAACCTTTCCACAAATTCATGAGGAGAATTCACATGAAGAAGTTTGCATTTGTTTTCGTTGCTATCCTCGCGCTCGCAATTGTCGGCTGCGGTCCATCTACAGAGCAGAAGAAGATGGTAGCCGACCTTACAAGCGAAGTGACAAGCATGGTTAATGACGCAACATCATCATTGGGCAAGATGGATGACGTTGCGGGCAAAGTTGCATCAGCAATTACCGCTGGCGATTCACTGAAAATGAAGTTCCCAAAAGACTCAATCTCCATTGGCAGTGCACTCACGCAATTGAAATCTGCGAAAGACCGTTTGATGAGCGTGAATGATAACGTAAGTGCATGGTTGAAGAACTTCAAAACTCCTGACCTCGCGAATATGAAGTTTGACAAAGTGGTGTCCAATCTGAAGAAGAACAGGGATTGGCTGGCAACTGCCGCATCAGAAATCCAGGGCACACTCGACGCAGCAACAACTGCGTTGGATGGCTACAAGAACATCGCCTCCGGATTAATGAGCAAAGTAGCGGCAAAGAAGAAGTGAGTGTTTCAGCAGAGGAAGTAAAGCGATAGCCCTCTCTTCGTGAAAACGGGGAGAGGTTTTTGTTTTTGGATTCTAACGGTCATTGGTCAACCTGCCTGCCAAGCACTTCGGCAGGCAGGCGGTCAATTGCCAATTGAAAATTGATCGTTGACAATTGATCATTGTCCGAAGGACTCCTTGGGAGAAAATTCAATTCGTAGCTTACAACAAACTCGGACTCCATGCGCATCGAACAACCAAGAATCAGAACCAGCAATGTTGTAGAAGTGTGGAAGGAAGAATGGAGTCGTCGTGACTTCAGGCTTCAGTTTTCTGCGGCCGTACCTGCGTTGTTGCTTACGCTTCACTTCTTCACGGGATTCCTCCAATGGGTTGAGCAGCGAGAAGGCGTAACGCTGAACGACCCGATCCTTGCGATGATTCCGCCGCGAGACTTCACGTGGCTGACCTTTGGGATCATCTATCTTGCAATCGTCATTGCTCTGGCGTACATGAGCCGTCACCCGCGACAGCTTCTTCTTGCAATTCAATCGTACACACTGATAGTGATTGTTCGGGCGGTGATGATGTGTCTCGTGCCGCTCAACGCTCCGGAAGGATTGATTGTTCTGCGCGACCCGCTTGTGCAATTCGTCGGCAACGGCGCCGCCCCGACGAAGGATTTGTTCTTCTCCGGTCATACTTCAACAATGTTTCTGTTTTCGCTCGTGATGAAACGGCGAGCACTGAAGAATGTGTATCTGGTGTTTACAGTTCTTGTTGCAACATTCGTTATCTGGCAGCATGTCCACTATGTGATTGATGTGGCGGTTGCGCCGTTTGTGGCGTACGGGTGCTATCGAAGTGTAGCGGGGTTGAGTAAGAAGTTACTAGTGGAGAAACTATCCATTCATACATGATGCTTCTTTATTTTCAGCATCATTGCTCACTCGTTCTCATCCGATTGCTTAGCTCATCCTTATCGTCGGGTCTCACGGCAACACCTTCTCTTCTCAGCAAAACTCCACATTGACGAACCGCATCAATCAAGCCGTCTGCAGGTTTTCCCGATTTCATTCCATCAACAATCGTCTTCACCATTCCCTCCCATTCACTCTTCTGCACTTTGGCGTTGATGCCTGAATCACCGAGGACGAGCACTTTGTGTTCAAGCAAGCTGAGGAAAATCAGAATTCCTGTCCGGTCACGCGTGTTGAAGACTTCTTCGGCGAGAAACGCTTCGGCTGCTCGCTGTGCCACGCGGCGATCCATTACTTCATTTCCAGCAAAGAATCGCTTCACCGGCTCTACAAACCGGGCAAGCAGAACTCCAATGAGCGCTGCACTCAACGTTCCGAGTGCGATGTGTGCAAGCTCAAACTGCTGCCAGGATTCTGAGAAGTTGTGAATCAAAACGAACACCGTCAGAGCTATGGCTCCGAACAGCAGCCCTGAACGCCACGACGCACCATCGTACGGGTCGCTTGCGTGTACTGCGTATGGAACAATTTCGCCTGATGTCTGCTTCTCCGCATCTTTCACTGCTTCTTCGATGCGTTTCAAATCGTCTTGAGAAAAAAGTCTTTCAATCGTATTCGGCATGGGGTTCCTATCAAATGTGAGAATAAAAATATCAAATCATTCATACGTTAACAATCTCTGCCGTTCCAGCTATCATTTGCTAATCCCGCCACAAAAGAAGTGGCGGGATGCTCATTCCAACAGTAATTTTACCTTCATCCCGACTCTGTCGGGATTCGGTAAAATTAGCTGGAATGGCACTACACAGAACCTTTGAGCACGAAGAATAATTGTCCGTCGGGTGCGCGCAGGATTGCGCCTTCAACTTCACCGCTTTCATTCTTCAGCTCATCAGCCACCTGAAATGATTCGGACTTGAGAAGCTGAACTCGCTCGGCAGCGTCGTTTGCAAAGTACGTGAGCGCCGGAGTGGTGAACGTGGTTGTTTGATGTAAACCAATTGTCATTGCGCCATCAGAAAGAATGGTCCACGGATACGGCTTCTCACTCTTGAAGGTTGTTGTGAAACTCAATTTCTCCCAGAATCCGACTGATGCTTTCACGTTGTCAGTGTTGATGCTCAGCTCTCCAAACACCCCGAGTTTTGAGAGCGACTCGCCGGTTTGTTTCGGCATCTCGGCTTCGTTATGGTGCATGAGCATGATGGTAAGCTCGTTGGGGTCGAGAAAATTATGTTGTATTCTTTTTCCGTCTCTGCTCTTTTGTTGTTCCGGTCTGATTCCGATTCTCATCAATTCAAGAACTCTGTCTTTCATGTGTGTTGAAAAGTAGTGAAGAGCAGGCGAAGGGAAGTAGAATTCATACAGATGGATGTTCACCTTGCCGTCGGTGAACAGCGCCCAGGGATGCGGCTCGTGGTTGCCCCAGAGTTTTTGAAAACCAAGCTTCTCGTAGAACGGAGTGGATTCTTGCAAACTGTGAACAGAGATTGAAACGTGAGCGTAGTTGCCGAGCTTCAAAGAATAATCTCCGGATAGCTTGCGATAATGCTGACGGCAATGTAGCGAAAATTTTTCTGTTTCAGTCCAGAGGTGTGCTGGTCGGATTTGCGGATGCCGTCGGGAATCTTTTCGAGTAGTGCGGTACGATGTTCCAGAAAAGAATTGTTCATAGCTCTTGCCCCATCGTTAGTTATCCCGTTGGTGAGCCCAAAAACTTTTGTAGAACACAAGGCTCGAAAGAACCAGCGCGCCGCCCATTGCAATATACAACGGAGCGAGGTATTGCTTGGGAATCGATGTGTTGCGAAGAGTTATTCCCAATATAATCATCACCGCAATCATTGCATACCCCCTCCATGCAGTAAATGCGAAGAAGCATGCTCGCTGCGGAAGGCGGAAGATTCTGCCAACATTCTTTCGGGCAACGTTCGCAAACACAAATCGTTTTCCCGCAACGGCAATCACCGCGCCGGATGCACCGAAGAGAGCTGCAGAAAGATCGTGCAAAGTTTCCAGCCAAAGAAAAGCTCGAATGCAAAGGAAGGTTCCGACTCCAGTCCAAAGGAATCCGGCTAAAAGGAACAGCCAATGATTAGGGACTGCTGGGTTAAGTCTGTAAAGAATTCCTCGCATTACTTCCCCAATACCTCATCGTAATCGTCAATTGCGACCTTCACGACTTTCAAAGCATACTCGCAGGCGTACACTCGCTTAACAGCGGGTACATCTGAAACATCTTTTACATTTTCCCACACGTGATCATTTGCAAGCACCGCAATAATTTTGTCGTCTGTTTCGCCGTGGTCAATCATGTGAATACCGCCGATGACACGAGCTTGAGAATTACATCACTGACGTTACGCAAGCGGGTGCTTTCTTGGGATGTCAAAACCCTCACCCTTGCCGAAGGCATCCGTAGTGAGAAGGTGGAAGCGACGAAGTCCGCTTAGACGGTCAACTTCGTACCAATTTGGTGAATTACTGTTCTATCTGCAAGACCTTCTTTCGCTTGAAATTGGTTGATGATGTGATGATATTGGAGGCAGATTTCCACAATTACCAATACTTATTATGGCAACTGCGATACCGTCACTTCATCCAACACGAGCAAAAGTTAATCTCTCAGCATTTCGACACAACCTCAATGTCGTGCGAAGCTCTGTCGGCAAGGATGTTCAGATTATGGCGGTGGTGAAGTCGAACGCGTATGGACACGGGATGCGGACGATTGCGTATGAAGCGATTCGTAACGGCGCAGAGTATCTTGCCGTTGCCCGCATTGACGAGGGGGCTGAGCTTCGTCGTGACGGCATTCACCATCCGCTGCTTGTGTTTGAAGTTCCAATGCCTTCACAAATCGAACGAGCATTGCTCGACAATCTTGAGCTAACTGTGACGACAATTGAAAGCGCTCAGCAAATTAGTCTCGCGGCTCAACAGTTGAAGAAGCGAGCAAAAGTTCATGTTAAAGTTGATACAGGCATGGGACGGCTTGGCTTTCCATATCATAATGCCGTCGAAAACATTGAGCAGATTGTTAACACAGGTTCGATAGATGTGGTTGGAGTATACAGCCACTTCGCAACATCGGACGAGCCTGACTTGACGTACGCTCGTGTACAACTTGAACGTTTCAAAACCGTTCTCGCGCAAGTACAGACGAAGCGTATTGAAATTCCTTTCCAGCATATAGCAAACAGCGGAGCAATTCTTTCTCTTCCTGAATCGTACTTCAACATTGTTCGTCCCGGCATTATGCTCTACGGTTATGCGCCTCGCAATGGAATGATGGCGACGCCGGCACTTCAGCCGGTGATGTCGCTTGTCTCAAGAGTTTCCCAAATCAAAGTAGTGGAACCGAACACGAGCATCTCATACAACCGCCGGCACTTCACAAAATCCAAGACACGGATTGCAACCATACCGATTGGCTATGGAGACGGCTACAGCCGTGCACTCACGAACAACGCAGAAGTCATCATCAATGGTAAACGCTATCCTTGCGTCGGGACCGTGTGCATGGACCACATCATGGTTGATGTTGGAATGGCTGATGCGATTGATAGTGGTGATGAGGTGACGTTGATTGGCAATGATGGCAAGGAAAGCATTACGGCTTGGGACATTGCCGAGAAGTTGGGGACGATTCCGTATGAAGTTACCTGCAACATCAGCTCGCGCGTGCAGAGGGCGTTTACGACTTAGTACGATGCGGATCGCCTACTTGGTATTGCGGGGGGCAGAACGTAGAAGTAGTGACGAGTAGAGAATGAGTAGAGCAGATGCAGGGGAGATGCAGAGCAGAGATGGAAGAGCAGCGGCTGTACGTTAGTGCGTGGTCACCTCAAGTTGCAGATTCCCGAAAACAAAAAACAAAGAATAGCCACAAAGGCACAAAGACTCTAAGGATTCACGAAGAAAACACTCTTAGAGTCAAGAGGCGATTTGCGGAATAGAGATTACCAAGATTCCATTCCCCAAAAAACTTTGTGAAACCTTTGTGTCTTGGTGTCTTAGTGGCAAGCTTTTCCTGTTTTTGATTTGGGGAATGTCCACCTCAAGCTCTTGATATTCCCACACCATAAACCTATGTTATCTAACCAACCGACCTGACCTCCTCAGTTCGATTGGCAAGAGTTCTTGCTACATCATGTGAACGGTACTGACGCATATTTGATGCGAAGAATGAACTATGCCAATTGATTTCTTTCCGTTCCGTGGTTCACCAAGGGGAATCTACGCTTGACTGCACAATTCGTTCGCGAGGCGGAAGTTCGCTACAGTCTCACCGACCCGCAACTGCGTCGTGCCGATTGCCTGCCCGCTCGACGAGTCGAGTTGTCGACCGAAACGATACTGGAGGCGGGGAATCTTGTTGACCACACCCAGGTTGGGACAGAGATTCCTATCGTTGCCAATTCCGAGGAGCCGCGTCATCCTGAGCGCAGCGAGCGTTTTGTGCGAGCGGTCTACGACCTCGTAGAGGAGTCGAAGGATGAACAGAGTCGAACCATCACAGACTATTGTTTGTATCGCACGAACGGCGAAGTCCTCGCCGTCGTTGAAGCGAAGCGCACGAGCCGCGACCCACGCGTTGGCAAGCAGCAAGTGCTTGAGTACGTCACCGCAATCGAGAAGAAGCAGAGTTTCCGCCCGTTTGCATTCATGGCGAACGGCGAAGATATCTTTTTCTGGGACAGTATTGATTCAGCAGAGCGGCATGTTGCAGGATTCTTCTCCCGTGAGAATCTGGAGCGACTTCTCTTTCTCAAGCAGAACCGCAAGCCTCTCGGCAGCATCCAGATCAAAGAGTCCATCGTCAACCGTGCGTACCAAATCGAGGCGATACGGAGAATCTCGGAAGCCATCGAGAAGAAGAAAAAGCGGAAGGCACTCCTCGTGATGGCAACGGGCACCGGCAAGACCCGCACAACGATGGCACTCATTGATGTATTCCTCCATGCTCATGCTGCACAGCGTGTTCTCTTTCTTGCAGACCGTGATGCGCTGGTGGATCAGGCACTCACGGATGGTTTCAAGGTGCATCTCCCCAGCGAGTCTCGCACACGCATTCGTACGTACAACATTGATAAGACTGGAAGAGTCTACGTCTCCACGCTGCAAACGCTGGAGATGTGTTCTGTAGAGGCACGACATGTCGTGCCCCTACAGAACAGCGATGCAATTCAGATCGGACTGACGGCAACGCCCGCCGAGTTCATTGACCGTGACACGATGAAGTTCTTCGATTGCCTGACCGCCGAAGTCCGCAGAAGTGAAACGAAGGCGGACGTAGGCGGTCGACGGCCGACATTTCTCTACACATTCGACGAAGCGGTAAAAGAAAATTATCTCGCCGACTTCAACGTCTATGCGGCGCAGACGAAGTTTCAGCGCAAAGGCATCAAGGGCGTTGACCTGACGGATGAAGACAAGGACTTGCTGAAGTCACGCGGGATTGACCCCGATGACATCAACTATGAAGGGACGGATTCGATTACGGATTTCGGATTTGAGATTGCGGAATGGAATGCATTCAATCCGAACTCATCAATCCGCAATCCGAAATCCAAAAAGATGTATCCGGAATATGGCGGCAAGCTCGTCCAGGCCTACGGCCTCGTAGAGGTGATTACCTCGAAGATGGAGCGTGCGAATATGATTGCGGAATTCGGATTTGGGATTGCGGAAGTAGCCGACGTCAATCCGCAATCAACAATCCGACATCCGAAATCCAAATTTCTGCCGGTCAACTCGCAGATCAAGTTCTGGCAGATGATCGGCAGAGGAACACGCAGCCGGGAAGCGTGCCTGCACGCCGAAGTGTGTTTCGGCACGCAGGCGTACTGTTCGGGACGAGCAACGCACACATCAGCACACGGAAGATCCTCGTGGACAAGTGCAAGCTCAAAGGCGTGATCTCGATGCCGTCGGGAGTGTTCAAGCCCTACGCCGGTCAATGACCGGTCGTAGACCGGATGATGGTGAAGCTGGTGGACCCGAAGGTGGGCGACCGTCCCCCCTCAGGCTTCTGCGGCCTACGATCACAACATGAAAGAACAGACCGTAGACGCACGACATGTCGTGCGGCTACAGAAATACAATTTCTATGAAATCAATCCGTCTCCAAGGATATGATTATGCAAACCGGGGCGAGTATTTCGTAACGATTTGTCCAAGGAAGAGAATGTGCCTGCTCGGTGACATTGTTGAAGGTGAGATGAGGTTATCAGAGATGGGGAGGATTGTTGATGCATGCTGGCGTGAAATACCCTCGCATTTCGAGAACACACGCGTTGATGTGTTTCAAATAATGCCTAATCATGTGCATGGGATTGTGGAGCTACTTGAAAAACCAAAACAGCAGAACCTCGTAGGGGCACGGCATGCCGTGCCCGTACAGAAATTCGATGGTGAAAAATTTGGCAAACCACGGCCCGGATCATTATCAACGATCATCCGTTCCTTCAAAGCTGCGGTGACGAAAGAGGTTCACAAGCTGAATTTGTTTCTCGAAGAATCCATTTGGCAGTCGCGTTTTTACGATCACATCATCAGAAACGACAAAGATTATTTCTTTGTGGAACAGTACATCAAACTGAACCCGCTGCTTTGGTACTTAGATACGGACAATCCCGACGTGCGGGCGATGCCGCCAGACGAGCTGAGGAGAACGTTACAAGAAAAACACAATCTCATCGGCTATGCACTCGAGCGTATGATTGAGCGTGAATTGAATTATCGCGATTGGTGGGAGAAGGAAATAACGATTGCCGAGTGAACGTGTGAATATGAAGCTGCGGCGTCCTTCAAGCAATAATCTTGTAGCGGCACGACATGTCGTGCCGATACAGAATTGCAAATTCTGAATATGAGAAGCCGGAGGTGATAATGCAGAAGGTGTTGGAGTTGGAGAACGAAATAGCCAGGTGTGTTGAAGATATTCAGTCAATGTTGTAATTTGAAATAGAACATGTGAAAGGGTGGGACAATGATAGCACAAAAGAAAGCGCAATACATTACCGACCACGCCGGGAAACGCGTCGGTGTCGTGCTCGACCTGAAGACGTTTGAGAAAATGGGGAACGAGCTTGATGATTACTACTGCAAGCGGGCATACGAAAAAGCGAAACCGCTGACTGATGCAGAGATCAAGCGCGGCGAATTTATTACGATTGAAGAATTGAACGCCCGGCGCCGAATACGAAAAACCCGGCACCATAACGGAAAGCCCGCCACACAGAAGGCGGGCAGGTCCAGATGAGCTACCGTGTCTTCATCCCCAAGAGTGTGCACAAGCAAATCAACAAACTGCCTGCCTCCGTTTCTGATTCCGTCGTTTCAAAACTCAACCTGCTTCAAGAGAATCCCCGGCCTGTCGGAAGCCTGAAGATGCAAGGCAGCGAAGGCTGGCGGATTCGTGTCGGCGACTATCGCATTATCTTTGACATCGACGACAAGGAAAAAGCAGTTGTTATCCGGCGGGTTGGGCATCGACGGGAAATCTACAGGTGACAATATGAAGAAGGTGCTGGAGTTGGAGAGGGAGCTTGGATTGATTTCGGATTGCGCATTGTCGATTGCGGATTGAATGAAGAAAGGATTTGAAATACGTACACTCGGCGAAGTTTGTGAAGTATTTGCTGGTCAATCACCTCCTTCATCACCTTACAACTTCGATGGACGAGGTCTACCCTTCTTTCAAGGCAAAGCAGATTTCGGTATGCTCTATCCAAGAACGAGGGTGTGGTGCGATGCCCCAACAAAGATAGCTCAACCGAACGACATTCTGATTTCAGTACGAGCGCCGGTTGTCCCGACTAACCTTTGTTCCACAGAGGCAAGTATCGGACGAGGGCTGAGTGCCATACGTGCGAAGAATGGCACTGACGTCATGTATGTGCTCTATTATCTCAGAGCTATCGAACCACAATTGTCTACACAAGGTCGAGGTTTAACCTTTTCCACAATCACCCAATCCGAAATCCGCAATCTAAATATTCCTCTTCCCCCGCTTCCCATCCAAAAGCAAATCGCAGCCATATTGGAGAAAGCCGATGCGGCGCGAGAGAAGCGTCGGCAGGCGAACCAACTCACCGAGCAGTTCTTGCAGTCGGCGTTTCTGGAGATGTTCGGCGAATCGGTGACGAATCCAAAGGGGTGGAAGAAAACAAGTATCGGTGATATTTCCTCGCATGTTTCGAGTGGATCAACACCCCTTGGAGGAGAATCAACTTACCTACCGACCGGAATGCCATTTATCCGAAGTCAGAATGTTCAAATGAACAGGTTGGACTTATCTGACGTTGCACACATTTCACAGGAAGTGCATAACGGGATGAAGCGAACATGGGTGAAGAACGGTGACGTTCTTCTCAACATAACTGGTGCCTCAATAGGCAGGGTAGCCTTCTTCAAGGGTCTCGATGATAGCGCTAATGTGAATCAGCATGTTTGTATCATCCGTCCGATGAAATCCAGAGCAACACCCGCTTACATTTCGTTCTTCATCTCCATGCCCAGTTATCAAAGCGTGATACTCTCTCGCAATTCAGGGGCAACTCGGCAAGCATTCAACTTTGAGCAAGTGCGGGCTTTTCAAATCCATCTTCCTCCATTACCTGAGCAACAAAAGTTTGCCCCGTTGGTCGAGAAGGTAGAGGAGCTGAGGGGGAAGCAGAGGGAGAGTGAGAGGGAGTTGGAGAACTTGTTTCAATCATTAATGCAACGAGCGTTTAGAGGAGAACTGGTTCAATGAACAACGAAACCAAGATTATTCCGCCTCATGGTGGTTATCAGAATTTGAAATCATACCAGATGTCCGAAATTGTTTATGATGCAACTGTAAAATTCTGTGAGAGGTTCATAGATAAGCGCTCGCGCACCGTAGATCAAATGGTCCAGGCGGCACGAAGCGGTAAACAGAACATCGTCGAAGGAAGTATGGCGTCGGGTACATCGAAGAAAATGGAATTAAAACTCATGGGTGTTGCAAGAGCAAGCCTTGAAGAGCTGTTGAACGATTACAAAGATTTTCTGAGGCAGCGGCAATTGGTACTGTGGGGCAAGAATCATCCCAAAGCAAAAGAAGCTCGGAATCTTGCATATTCTACTAATAGGTCTTATACAACATATATGACCTGTATCGAAGATTCAACTGCTGAGACTGCCGCTAACACGATTATCTGTATTATCCATCAGACGAACTACTTATTGGACCAACTATTACGGCAGCTTGAGAAACAGTTTTTACAAGAAGGTGGTTTTACAGAACGGCTTTACCAAGCAAGAATCAATGCGAGGAAGAAATAATGAGTGTGAATAATGTGGCGATCATGGTCGAGAAGATGAAGGGGCTGCGGCGGAAGCAGAGGGAGTCGGAACATGAGTTGGAGAATCTTTTCAACAGCCTGATGCAACGAGCTTTTGAAGGAGAGCTGCAGTTCAATTGTTAATGGTCAACGATCAATGGTTAATTGTGAACCTGTTGGATGAAGCAGAGGGAGAGTGAGAAGGAGTTGGAGAAGTTGTTCAATAGTCTGATGCAACGAGCATTCAAGGGAGAGCTTGTTGGATAATGTTCTCATCATGAAAAGAAAATTTTCAATGGTCAACGATCAATTGTCAATTGCGAATGGTCGAAAGCAGAGAGCGTTGTGAGGGAGTTGGTGTGATGAATAAAGATGACGCCGGAGCAAAATCGCTCCCCCGAGATAATAGTCCACATCGGAGTGCCTTCAATGTTTTATGATTTTGTCAGGATGGTGACGTCCGAGATCGGACTGGTTCTCAATACTGTCAAAGAGGACAACGCTTCAGAGCTGGTTCAGTCCATACTGAAAGCTCGACGCGTTGTTGCCCACGGTGCCGGCAGGGTCGGCTTGGCATGCAAAGGGTTTTCGATGCGATTAGGGCATCTGGGGAGAGAGGCGTACACAGTGGGAGATTCAACCGTCCCTTCTATAGGGAAAGGTGATTTGCTGGTGGTTGCTTCAAGTTCAGGCGAGACGCAAACCGTCTATGATGTCGCTTTGTTGGGAAAAAAGAACGGGGCACATGTTACAGTGATTACCGCCATGCCGGATTCGAGGATTGCAAGACTGGCTGACTCCCTTGTTGTGCTAAAAGCACCGACAAAGTTTGGTCCGATGGAGGGTGTCAATTCCATACAGCCCATGGCTTCACTGTTTGAACAGTGTCTGCAAGTATTCTTCGACATCATTGTTCTATTGCTCATGAAGGAAACTCTTCAGAGTCATGATGATCTTTGGACACGCCATTCAAATGTGGACTAAGTTGGAGGGCTGCAGTTCCAGAGGCGTGCGGATTCTAAGTCAATCAATGATCGTGCAGCAGTAGTTGCCTCCTTGGTCGAGAAGGTCGAGTCGCTGCGGGCGAAGCAGAGGAAATCGGAAAGTCAGTTGGAGAAGTTGTTGGGGAGTTTGATGCTGAGAGCGTTCAGGGGAGAGCTTGTTGGGTTATGTTCTCATGATGAAAAGAAAATTTTCAATGGTTCCCGCCAAAGAGCGGCGGGATTTCGCAGAAAGAGCTCAACAACGATCAATTGTCAATTGCGAATGGTCGAAAGCAGAGGGAGAGTGAGAAGGAGTTGGAGAAGTTGTTCAATAGTCTGATGCAACGAACATTCAGGGGAGAACTTGTTGGGTAATGTTTTCATGATGAAAAGAAAATTTTCAATGGTCAACGATCAATTATCAATTGCGAATGGTCGAAAGCAGAGAGCGTATCGAGAGGAGCTCGTGGGTGTACACGGCGACGACGAGTTTTCCACATCCTTGGTTTCTATAAACATAGCGCCCCTGACGGGGCTTCGGACAGGCCGAGGTAACGCCGTAGGCGTGGTATGTTTATAGAACTTCATTGGTGAGCAATCCCAAGCTCCGTCAGGAGCGACATGTGATGCCTTGCGTAACATCAGTAATTAAGAATCCGGCATGAGCGATAAAGGATAAGCCGCCCGGTATGGAAATCCGTTGCGGGCGTTTCTGTTTTGAGGCAAGAATGAGAAAACGATTTGCAGAACTGAGAAATCTGCTTATCGTGTGAAGTAAATAATTGCAAATCAAAGCATTTAAGACTAAATTCTTTTGGAACAAAAATAGCGCCGTTCAAACAGCGAACGGTACAGGCAGGAACGAAAGAACAGAGCTTCACGTTCAACTAAGCGTATGCAATCCAACTTTAAATATCGCCTCATCGCGCTGACACTCACAATCATCTTTGCCGTGTTCAACATCGGCTTGCCGGTTGTCGTTGCGTCCTGCCCAATGATGCAGACAATGGACGCAAGTGCCTGCTGCGCAACGAATGACGATGCAACGCCCGGCGTTCTCAAATTCACGAACACCGTTGACAAATCCTGTTGCGCCACGAAGTTTGCTGCCGATAGAAACAAGACTGAATTCCTTCAGTCAAATCAAACCGTCGAGCATGCGAAACAAAGTTTCGATTTTCAGTTAGTTGCCCTTAGCTTTACTCCCGGTCTCCAGTCTCCGGTCTCCCGTCTTCGTTTTGTGGATTCATCTCCGCCTCAGACGCGAGACATACCCATCTTCATTTCCTCACTTCTGATTTAGGATTCCCTCGCGCTTCTTCTTTGTCATTCTGAGTTACGATGGTTTTTATCGGAACGAAGAATCCAGAACATCACATCGTATTCGAGAGTAGATTATTCACTTTGCTACGATACGTTCAGAATGACAGTCATTCAAGTTAATCTGTTCAATGAGGAATCTTATGAAATACCTTTTTGCTTTGTTGATGTTCGTTCCGGTGCAGTTCTTTGCTCAAGCTGCGAGCGACACGCTCGACCTCAACGACCTAGTTCTTGAAGCGCTGAGGAACAATCCGGAGATTCAAGCGGCGGCGCACCAAATGGATGTCATGGAAGCAAAAGTGCCGCAGGCCCGCGCGCTAGAGGATCCCCAGCTCCAGTACATGCGCGAGGAAATGCCTGGCTTTCGGTGGAACGAAGCAACGTATTCCAAGCTGGAGCTGATGCAAATGGTGCGCTTTCCTACCAAGCTCTCAACGCAAGGGAAGCTCACAGAGATTCGAGCTGAGCACGCTCACCACGATCACTTAGAAAAGATCAACGACGTTATTGCTCGACTCAAGTCGGCTTACTATGAACTCTGGTTTGTGCAGCAAAACATGGTGCTTGAACGGGAGAACGTGCGGCTCCTCAGGCAATTTATAAACATCGCACAGACACGGTATGCTGTCGGCGAAGTGACGCAGCAGGATGTTTTGAGGGCAACTGTCGAGTTGACGACGATCGGGAATAGACTCATCAGCCTTCGGCAACAGGAGTTGAGTGCAAAGGCAATGTTGATGGCGATTCTCAATCGTCCACCGAGCGACACACTCGGATTTGCGATCATAGCCGAAGAAATTGTACCGGTTATTCCGCTCGATTCATTGCAAACCCTAGCGCTGCAGAACCGCTCCATGCTCAAGCACGATTCGCTCAGCGTCGATGAGAGCCGGACGGAACTTTCTCTTGCAAGGCAAGAGTATATCCCCGACTTGCGATTCAGCTTGGAGCGAGTCACCGGACCTGTGGATGGATTCCGAGGGTGGACGATCCGGGCAGGAGTCACTGTTCCCTTTGCACCGTGGACACTCGGAAAGGCGAGTGCCCGCGTGGAAGAAGCGCAGGCTGCGATCAATCGCTCAACAGCAATCTACAATGCGTCGCGCAATATGGTCCTCTCGATTGTGAAAGATCTGTATTACAAGGCGGATGCTGGCAAGCGACAACTCGACGCATACCGTACCTCGATCTTGCCGCAGGCACGGCAATCCCTTGATGCGAGTCAGGCGGCGTACCAGACTGGACGGACTGATTTCCTGCGGTTGATCGATTCCTACCGCACGATCGTCGATCTTACAAAAGAATACTTCATGACTCGCATGCAGTACGAACAGACGAAAGCGGACTTGGAGCGAGGCGTTGGCGCTCACAACATTTTCTATAGCAAACAGTGAAAGGAATATAATTATCATGAAGAAAAAATTCATCATTGTACTGACTGCTGTCTTAGTATTGGGCGTCAGTGCCATCGTACTATATCCAAAGCTCTTCCCGTCGAAGGCTGTTTCATACTGGACTGATCCGATGATGCCAGGGTTCAAAAGCCCTACTCCCGGCAAGTCACCGATGGGAATGGAGATGGTTCCCGTCTATGAGGATGAAGGTCACTCAAAGGCAGGTGAACAGCCAGCGCAAGAGGAATACTATTGCCCTATGCATCCAGATATGAAATCTGACAAGCCAGGCAATTGCCCCGTTTGCAGTATGAAGCTCGTGAAGCTTGAAAAAGCGAAAGGAAAGCCAGTGGGTATGGCTTCAGAAACTGCAGCGGGTAGCTCAATCTTTATCGACCCACAACGCCAGCAACTTATCGGTGTCAGAACAGCGGTGGCACAGATGAAGCCTCTTGCAAAAGAAATCCGTGCCGTGGGCAAGGTTGCCTACGACGAAACGGGAGTCACCCACATCCACACAAAAGTCTCAGGCTACATCGAAGACGTTTTTGTCGATTACATCGGCAAAGCCGTGCAGAAAGGTGATCCGCTTTTCACGCTCTACAGTCCCGAACTGGTCGCTACACAGGAAGAGTATCTCCTTGCCTTGCGCAGCCAGGCGTATGCGGCAAACAGTCCGCTCAACGACGGTTCGCAGGGTTCCAATACCCTAGTGGAATCCGCCCGAAGGCGTCTGCGCCTTTTCGATATCACCGATGAAGAGATTGATCAGCTCGCCAAAGAAGGGAAACCTAAGCGTGCACTTTCCATCTACTCTCCTGTGAGTGGCGTCGTCACCGAACGTGCTGCCTATCAGCACGGCACACGCGTGAATCCAGAGATGGATCTCTACACGATCGTCAATCTCGCCAACGTGTGGGTCATCAGCCAAGTGTACGAGTACGAGCTCCCGTACGTGAAGATGGGCCAGATTGCAGAAATTGAATTCCCCTATAGCACCGACACGAAGTCGCTCCGGGGGAGAGTCAGCTTCATTTACCCCTTCTTCAGTTCCAAGACTCGCACAGCACAGCTTCGCATGGAGTTTGCCAATCCAAACTTCATACTTAAGCCAGATATGTTTTTCAATGTAAAGATAAAAGTGAATTTGGGGAGAAAACTTGTGGTACCAGAGGACGCAGTGATGAATACTGGAACCGAGCAGTACGTTTTTGTCGATAAAGGCGATGGCTACTTCGAGCCTCGATTGGTGAAGATCGGCGCGGAAGCTGATGGACAATATGCCATTGAGAGCGGATTAAAAGATGGTGAGCGTGTTGTGACGGCAGCAAATTTTATTCTCGATTCCGAAAGCCGGTTGAAAGGCGCCTTTGCTAACATGGGACGACCTGGCGAGAACAAGATGGAGAAGCCTACCTCTGCTGCTTCGAGTTTGAAGGTGGAGATTCAAGAGCCGAAGGTTGCTAAAGTTGGAAAGAATGATCTCCGCCTCACGGTACGGGATGCCTCGGGAAATCCGGTCACTGACGCTGATGTTGAAGTAACGCTCTTCATGCCGCAGATGGGCAACATGGCACCCATGACTGCCAAGGCGTACCTTAGCCACGCTGGCAACGGGGAGTATAAGGGCATGATTGATATTCCGATGGCATGGACGTGGCAAACGACGATCACCGTAAAGAAAGCAGGCAAAACGCTTGGCTCAGTACAAACAAACTTTACTGCTCGGTGAGAAGGAGACCCCACTATGATTAACAAGACCATCGAATATTGTGCAACCCACCCTGGGCTCGTCATCATGATTGTGCTCTCACTTGTGCTCATCGGGATTTGGTCGATGAAGAATGTACCTCTGGATGCAATTCCCGATCTCTCAGATCCACAGGTAATCATCTACACAGAGTGGCCCGGTCGCAGTCCGGAATTGGTGGAAGCCCAGATCACCTACCCCATTGTTTCGTCCATGCTGGCGGCACCACACGTTCACGTGGTGCGTGGCTTGTCCGATTATGGCTTTTCGTATGTCTACGTCATCTTCGACGAAGGCACCGATATCTATTGGGGACGAAGCCGTGTGCTCGAATACTTGAGTAAACTCACCGGCAAACTTCCCGAAGGTGTCAGTCCCGCTCTTGGACCTGATGCGACAGGTGTCGGATGGGCGTTCGAGTATGCATTGGTCGATAAAACCGGCAAGAATAATCTCGCTGAGCTGCGCTCTTTCAACGACTGGTACATGCGCTACTGGCTCGAAAGCGTACCAGGAGTGGCCGAGGTCGCTGTCGTTGGTGGCTTTGTGAAGCAGTATCAAGTGAACGTCGATCCAAACAAGCTTCTTGCCTACAACGTTCCTCTCACGAAAGTGATGGATGTTATTCGGAATAGCAACAACGAAGTGGGTGGGCGTGTCGTCGAGTTTGCCGGCAAGGAGTATGCAGTACGCGGTCGCGGCTATATCAAATCTCTGGCAGACATCGAAAATCTTGGGGTCGGATCCGATGGAAATGGTACACCGATTTTCGTGAAGAATGTCGCACGAGTGGAACTCGGTCCTGACATGCGGCGTGGTGTTGCGGAACTCAACGGCGAGGGCGAAGTCACCGGCGGTATCGTCATCGTCAGGTTCGGCCAGAACGTTATGGATGTCATCGGCCGCGTGAAAGAAAAACTCAAGGAGGTTCAGTCATCTCTCCCGGAAGGCGTAGAAGTTGTCACCACCTATGATCGATCTGATCTCATTCAGCGCTCTATCGACACATTGACGCACACGCTCGTTGAAGAGCTGATCATTGTGAGCCTTGTGATTCTTCTCTTCCTCTGGCATGTTCCGAGCGCCATCATTCCAATTATTACTATCCCCATTGCCGTGATTCTTTCATTCATCCCCATCTATGGCACAGGGTTGACGTCGAACATCATGTCATTGGGCGGCATTGCGATTGCCATTGGCGCCATGGTGGATGCAGCGATCGTCGTGGTCGAGCAGACCCACAAGAAGCTCGAGCATTGGGAAGCAGAAGGGCGGCGTGGAAGCTCCACGCGGGTGATCATTGACGCGGTGAAGGAAGTCGGTGGTCCGAGCTTTTTCGCGCTGCTCGTTATCGCTGTCTCCTTCATGCCGATATTTGCTCTCCAGTATCAGGAAGGTCGCTTGTTCAAGCCGCTTGCCTTTACGAAGAACTTCTCCATGGCGATCGCTGCGGTTCTTGCAATAACGCTCGATCCGGCTTTGCGTTTGCTGTTTATGAGGACGAAGGAATTCATGTTACGTCCCCGCTGGCTGTCCAGGTTCCTCAATGCCGTGCTGGTTGGAAAGATTCATAGTGAAGAAAACCATCCTATCAGTCGTCCCTTGATGCGTATCTATCATCCAGTGTTGAGGTTCGTGCTGAACCATAAGGGATTGGTCATTGGTTTGGCTGCTTTTCTGGTGCTCGTTACTGTCCCAATCTTTAACAAGCTGGGCTCAGAGTTTATGCCTCCGCTCAATGAGGGCACGATACTGTACATGCCCATCACCCTTCCGGGCATTTCTGTGACGGAAGCCGGAAAGTACTTGCAGATACAAGACAAGCTCATTAAGCAAATTCCTGAAGTCTCGAGTGTGTTTGGAAAGGTCGGAAAATCCGAAACCTCGACCGATCCGGCACCGATGAGTATGGTCGAAACGACAGTCATCTTGAAGCCGGAAGAAGAGTGGCGAACAGTATCCGAGGAGCGGTGGTACTCAAGCTGGGCGCCAGAATTCCTGAAGAAGCCATTGCGACTGATCTGGCCCGAGGAAAGGCGGATCACATGGGATGAGTTAGTTGAAGAGATGGACCGCACAGTGAACATTCCTGGTTTTGCCAACGCATGGCTCTTCCCGATCCGCACTCGCATTGACATGATCACAACGGGGGTCCGTACGCCTGTTGGCGTAAAAGTCCTCGGAAAAGATTTGCAAACCATTGAGAATATCGGTTTAGAGGTTGAGAAAATCCTGAAGGGCGTGCCAGGGACACGAAGTGCATTCTTCGAGCGGGTCACAGGCGGTTACTATCTCGACTTCCAGGTCAAGCGGGAAGAAGCGGCTCGCTATGAGCTCACTGTCGGTGACGTGAACGACATCATTGAATCCGCTATCGGCGGGAAAAACATCACGACAACTATCGAAGGGAGAGAGCGCTATCCCGTCAATGTCCGATACGCCCGAGAGCTCCGTGATAACCTTACGAAGCTGAGTCGCGTTCTCGTCCCTACTCCGACAGGAGCGCAAGTCCCGCTGTACCAACTCGCAGATATTACGCTCAGGACCGGTCCACCGATGATTAACAACGAAGAGGGTTTTTTGGCGGGTCGTCTCTTTGTTGATGTCGCCGGTCGGGACATGGGAAGCTACGTTGAGGAGGCGAAACGCATCGTGGCAGAGAAGATCAAGCTGCCGGCAGGATACCAGTTGGTCTGGAGCGGCCAGTACGAGTACTTGCAGCGGGTGATCGAGCGGCTCTGGATTGTTATACCGATCACCCTGTTTATCGTTATCTTACTCTTGTACTTCAACACCGGATCGATGGTGAAAACGCTCATCATACTCCTCGCTGTGCCGTTTTCCGCGATCGGCGCTATCTGGTTTCTGTACTTCCTCGGTTACAACATGAGCATAGCCGTGTGGGTGGGTCTGATCGCACTGCTGGGTGTTGATGCTGAGACGGGTGTGTTCATGCTTTTGTATCTGGATCTGGCATACAATGATAGGCGCGCCAAAGGAAAAATGAACACGATTGAAGACCTCAAAGAGGCGATCGAATTCGGTGCGGTAAAACGCCTGCGTCCTAAAGTGATGACTGTTGGCGTTATGTTCATGGCTCTCGTTCCCATCATGTGGTCCACGGGTGCTGGCTCGGACGTCATGCGGCGTATTGCCGCACCGATGATCGGCGGAATTTTCACATCGTTCATCATGGAACTGCTTGTGTATCCGCCAATCTATGAGTTTTGGAAGAGCTTTGAACTCCGTAAGCTCGCAAAGGCAAAGGCGGAGGTTGTGCCGGCACTCTAACGACGGAAAGGTAAACGAGACTTTGAATTCACACAACAATCATTTACAATCAAAGGAGAAACATTCATGAAGTCACTCACTCTATTCACAACAGCGTTGCTGATAACACTACTTGGTGTGGGATCGTCGTATTCCTTCCAAGAAAAGGTGAACCAGCAGAAGGAAACGTCTGTAACGACATCGAAAGAAGTATATTCCTGTCCGATGCATCCTGAGGTTACTTCTAACAAGCCGGGGAAGTGTCCGAAATGTGGGATGAACCTGGAGAAGAAGGAATCTACCGGCTCCAAACTGAAATCAGAGATGAAAATGGATTCCATGTGTGCCGAGATGTGCATGATGATGATGAAAGACCCCGCTATGATGAAGATGATGCACGAGTGTATGATGGGAGGGATGGGCGACATGAAGAACATGAAAGATATGCCAGATGATGCAATGCGGATGAAGGCAATGGAGAAGATGAAGTCGTGCTGCGGGATGATGAAGAATAAGTAACTGATGTTGCGCACTGGCAATCTGAAAAGATACTTTGTGGCAAATCGCGTTGTTCACATGACGCTCCTCCGGAGCTTCCTGTCTATCATTGTTGTTGGTTTCTATAAACGTAATGCCCCTGACGGGGCTTCCGGAAGACGAGGAAAGGCCGTAGGCGTGGCATGTTTATAGAACTTCATTGACAGTAAACGGGCAAAAGCTCCGTCAGGTCTACGACCCCGTAGGGGAGCGATATGTACTCGTTTGCGTAACGTCAGTAAGTACTTGGCGTACAGAGCCAATCGAAAGGACTAAGCGATGAGAACGATTGTCGTTTCGGCAGCGATTGCTTCATTCAGCATCATTGCCTTGAGCGGCTGCATGATGATGGGAATGTGTGGCGGCATGATGGGAGATATGCAACATCAATCCCAGGAGGCTCCGGGAAAAGGACCAATCACCAAAGAGATGATATTTGGCGGCTACCGGATTGTCGCGGAGTTTTCATCGTTAGAGCAGCACAAAAAATCCCTGCTGTCTCTTCGTGTTCGCTCCTTGAATGATGCATCTTGGACTTCTTCAACCGTGAGAATCATAATCACGATCGGACAAAAGAACAATGGCGAAGAGAATGTTCTCCTGGAGGAGCTACTCACACAGTCCGGCAACGGGGCGTACGAATTTTCATTTACACCTCAAGAGAAGGGAACGTACCGCATTGCATTCCTTATCGAGAATGTGGGTGACACCCGGTTAGAGAAGCCTCTGATTCTTTCTGCGGCTCAAGAAGTGTAAGCCGTAAACGTCAAGCGCTCAGGCTCACTACCGATGAGTTGTCGAGGAATTTGCATCCGATCCCGCTTCATTGATTGTAACGCCAACAGTTGTTAGATTGCAGCGCGATGTTGAACCCCAACAAAATCTTTCCCTGGCTTTCCATCCGCAGCAAGCTTCTCATCGCCTTCGCGGGACTGTCCATCTTGCCTCTTACGTTCGTTGGGATATACGGGATTCTTTCCAACGTACGCACTATGCAGGAAATCGCCCTCGAGAATCTCAGCCATGATGTGCAGACGATAAAGGGGAAGACTGCAAACTTCCTCGAGAGCATCAAGTCGGATTTGCGTGTGCTGAGAAATTCCGCTGTACTCGAACGATTCATCAGCAAATAGTAGATAAACTCTACCCTGCCCGTTCCGTTGGAAACCTTTTCTTTTTTTGATACATTCATACGAGTCACATTGAGTCCGCCATCGCCAAATGATTGATACCAGATCCTCACATGATGATTTTAGCCTCTCTCGTTATTTCTTCCTCAAGTATGTTCTTGCCATCGTCATCCTCGTAGGTGTCAGCGGGTTCTTATTCTATCAGGTTGGTAGAACGTATCTTGTTGAAGCAGCCGAACGCTACTCTGTGTCGATTGCAAGAAATCTTAACCACGAGTTATATCAGCACTACTTTCATCCCTACGGAAAGACACCCAACACGTACGACCTCCATGATTCGACGCAGTTCGCCTTGCTTGATACCATTGCCCGGAGATTTCTCGCACATCTCGAAGTAACTAAGATCAATATCTTTAACCGTCGAACAGTGCTCATCTACAGCACCACTCCCGAAATTATTGGCGAGTCGACACCCAGGAATGAAAAACTCCTGAGAGCCTTGCAGGGTGAACTCGTCTCCAGCCTCGAGCTTGCTCACGAGCCGCCGGATATTACGTATGATATCCATCCGGTCGATTTCCTGGAAACCTACATCCCGCTGCGGGAGATGGGCACTGATTTGCAGAGTGAGGGAGAAATTGTAGGATCCTTTGAAATCTATCAGGATGTGTCAAGAATCTACAGTCAGATTATCTCGCTTCGCAACCTCATTACTCTGTTCTTTGCGTTAGTAATTGTCGGACACGTTGGGATAGTCTTTTTTATTACGCGCCGCGGAGATCAACTCCTTGCGAGGGAACGGAGACTCAAAGAAGAGCTTGAGCTTTCCATGCGTGGCAAGCTCGAAGCGATGGTCAGGCATCGAACGCAGGAGCTTGAACAAGAAAAAAGTAAGCTGGAGGTTATCCTTGACAACGTTCCAAGTGCTCTGATCCTGCTGGATAGAAATCTTTGTGTGAAGTCTGTAAGCGCTGCGTATAGCTCCATCACCGAGAATGTCATCGGCGATGTTCGAGGGAAAACGTGCGACCTTTGTACAGGTTTTGGAATACCGCCTGAGGAATGTCCATCTCGCAGAGCGCTGGTATCAGGACGCATTGAGAATCATGTTGTGCATCGTGCGAGTGGTCAGTCCAGTTTCGAGCATACATCCGTCCCGATACGACGTGACGGGCACGTCGAAGAAATTCTTGAAATCATCACAGATATCACGGAACGAAAGAGATTGCAGGATCAACTCGTACGAGCAGAGAAGGCAACCGCAGTGAGCGGCATGGCGGCCGTGATTGCTCATGAGGTCAGAAACTCTCTCACATCGGTCAAGCTCATTCTGCAATATTTCTCTGAGTCTCAAAAACTCCGGGCACGGAAAGACAAAGAGTCGATCAAGGTTGCAATGAATTCGATGCACAGAATGGAAAGCATGGTTAACGACCTGCTCAATTTTGCCAAACCCCGCGAGATGCAGCTTGGAGTTTATGATGTGAACCAGATAGTGAAAGAAAGCATCATCTTCTCGCGGCATCAGTTTGAGCGTAAGCGGACAAAGCTTTCCGAAGAAATTTCACCTGATCTCCCAAAGATCACTACTGATGCGGTGATGCTGAAAGAAGTCATAGTCAACCTGCTCCTTAACGCTGCCGATGCTGTAACGGAAGAGACTGGATTGGTCACCATTAGAACTGCCGCCTTGAAACTTCCAGAGGCATTGCGTGAGCCTTTTACCGATTTTCGACCCGTACCGCTCGTGACCGATTCAAGTACACCATCAGGCGCCATCAACAATTCAATTGAGATCAAAAAGGGGGAAGAAGTAGTGGCAATCGAAATCACTGATAATGGTTGCGGCATAGCTCAACAAAATCTCAACAAGATTTTTGATCCGTTCTTTACAACGAAGTTCGAAGGAACAGGTTTGGGGTTGACTATGACGAAGCGTGTGGTGAATGAATTTGGAGGAGTAATTCTTGTGCAAAGTAAGGAGGGCAAGGGCAGTACATTCACAATTGTCCTACCTGTGAAAGGGAGGAAACAATGAGTCGAACAAAAATCCTCATCGTTGACGACGATCCGAATGTTTTGTACGCTGTGAGAATGATTTTTGAGAAAGAAGGCTACGATGTGGTAGAAGCTGATCGAGGGGAAAAAGGCATTCAAGTGTTCAACAATGAACATCCCGATGTTGTCTTTATGGATGTCACGATGCCGGATATGTGCGGGTTGGAAGCGATGAAGAAAATCAAAGAACGATCCGATGTTCCCGTTATTGTTATCACGGGATACGGCACAATGGAAACGGCGATCAAAGCGGTGCAGCTTGGGGCATACGAATACATCACAAAACCGCTGGATTCAGATAAGATTCGTTTGCTTGCCAGACGCGCGCTGGAAACCTACAAGCTTCAGAAAGAGGTGGAAGGCTTGCGGCTGCGACTTGAGAGCCAGACGAATCCTTTTGTGCTCATCGGAAACACACCACCAATGCAACAACTGTACAAAGCCATTGGCGTAGTAACAACAACACCGAATACCACAACGGTACTCCTGCAAGGTGAAAGTGGAACCGGGAAGGAATTGGTTGCAAAGGCTCTTCACAACAATGGTCCTCATGCCGCCGAGCCGTTTGTCGTAGTCAATTGCACAGTGCTGCCGCACGACTTGTTAGAAAGCGAGCTCTTTGGCTACGAAAAAGGTGCGTTCACCGGGGCAACGGAAAGAAAGATTGGTAAACTCGAGATAGCCCGCGACGGAACAATCTTCTTTGACGAGATTAGTGAGCTTAGTCTCAACCTGCAGGCTAAGTTATTGCGTCTTTTGCAGGAACGGGAATTTGAGCGTATCGGTGGGAACGAGGCATTAAAGGTGAATGCGCGTTTCGTTGTTGCTGCAAATCGGGACCTCAAGGAAGCGATGAAGCATGGACAGTTCCGGGAGGATTTGTTTTTCCGGATTAACGTGGTTGCCATCCGTCTACCATCGTTGCGTGAACGGAAAGAGGATTTGCCGCTCCTCGTGGATCATTTTGTCAAGAAGCACAATGCTCGCCTGGGAAAACACATTGCGGCGATAGGACACGGTGTGATAGAAAAACTGGCAGTGTATGATTTCCCCGGGAACGTCCGGGAATTAGAAAACATCATCGAGCGGGCGATGGTGGTAACCTCGGGAAGTGTCTTGACCGCAGATGCCTTTGGACAAATTGAACAAGTCAAAGACACCGTATCGTCTCACAATGCATTGCCGACCATACCGTTTGAATTCAAGGAAGCACGGAGTGAAGCGCTTCGGAAGTTTGAGAAACAATTCTTGGAACAACTTCTGCACGCTGCAAATGGAAGCATCACAGAAGCCGCAAAATTAGCAAAGATACGACGGCAGAGTCTTCACCGCATGCTCAAACGGCACAATCTGACTCCTCCAAAGTCCTCGAGAAGGTAACTGTCACCTAGAAGTTCCCTCCTGTCACTTTCTCGGTGACGTTCTTCTTTTCTACCAAAGTAATTTTCCGACACACCTTCTGTTTTCCACAACAATTAACAACTTCTTGATCCCTCATTCTTTGGCATCATGATTGACATGCGCTCAAGGGATGAAAGCTCACCCCAAAATCCTCGTCGTTGACAATGATAGGAACATTCTTGCAGCCCTTCGGCTCTCTTTGACGGCAGAAGGCTATCGCCTAATTGGCTGCAGCAGTGCTGCGGAAGCTTTGAATAAGATACAACGAGGAAATGTAGATCTCGTGGTTACGGAGATTCATGTAAATGGAGTTGTTGAATCAGGGTTTACATTTCTCACAACACTTCGGCACGATACGCCTCACTTGCCAATTATCGTCATCAGCAATTGTCTGGATCGAGATGTAGAGAAGAGGCTGATATCGCTTGGCATCAAGGCGATATTCTCAAAACCGCTTGAGCTGCGTTTGTTGAGGCGAACGATGAGAACTCTGCTTATCGGTTCAGGTCTACGACCTCGTAGAGGTGTTCTCGGTTCAAAAACCAAATCACAATCCCCGCCTGCCATCATTGCTCGATGTTGGCGGGCAGGCACAATTCCCAAAACCATCTAACGGAGGATTTATGAAAAACAATCTTCTACTGCTTGGCGCCTGTACTATTGCGATAGGCTCTCTTCTCGTAGTTGAAGACGCATCTGCCATTCCTTCCTTTGCGAGGAAGTACAAAACAAGCTGCACGACCTGTCATATTGCGATTCCCAAACGCAATGCATTCGGCGAAGCGTTCCGGCGCAATGGCTTTGTGCTTCCGCGCGGGGATGCCCAGTTGATCAAACAGGAACCGGTCAGCCTTGGAGCGGAGGGATGGAAAGAAGCATTTCCGGATGCAGTGTGGCCCGGTGTGATCCCGCCGGACTTTCCTATTGCGGCATATA
>Ga0082335_1002173_pt1 | contig 37696 bp, 29 predicted proteins | sample Subgrocontami58m_FD_72375 | JGI IMG/M metagenome (GOLD analysis project Ga0082335, IMG submission 72375) | Subsurface groundwater microbial communities from S. Glens Falls, New York, USA - GMW37 contaminated, 5.8 m (SPADES assembly) (version 2) ...
TGGTAGGAGTCCCCAATAAGCTCATCGAGTTCACTGTTAGCTCAGTTACCGAGGGTATAGATGCCATCGGCGAGGTGCTTATCCGTATTGAAAGTGATGGGGTGGTATATACAGGCCGGGGTTCCTCTACCGATATTGTGGTTGCCAGCGGAAGGGCTTACATGAATGCCTTGAACCGTCTGATTGCGGCTCGGACGAAGGGAAGCTGAACCGTATCCAGCCACCACCATGACTGGTTGCATCAAGCCATAAAAGATCTGGAACATGCCGGGAGTTCGGTGGCTAGTGAAGATTTATGAGTCTCTTCGGGCTTGTGGATTGCTTATCTTTAGGGTGATATAATACCTGTGAGTATGCAAAAAGTATTTGAAGCAACTGTTGAGAAACATGACAAATGGTGGGTAGGTTGGGTAGATGAGGTTCCTGGCGCCTGCTCACAAGGACGGACATTGAAGGAACTCCTGGAGAACCTCGAAGAAGCTGTTACAATGGTTATTGAAGCTAAAAACGAGCTCAAGGAAACATCCATCCAGATGCCCCCCTTTAAGCGATATAAACGGAAGATTGTAGTACAAATGTGAGACGACAGGAGCTGATTAAACACCTGAAGAAGCAAGGGTGTGTTCTTTACCGTGAGGGGAAAAGGCACACCCTTTATCTTAATCCAAATAATGGCCGGGTGTCTCCTATACCGCGTCATCAGGAAATAAACAACTTTTTGGTAATAAGGATATGTTCTGTTGAACTAAATATTCCTCTTCCGAAGAAGAAAAGTTAAGATTAGAATATTTCATAAACCAGGGGGTGACGTCAATTGACTTTAGCTGAAAAAATTCTAGCTGCCCACACCGGTAAAAAATCAGTACAGCCGGGCGAAATCATCAATGTCAAAGTGGACATGGTGCTGGCCAATGATATTACAGCGCCTTTGGCTATCCAGGAATTCCGTAGGCTGGGTGCTAAAAAGGTGTTCAACAACGGGAAAATCGTGCTCGTCCCCGACCACTTTGTACCCAATAAGGACATTCCCTCGGCGGAGCAGGCCAAACTCATGCGTGACTTTGCCAGAGAGCAGGGAACTATCTACTTCGAGGTGGGACGGATGGGAATCGAGCATGTGATCCTGCCCGACCTGGGTATAGTATTACCGGGGCAGGTTATAATCGGCGCCGATTCCCATACCTGCACTTATGGCGCTCTCGGCGCTTTCGCCACCGGCATGGGTTCCACCGATATTGCCTGCGCTATGGCTACAGGAGATATCTGGATGAAAGTGCCGCCGACAATCAAATTTGTATATCATGGCAAGCTGGGCAAATGGGTTGGAGGCAAAGACCTGATTCTTTACACTATCGGGCAAATAGGAGTGGATGGGGCGTTGTATGCAGCGATGGAGTTCACCGGCGAGGCTATTGACTCTCTGTCTATGGACGGGCGCTTCACCATGTCCAACATGGCTATCGAGGCCGGGGCCAAGGCAGGCATTTTCAACGTGGACGCTAAGACCAGACAGTATGTAAAAACGAGAAGCCAAACTCCTTATAAAACCTACAAGTCCGACCCTGATGCCATCTATGCTCAAGTAATTGAATACGATGTTACCAAACTGGAACCTCAGGTAGCTTTTCCACACATCCCCAGCAACACTAAGCCATTGAGCCAGGTGGGCAAGGTAAAGATTGACCAGGCAGTCATCGGGAGCTGCACTAATGGACGCATGGATGACCTGAGGCTGGCTGCAGAGGTAATAAAGGGCAAGAAGGTCCATCCTGAGGTGCGCCTGATAGTTATCCCCGGTTCCCAGGAAGTCTATCTTCAGGCCATGAAAGAAGGACTGCTGGAGATATTTGTGCAGGCAGGGGGAGCGGTAAGCACGCCAACTTGCGGGCCGTGCCTGGGCGGATATATGGGAATTCTGGCGGCGGGTGAAGTCGCTATTTCCACCACCAACCGTAATTTCATTGGGCGGATGGGCAGTCCGAAATCCGGGGTCTATCTGGCCAACCCGGCAGTCGTAGCAGCATCGGCAGTGCTGGGGCGGATTGGTGGGGTGGAGGAGATGCTTTAAGAGACTCATGATATCCACCGATTATGTGTCTGTTGCAGGAGGTGAGAATGACTAGAGAATTCACGGTAGTTATAGAAAAAGACGAAGAAGGCTATCTCGTAGCCAGTGTTCCGTCTCTGCACGGGTGTCATACCCAGGCACGTTCAATGGATGAATTGCTGGAAAGAGTAAAAGAGGCAATCCAACTATGTCTGGAGGTAAAAGGTGAGGAAACTGAGGAGCATCTAGAACTGGTGGGCGTACAGCGGGTAGCCGTGTGACAAGATTGCCTGTGGTTGATGGAAGTGAAGTTGTCAAGGCTCTACAAAAAGTTGGTTTTGTAATTCAGGCAACGGGGAAGTAACGTTTTCATGAGACACTCGGATGGAAGAGTCACGGTAGTTCCCGTGCATAAAGGTGAGAGCTTGGGACCGGGGATGTTACTCAAGATAATGCACGACGTGGAATTGACAAAGGAATTCATAGAATTACTGAGGAAATAAATGCGGTTGGCTGCTTTTATAATAGTTTAACGTAGATTATTATCTAGGCTAAGATATTACCAATCAAAAAATAAATCATGCAAGAAAACAAAGATAATTATTTAAATACTTTATCTCAAGCGATCGTTAAAATACAAAGACGCGCTGAGAAACAACTAGATTGGGAAAAACTAGTTGATACATTTGTTATGACCGAGGTGGCTACCAGGGCTAAGACAACGGACTCCCAGCTAGTATTAGGACGACGTGGTACAGGAAAAACACATTTATTTCGTGTATTTGAAGGTACTGAAACTTTGAAGGGCAAAGTTGTTCATTATATAGATTGTACAAGGTTGGGAAGTGGCTATGCTGGTCTTCAACTCCAACCTAAAGAAATAGCTCCAAAATATTTTAGCAGTTTAATGAATGAAGTTGGTACTCGACTGTTAGATGAAGCTGTCCGAATGGAAGCACCTAAACCTGGCGCACAAGATAGAATATTGAACGAACTCGGAATTGGGTTAGCTAGGTACTTGGAACCAAATAATGAAACGGAACCTTTTAACAATACTTTCAATTATAGACAAATCTCTGAATCGCTTGAAAACATACTTTCGGACCTCCAGATAGATCGTATGTTCCTTATTTTAGATGAATGGGCGCAAATCCCTGTATCGGCCCAACCATATGTAGCTGAATATTTAAAAAGGGCTATTCTATGTGTGCCAAATATCTCGGTAAAACTCCTTGCCGTTAGCTATCAATGCAATCTTTCATTCCGTGATGAATCAGGTAATATTGGTATACAACGCGGTGCTGATATACCAGATACATTAGATTTGGATTCCTATTTTATTTATGAGGAAAACAAAGGTTTTGTAGATCTCTTTTTTTCACAGGTTTTATATAATCATTTGAGTGCTGAATTGAATTGGCCACTGGATGTGTCTCCAGAAGGAAAAAGAAAAAAGATATTAGAATTATTTACCCAGCTACCTGCTTTCATTGAGTTAGTTCGTGCAGCCGAAGGTAATTGTAGAGATTTTCTTTGCATATTCAGTAAGGCGTTTTTTGAAGGTTTACGACAAAGGCGTGAGGCCAAAGCGATAAGTATTCTAGACATAACTTCTGCAGCGTCAACGTGGTTTGATAATGAAAAGTATGCAAATTTTAGGGATGAAGATGGTCCAAGGAAAACATTAGAATTCATAATCAATCATGTTATCAAGGGTTATAAATCACATACTTTTATGGTTGAAGCAACGAAATCTAGGTCTCCATCTCTTACTCGTTTGTTGAACGAAAGGGTTCTCCATAAATTATCTGGCTTTTATTCAAATCCAGATAAACCTGGTGAAAGGTACGAATTGTTCACCGTGGACTATGGTGCTTATATTAGGTTTAAAGGCACAGGAAACGAACCTTATCAAACTATTATGCCAACTATGATGGAATTAGAATCTTTATCTCAAGCAGAAGGGAAATATATGGTTCCATTAGATGATAAACGTAGCATTAGGAGAATAGTTTTTGATCCAGATAGCCTTGAATTACGAGCTTTTGGAAATGAGAATCAAATGGAAAAGGGATTATTTTAAAAAATAAACTAACCATTTTAGAGAATATGCACGAAATTTATTATGCCTTTCAAAAGGAGGTTTCCTATGCCACAGCGTAAATCCTCCAAAACAGACCCTCAAATCGTGGAAATGCCGTCGCAGAAGATGGCCGTAGTCAGGGGCAAGGGCTCTCCTGATAAAGCCTTCCCTGAAGTCATGCCGGCGCTTTATGGTTCGGTTTATACACTAAAATTCAGTCTTAAAAAAAAGGGAAAGCCCACCTTCAAAGTCACTGGCTTGCGTGCCCGTTATCCCGATGCCATTACCAGGCCAAAAGACCAGTGGACTCATATTATAGGTTTGCCCGTGCCCGATGATACTACTATCTTACCCAAAAAGGTCCCCAATGTGGAGGTCAAGCTGGAGACCTGGGAATACGGCACGGTAGCTCAGATACTCCACCTCGGCCCTTATGACCAGGAAACACCAACAATTGAACGCTTGCTCAAATTCATTGAAGATAACGGTTATGTAATTACCGGGATGCATGAGGAGGAATACCTCACCCGACCCGATGCAAAGGTCATTAAAACAATTATCAGGTATCAGGTAAAGAAAATTTAAGAAGGAATTCTCCCGAAAATAGCCGTTTTCAATCTCCTCTCCCTCGAGGGGAGAGGACTAAGGTGAGGGTGAATAGTGCTGAGATTATAGTGCCCTCTCTCTAATCTCTCCCCCGGTGGGGCGAGAGGTTTTTTGCGCTATTTTCATCCTTCATGGTCCCGACTTGTCGGGGTGGGGGATTTAACCCCATAGCATAGCCTTCAGGAAAATATAGAAAGGTAACTTAATGAGCATAAAAGGCAAAGTCCATAAATATGGCGCGAATGTGGATACCGACGCTATTATCCCAGCCCGTTATCTCAATGTTTCAGACCCTGCTTTGCTGGCCAAACACTGCATGGAGGATATTGATAAGGATTTCGTCACCAGGGTAAGGGCAGGAGATATAATAGTTGCCACCACCAACTTTGGCAGTGGCTCATCGCGGGAACATGCCCCTGTGGCTATCAAGGCTGTGGGCATCTCTTGTGTCATTGCGGAGAGTTACGCTCGCATATTCTATCGCAATGCCATTAACATCGGACTGCCCATCCTTGAATGTCCGGAGGCCGTTAAAGGCAGTCAATCCGGAGATACCCTGGAGGTAGAGTTGGAGACGGGAAAAATCAAAAATATAAGCCGGGGACAGACCTATCAAGCTCAACCCTTTCCTGCTTTTATGATGGAGCTAATATCAGCCGGCGGGCTGGTTGCCTATACTAAACGACGATTGGAGGCTAAAGGTGCGTTTTAATATTGCTGCTCTCCCTGGAGATGGAGTAGGGCCTGAGGTACTGGTCGAAGCCGTACGTGTACTGGGTGTTGTGGGGAAAAAGTTCGGCCATGAATTCAAATGGCAGTACGCCGATGTAGGAGGGATAGCCATTGATAATCATGGCTCCGCTCTCCCCACTAAGACACTTACTATATGCCAGAAATCAGATGCTGTAATGCTGGCGGCTGTGGGCGGGCCTAAGTGGGACGACCCAAAGGCAAAAGTTAGACCGGAAGATGGTTTATTGGCGCTACGCAAGGGACTGGGCCTTTTCGCCAATCTGAGACCGGTGAAGGTCTTTCCCTTGCTGGCTAACTCCACCACGCTTAAACCGGAGGTAGTGCAGGGCGTTGACCTGGTCGTAGTCCGGGAACTTACCGGTGGATTATATTTTGGCAAGCCGAAAAAACAATGGCAGACCACCCGGGGACGGCGTGCCGTAGATTCCATGGCCTATTCAGAACACGAGATAAAACGAATCGTGCGGGTTGGCTTTGAACTGGCCCGCTCTCGACGCAAGAAACTGGCATCGGTAGATAAGGCTAACGTGCTGGAATCCTCACGCCTGTGGAGACAGATTGTAATAGAGATGGCGCCCAAATACCCGGATGTGGAGTTGTGGCATGTCCTCGTGGATTCCTGCGCTATGCGATTAATTCAGAATCCCAGAGAGTTTGATGTAATTGTAACCGAAAATACATTCGGCGATATCCTTACCGACGAGGCATCTATACTGGCCGGCTCTATGGGAATGTTGCCATCAGCCAGCCTTGCGGGTGTGCCTCAGGCAGGCAAAAAAATTTTTGGGCTGTATGAACCTATCCACGGCTCAGCGCCCAAATACACCGGGTTGGACAAAGTCAACCCTATCGCTACTATCCTCAGCGCTGCCATGATGCTAAGGTATTCTTTAGCACTGGAGACTGAGGCTTTAGCAATCGAGAAGGCTGTTCTGAAAGTCCTGGAGGACGGCTACCGCACCTATGATATAATGGAAACTGGAAAAACCCTGCTAGGGACAAAAGGGATGGGTGAAAAGGTAGCCGAGAGGATATAAATACAATGGTCAGACAGCGTGAAAAAGACATAGAAATAACAATCAAGCTAACTCCGGGCCAAATAAAAGAGGCATATCGCCAGCTCATGGATAAACAAAAGGGTAGAGATTGGCTAGACGACCCGGAGATTTTCGAGATGCTGGCAAGGCGGGAAACAAAAGTAGCACACGAAATAAAGAAGGGACAGTTCATATCATTAAAGGAATTTCAGTCCAGGTTAAGTAAAGATTAATGTATGAACTTATTATCCCTAATTCTGTGGAAAAGGATATAAAAAAGTTACCAAGCCAGGTTCAGAAATTATTAGCCGATGAGTATTTACCGCAAATTCAAAATGCCCCGGAGCAAGGAAAGTTTTTGCATGGGCAATTTCGTAACTTTCGCTCGTTCAGGTTGTCTGACCAGGGTGTGGAATACCGGGTTATTTATAAAGTAGGTAAAGAATCTAATAGTGTGGTGCTTATAATGGTTGGGGCCAGAGAGAATTTTTATGACCGGCTACGCCGCCGGACGTGAAGTAATATGTCACAAATACAACTATATGATACTACCCTGCGCGATGGCGCTCAAAGAGAGGGCATCTCTTTCTCTGTAGAGGATAAGCTTAAGATTGTCCGGAAACTGGACAATCTAGGCGTTCATTTTATTGAGGGCGGCTGGCCCGGCGCCAATCCTAAAGATACTGAATTTTTTATCCAGGCAAAGGAACTTAACTTACACAATTCCCGCCTGGCTGCCTTTGGCTCCACACGTCGCCCCAGAATTCCGGCTGAAAACGACACCGTACTGAAAGCTCTGCTCGGGGCTGGAGTTCCGGTGGTCACAATAGTAGGCAAATCCTGGGACTACCAGGTAACCCAGGTTCTGGAGACCACCCTCGAAGAAAATTTAGCCATGATAATGGAATCTGTGCAGTTTCTCAAGGGACAAGGACTTACCGTATTTTTCGATGCAGAACACTTCTTTGACGGCTTTAAGGCTAATACGGAATATGCCAAAAAATGTCTGGAAGCAGCTTCTCGTTCCGGCGCTGATTGTATAATCCTATGTGATACTAATGGCGGGACATTGCCCGGCGAGGTAACCATAGCAATTAATACGGTGAAGAACGATGTTTCCACGCCTTTAGGCATCCACGCCCATAACGATGGCGAACTGGCAGTGGCCAATACCCTTGCCGCTGTCCAGGCGGGGGCTACCCAGGTTCAGGGCACGATCAATGGCTATGGGGAACGCTGCGGTAATGCCAATCTGTGTTCCATCATCCCGGCGCTGCAATTAAAATTAGGCATCAACTGCCTGAGTACGCTGCAACTAGCCAAACTTGCCGAGGTTGCCCGTTACGTAAGTGAGATTGGGAATTTAACGCCAGACCCTCACCTTCCCTATGTTGGATCCAGCGCCTTTGCCCATAAAGCTGGTTATCATGTTGCTGCTATGATGAAAGCTGAGAAAAGCTATCAGCACATAGACCCCGGACTTGTGGGAAACGTAAAACGGGTGCTGATTTCTGAGCTTTCGGGAAAAAGTAACATCCTGTATAAAGCCAAAGAACGGGGGTTAATATCTAATTTCAATGGGAATGAAGCCCAGAAGGTCCTGGACCAGATAAAGCGGCTGGAGAACCAGGGTTACCAGTACGATGGCGCAGAGGCATCGTTTGAACTTCTTATCCATCGCACCGAACCCGGGTATCGCCCACCTTTTGAATTAGTGGACTTCATGGTCATAGTGGAAAACCGGCGCCGGGCTCCTACCTCCGGAGATGGGGATGTCCTGGCGGAAGCCATGGTTAAAGTGAGGGTGGGCGGCGAGATAGTACACACCGCCGCCGAAGGCAATGGCCCTGTTAACGCCCTGGACTCCGCTTTGCGTCAGGCCTTGCTTCGTTTTTACCCTCTCCTCCAGGAAGTGAAGCTGGTTGACTATAAGGTCCGTATTCTGGAAGGGACGGCAGGTACAGCTTCGCAGGTGCGGGTGCTGATAGAGTCCAGTAATGGTAACGTGGAATGGCGCACGGTGGGTAGCTCCAGCAATATCATCGAAGCAAGTTGGTATGCTCTCGTGGATAGTCTGGAGTATTGTCTGTGGAAAAGGGGAGAGGGTTCATGAACTGTCCACCTGAGCTTTATCCCAGGGTTTTAACGATTCTTAGCCGGCTGATAGAAGAGCCAAAAATATTCCAGGACGTTTCTGCCCTTTATAGCAAAATACTCGTTCTGTTGCGTGATGAGGGTGGATACGAGAACAGCGCTTTGCTGCTAATGGATGATGATGGTTACTTAGTTGAGGAAGCAGTGCTTGGCCGTCGTTCGAACTTGGAGAGACGGAAATATCCCATGCCATACGGTTGTCTTGGCGGAGGCTTCCAGGGTGAGGATGCCTTTCTTATAAACAATGTTGAATTGGTGCCCACAGCTAAACAGGGAAGCTCTATAGGAACGGGGTCTCTACTTGTTGTATTGATGAAAAACGCCTCCATGCCAGACCCATCCGGGAAAAATGTTGAACCATCGGAGGTCCTCGGCGCTATTTTACTGGAAGATCAGCGTGTAGATGCTTTCAATGCTAATGACCCTCGGCTGCTACAGGTTATAGCACCCTTTATCTCCATGGCCATAGAATTTGTCAAAAGTTACCAAAATATTCGGGGTATGGTACTCTATGATGAATTAACGGGACTGCACAACCGGCGTTTTTTCAGTGAATACCTTGATACGGAATTCCAACGTGCAGCCCGAAATAAACAGTCTTTCTGTATTGTTGTTATCGACCTGGATAGTTTAAAACGGATAAATGATGTCTATGGGCATTTAGTAGGCGATAGTGTGCTAAAAATCGTGGCCCAGGTGCTTTCTAGTAATGTGCGTTCCTACGATATCCTGGCCCGTTATGCCGGAGATGAATTCGTTCTGGTTATGCCGGATACAGCCTTGAATGAGGCAGAACACGTTATAAACCGGTTGATGACGGCCAACGACCAGGCCAGGCTGGAGTATCTATCCCGGAATATTTTTTTACCGTCTTATAGTTATGGAATAGCCGCTTTCCCGGACGATGGCATAACATACGAAGAGATATTTTCCAGCGCTGATAAGCGCTTATACGAGGCTAAGGCTAAAAAGGGTATTGTTAGAGAAGAAACTGAACTCGTTTAATAACAAGGTTTACAAAACAAAAGGCCCCGATAAATCGGGGCCTTTTGTTTTATCGCCAACAGATATTAAATTGGCGTAGTTTGTATTACATTTGGAACTGGCGCTCTGGCGGGGTTCGGTCTCTCAATCTTGTTCTGAGGGCGAAGCTGTTTTGGCGCCATATTAAGTCTGTGCCCTACCCCGGGCTTCATAGCTCCTCTCATCGCAAAAAAACGGTTACCCAGGCCGCCGCCGCTTGTAATAACTCGGGCCTCCTGAGAATTGTCCACCGTCAACACAGTAACCTTATCTCCAGCTTTCAAACCGCTTAGCTTGCCGCCAGCCACTCTGATAAGGGTTTTATCCGATGTAGTGAAGCTGACTGTAGTGGTCTGCCCATTAGGGATAATTGTAAGGATATTATCCTTTACCTCTTTGACCACCCCCGGCGTAGTTGTAACGGTATGTTTTTTTCCATCCTTGTCCAGGAATGACCATTGTCCACCCAGGTTATGCTCAAATCTTTCAGCAGCTTTGATACCGCCAAGTTCAGGGAGCCATGCTGGCGGGTTTACCATCGCCCAATCTTTCCGTGGAGCGGGGGTAACATTTATAGTTAATGTATCCTTTCCCCTCAGAATAGTTAGGGCCACCGGAACCGGAGTTGTCGGCACCAGTTTTTTTAATTCAGCCACTGTAGCTACCGGTGTATTATTAACAGCAGTTATAATGTCTTTAACCTTAAGGCCGGCCTTTTCTGCCGGGCTACCGGATTGGACTTGTGTAATTACAACACCGCTGTCTTTTTCTAGCCCCAGCCTGGTGGCCAGAGGTTTATTAAGGTTTCTAACAACAATACCCAGGACTGCATTTGGCGCCGCTTGTAATTCGGCTGTGGCCGCCATTCCTCCACTCCTCTCCGACTTAGCAGCGACACTGACTCCCCCAACGATCAGTAAAACCAGCACTAATAGTGATATGACAACCTTTTTCATTATTTATCACCCTCCTTTTCTGGTGTTCATATATATAACGTGCCTGCGCGGTTTTGGATAGGGGTTGGTGCAAAACGACTTTTCGCTTGACAGCGCTTGCTTCCTTTTGTAAAATTAGTATATTATAATATTCTAATATGCAATAGAATCGCCGGAGTTAAGTATGGAAGAGCAGATATATATCTACCATGCTCAGATGTGTAAGATGCTTTCGCATCCAAAAAGGTTAGAGATAATAAACCTTCTGCGGGATGGAGAGATGAATGTCACCGATCTAAGCCTGAAGCTGCGTATGTCTCCTGCCAACCTTTCCCAGCATCTGGCGCTGATGAGGGACAGAAAAATCCTCACTACTCGAAAAGAGGGAAATGCGGTGTACTACCGGCTGACAAATACCCGCTTCCTGCAAGCCTACGATATCCTCCGGGAAATATTAGTAGAGCAGATACAGCACGATGCCAGCCTGGTGGAAAAAATTACCTGAATAAAGGAGATGGATAAATAATGAGTGGTTCTACTAAAACTACGTTGATTGTTATCGGGATTGTGATTTTGGTATTAGTCCTGCTACCCACACTTGGTGGTGCGGCAATGATGGGAGGTGGCATGATGGGGCCGGGTATGATGGGTCCCGGTTTTGGTGGTTGGGGCATGGGTTTGGGGTGGATATGGATGGTTATTATCTGGGTAGCCATAATCGCCGGTGTAGTCTGGGCTGTCCAGGCTATTGCCGGTTCAAACGATAGCCGGCCAAATTACCCGGAAGAGTCAGCTATGGATATCCTTAAAAAACGCTACGCCCGGGGCGAGATAGGCCACGAAGAATTCGAAGATAAGAAAAAGACGCTGCTGTAACCCTGGGCACGGAATATTATGCCCACAGGTTAATTAGTAAATCAACCAAATGAGAAAGGCTAAAATGAAATTTGGTATCATAATAAACACCAATGAACCTGAAACCGTATGGAATGCCTTCCGTTTAGCTGTTACGGCTCAACGCAAGAAACACAATGTTAAGGTTTTTCTGCTGGGGAAAGGCGTCGAGGCCGATGGCTTGACAGATTCCACATTTGACATCAAACGCCAGTGGGACGCTTTTTTATCACACGACGGAGAGATTCTGGCCTGCGGCACCTGCCTTAAACTCAGAGGCAAAGGGGAGACGGCAACATGCTCCATTTCCACTATGGATGAACTATTACAGTTGGTAGAAGAATCAGAAAAAGTGGTCAGCTTTGGCTGATAGACAGTCTGAAAGAGATTGGTACGAGCGCCGATGGACGAACTGCAAACCCTGAGTAACGATGATTTGCTTTCCCGGTTGAAGAAAGCCGAGTCGGAGTTGGAAGACCTTGAGGAGTTAAGCAGGGGCATCCTGGGAGGGACCGGGATACATGTGCCTTTCCGGGAGATGAAGCGCGCCCGTCATCTCTATGAAGATACCGGCGGTGAGCTGCGAGTGCAGATTGACCTGATTAAGAAGATATTAAAGGAAAGAGGTGTTCAGTCATGAAACGGAACAATGTTGCTGTAGAGCGGATTGAGAAGACTCTGGTTGAGTTCCGTGCGGAGCCAGGGAAAGCCCGGCGCACTCAACGGGTAGAAGGTGTATGGAATTTTATTGAAGGCAAGCCTCAATTCAGCGCTACAGTCGCTTTTGATGGTAAATCAGCCGTTTTAGAAGCAGACCAACCATCATTCCTCGGCGGGGGCGCCACCCAGCCCGGACCTATCCTCTACTGTCTCTTTGGGCTAGCGGCGTGCTACGCCGGCACCTTCGCCACCACAGCGGCTATGATGGGGGTAGAGTTAACCTCTCTCAAGGTCGTGGCTGAGAACGATATCAACTTCTCCCCGGTCCTTGGGCTGGCAGAAACGCCGCCAATTGAGAAAGTCCGCCTTATCGTTCAAGCATCTAGCCCGGCGCCGCAGGCGAAGCTCAAGGAAGTGGAAACTCTGGCGAGTCAGCGTTGCCCGGCCGTTTACTGCCTTACTCATCCTATACCACTGGAAACCAAACTGGAACTAAAGTCAGCCTGACAATTACTATTTTTTTATGTGCTGAAGGACTGAAATGAAAAAGATGCTTTTGATAGTAGCTTTTTTTGCGCTGGCTGCCATGACATTTTATTTCTCCGGATGTCTTCCGTGGGGAGGGGGAAGCACAAGTTACACGTCAAGTATGGGTGGGATGATGGGTGGAGGAGGTGGCATGATGGGGCAAGGTATGATGGGTGGTGATATGATGGGGCAGGTAGGCATGATGGGTGGACAGGATCGTCCCATATCGTTTCTCCCAAACGGAGAGCGTATCTATTACACTGGCCTTTCCGCCTCGGGACGTCCTATCCCTAAATACGGAGGGCCAATGTGGTTGAATATGCGCGGCGGTAGCTGTGTCAGTTGTCATGGGGAGGACGGCCGCGGGGGTGTGCCGTTACTAATGGGTTCGGCTGTCCCTCCCGACATCAGCTATTATGCCCTGACTGATACACATCAGGGTCCGGGCAATGTACATAGCCATCAGCCATATAGCGAGGAATTAATCAAAAGGGCCATAGTTAGAGGGATCAACTCTGAAGGAAAATCCCTGGACGCTACCATGCCCCGCTGGCAGATATCGGGTGGCGACTTGCAGGACCTGATGGATTATTTAAAGGGCTTCCCCCGCCCGGAGCTGGCAGTTTCTGGCGCGAGTGAGCAGCACCAAGCCGGGCACGCCACTGATGGCTCCCCATCAAAATTGGCGGATGACGGCCACCCGATTTCAGCAGCAACAGGGACCAACCATGATAGCTCCACGTCAATCCATAACGACGGCGATCAACCGCATTCGGTGTCAGCCGGCGCCGGTGCCGGAAGACCCAGCTACACTCTGCTGGTCTCTGTTTTGGCGGTGGTGGCAGTAACATTTGGCACAGTGTTCTACGTAAAAAGAAAAGAGTCGCCAGCTTCTTCCGCCAGCCAGTCGAACTCCGGGCTAAAGGGATGAAGTAATGATACATCTAATGCCAAATCGTGCGCCTGGCGTTAACAAACCGTCTTGTGTAGTACTCAAGGATTAACATTTAGGATTTCTCATATTGTATGCTCTTGATTTATGACCTCATAAATGTATTTATCACATAACAATAACTTAAGGAGGTTACTTTATGTCACCTGAACTACGGACTATTTTAATAATACTTCACTTTCTCGGCGTTTTCCTTATGGCGGCCCCGTTTTACTCTCTGGTTGTGGTCAACGAACGCGCCAAATTTGGCGGCCCGCCAGGATATAACACGGACCGTTATATGGAGCAGATGATTACCAATCAGGCTATACGGTGTTTTGCAATTTTGGCAGTCGTGCTAATCACAGGTCTTATCCTGACTATAAACTTTGGTTGGGCTGCCCTGATTCTGAACTGGGTTTTATTGCTGAAATGGCTGCTATTAGTTGCGCTGGTTTGTTTGCTATCCTATGTGCATTTTGGCATCCAGCCGAAGATAAATGCCTTACTTGCTTCCCTCAAACAAGGCGAGATATTAGCCGATGACAAGAAACCCATTCTGATGGGCTACCGTATGCGCCGTAAACGCATGGCCGGGACATGCCTTTTCCTGGTGCTGACTGCCCTGATTCTGGGCATAAGGCTGATTAATCCATTGAATATGATCATTGTCCTGGTCTTGATTGCTCTGGCGGGACTGTTTGCCTGGAGGGTGTTCAAGACAGGTGTCCGATACGGCTGGATTTAGTTTTGTTTTTCTCCGAGAATACATTTTAGGCCCCTCGCCTTCACATATTCTTCACATCTATATGTTATCGTAATTATGGAGCCGATGGGAGAAGGCTTCAAATATACGAAGGAGATAAATATATGTAAATTAATGAGGAGTGCTTGCCCGTTTGCGAAAAGCCGGGGCGAAGCTGATTACATGAATGGTTTGAGTAACGGAAATTCACTGATTTAGACTTCCATATGTATGCACAAGGCTGGTAACGAGAGTTCACCACCTTTAGAAACGGTGGGTGAACTCCTTTTTTATGATAATTTATATTTATGATGAAGGATATTAATGAGAAAATTGCTTTTGATAGTCGCTTTTTTGCCGTTGGCTGCCATGACGTTTTATTTCTCAGCCTGCGCTCCCCAGGTGCACTCGGATCATGACGGGCGCACCCTCGATGCCCCCGTATCCAAATTGGCAAATGACAGCCACCCGCCATCAGCATCAACAGAGGTCAACCATAATAGCTCCACATCAATCCATAGTGAAGGCGATCAGCCTCATTCGGCAGCAGCCGGGGCTAGTGCGGGAAGCCCTAACTACACTCTACTGGTCTCTGTTTTGGCGGTGGTGGCAGTAACATTTGGCACAGTGTTCTACTTGAAAAGGAAAGAAGCGCCTGCCTTAGTGGCTAACCAGACGCCGGTTGTGACAAGGAAGCTGAAGCGATGAGACCTCTAACGCCAAACCATCCCCCTTCCAAGCAATCTGAGGCAATCGAGAGCAATCCTTCTACCCCTGTCACCGGGAGAGGTAAAGACCTGTTAGGCAATGCAATCATCCGCCTGACGTTAAAACATCCCCTCTTTGTCCCCTTGGTCCAGCTACCCAATGTCCTGATCTTTGCTCTGGTCATAGCTACCGGACTCTGGGGTGTGCAACAGGGTGGCAGCAATTTTGCCACCTTTGTGACCTGGGTGATCTGGTGGCCGCTGATTATCTTCACTTTCATTGGAGTAGGCAGGTTGTGGTGTCTGGCCTGTCCGCTGGGGGCTGTTGGGGAATGGTCGCATCGCGGGGTAATGTGGGGGAAGCGGAAAACCAACTGGAGCCTGGATAACAAATGGCCCCGCTGGTTACGTAACCTGTGGCTGCCAACGGTTCTCCTGCTTGCGGTGACCTGGGTAGATCACCAATTCACTATTACCAGCAGCCCTTTGCATACCGCCTACTTTGTTATTTTTGTCCTTACCCTGTCAGTGCTCATAGGTCTGATTTTCGAGCGGAGGGCCTTCTGCCGATACGTATGCCCTATTGGCGGTATGATTGGACTTTATTCTATGCTTGCGCCGGTGGGCCTGCGCACCAAAGATGCAGCGGTATGCCGGGACCATCTTGGGAAGGATTGTATCCGGGGCAACGAGTCTGGCTATGGTTGTCCTATGTTTGAATTTCCTCAAACTTTGGACCGGAACAACTATTGTAACTATTGTATGGAATGCCTTAAAACCTGCCCCAAAAATAACATCGCAATTCAACCTAAACATTTCTTTAAAGACCTCGTGGAAACGAAAGTCCGCCGTGTGGATGAAGCCGTGTTGGCAGTGGTACTGGTTGGCATTACTACCTTTCAAACACTGGTTATGGTAAAGCCGTGGGAAGGGACCCTGGAGCAAGCCTCAAGGGTGTTGGGTATGAGTAACTCTTTGACCTTTATCCTCCTTTACGGCCTTATTTCACTGGTAGTCCCCCTGGCCCTTTATAGTGGCGCCGTACTTACCACTAAGTTTCTATCACGTGAAAGGCCAGCGCCGGCTAGAAACCTGTTTATTGTTTTTGCCTATGTATTTATGCCCATAGGACTTGCTATGCATCTAACCCACAATGTATCCCACCTGGTTAATGAAGGATCCAAAGTTTTAAGCGTCGTTTCAGACCCCTTTGGTTATGGCTGGAACCTGTTGGGCATTTCAAAATACACTCCGATCCCCTTGTTGCCCGGCTCGGTATTGAACGTGACCCAAATAGCCTTGATAGTATTAGGCCAGGCGGCAGCCGCTTATTTAGGCTATAAGCTATCAAGTCAGTTATTTCGAGACGCGGGTAAAGCTGAAAAAGTTATTATACCCATGCTAACACTGGCCGCTATTTTTAGCCTGGCAAACATATGGGTACTGGGATTGCCTATGGCACACCGGGATTGACATCTGGATTTTGAAATCGTCCAACGTTTCGCCCCGATTAATCGTAGCGGATTTCTTATACAGTAAGGGTATAGATTTATGACAAAATAACTCTTTCACCGTGAGGCCTACCCCGGCTGGATGCGCCGCTTCACATCCTCCACCACTACCCGGGCGCTCTGAACGGCGCTGGGAGAACCCCACCAACCCGGCGGCGGCGTTCCGTCCCCGATGTTATACAGGTTCTCGATGGGCGTCTTCTGGGGAAGATAGTTGCCCGGCCAGCAGCGCATCACCGGCCAGCCGCCGTAGTAGCAGCCCGCCAGCAATATCCGCGAGTGTTTTTCAAAGCCCGGCAGGTTTTCCCGCAGGTCAGCCAGAGCCATCTCCATCTCCTGCCGCAGGTCAAAGGGAGGCGCCGAGTTGCCAAGGTAGGCAGCCGCCTCCATAAGGTGTTGCCCGCGCGGCGCCAGCTCGGGGCAGAGGTTGGTGAGCGGGGCCATAAATAGAATGCGTCGGGACTGGGTAAGGAAGGTCATGCCCTGACACTCCAGAAGGGGCCTGTCGCTGGCGATATAGAATATAATTTGAGGGGAGGGTTTCAGCTTTTGCTCCAGTTCCCCCAGGTAGCCCCTTTCCAGGTTCTCCTGCCCTACCATTTCTACAGTGGCCTGGGGCCCGGCATTGCTGAGCACAGCCTTCGCCTGGACTTCCACCTGCCCATCGGCGGTATCTACCACTACCCCGGTTACCGCCCCGTTCTTCTGAGTAATGCGTCTGGCCTTGGACCGCAGCCAGATCTCTCCGCCCTTGTCTTTGACCACTTTCGCCATTGCCTCAGTGATGTTCCCGCAGCCACCGGGGACAAAGCCGTAGTTCTTCACCGCCGACATCGCCATCAGATAGCGGAAGAACTCCCCCGCAGGCAGCTCGAAGGTGCGCAAACCGCTGGAGAGGGTGGAAAGCACCTCGAAGACTCCCAGGACACTGGGGTTGGTGGAATACTGCTGGAGCCAGTCTTTCACCGAGATAGACATAGGAGGTTCCTGCCATGATATGCTACGCTTCACGGCAGCCATGGCCTTGGCGGCCTCAGCCTCTTCGGCGGCCAGGGTAATCATAGCCCGCAGACCCCCTTTGGCCGGCATTTCATAGTCCTTGCCCCGTATGCGGTAGAAATACTCCGGTTTAGGTACCCGGATTTCAAAGCTGGCACCCAGGTCACGGCACAACTGGCCGTGGAAACCATCGGATACCCAGACAACTCCCGATGGCAGCGTGAATCCCTGGTAGTGAGTGTTGGCGCAGCGGCCTCCCAGGAAGGGGAGCCTCTCCACCACCAGCACCTGGTAGCCGGCCTGTGTTAAATATCCGGCGGCAGCCAGCCCGCCGAGGCCGGAGCCTATAATGGCAACGTCGCATTTCTTCGTCTTCATGATTTATCCTCCAGCGCCTCGACCGGGCAATAGTCAACGCAGATGAGGCAATCAGTGCACTTCTGACGGTCCACGGCGGCCAGCGCCCAAACGGACAGGGCATCCTCCGGGCACACCGTGACGCACAGGCCACAGCCCACACACTTTTCCGACAAGATAGCTAACATGGCAACCTCCAAACTAAATACTCATAAGGAATCCCTTTGATGCCACTATTTATACACCTTTTGCGGCTAGGGTACAAGGGGATTTGCCTTGATTGCTCACCTGGAGGCAAGGCAATATTCTAGAGAACTAAGGGAGATTTGTTGTTGAACCCGGGTGTCGTTTGAAGGTCAGTAATGTTATCTGGTTATATCGATACGGGCACGCCGATTGGCTTTACTTTCGGCTCCTACTGTAATAATAGCCCCCTCCTGCGGTAGCGAGATATCTACCGATAGTCTGTGCGCAATTTCAGCTACCCCGGCTACAATTTCGTTCTCATAATACGGATTGATATGGACTGCGGCTATTTTCGGCAGATATCCTTGCACATCCCGGAATTTGCTTAATTCGCCAGCAAGCAATTCAGGAGTGAGGTGCCCGAAACTTAGAGCCGAGTCAACCAGAGTATCAGGGAAGGTAATCTCTACAACCAGGACGTCAGGTTTTGTAGCTGCCCAGGCAGAGCCGGACCCTACGCCACTATCGCCGGAGTATAACAGGGTGCCTCCGTTGGGCGATGTTATGGCATAAGCTAGCGCCGGCACCGAATGGATGACCCGTAACGGGAGGATATTATATCCTTCAATTACGAATGGGCTGCCCGGTTCTACAGGTACGTGAATGAAGGTGGATGACACGGGGTTCGGTAATGTGAAAAAGTTCAGCCAGATATCGGTGTTAAAAATTGTGGTTTCGATAGCCTCCCGCGTTTCGGAGCTACAATAGATTTTTGTTTGGCCCCTCCCGAGCAAGTTGAAACCAAACGTAGCAAGATCCTTGATATGGTCGTAGTGCCTGTGAGTCACCAATATATGCCGCACCACCGATTGTTCCTTGAGAGAAAGCGCTGAAGTCAGATTGCCCGCATCTAAAGCAATCACATCATCTACCAGAAGTGAAACGAAATGGCTGTTACTGGACTCGCCCTGCCGGGTACCCAGGACTTTAATCTGCATTCTAAACTACCTCACATCTAACATGTCATTACGCCCACAGGTTGAACATAAAGTATGAAACCGCAACAAAAGCCAGTATAACAAGAAACAGCGACAGCAGCAAGACTACCAACATCCACCATCTATTAAACCTTGCTAAATAAGCAATTCCTTCACAAGGTTGGTGCAAAATTCCCAGAAGAGAGGCGGAAAAAAACCTCTCCCTTTGACAAAGGGAGATTGAGAGGGATTTTCCCCGGCTGTGGATGTGACAGGTAAATCCCCCTTTCATCCGCAAAGGGGGAGAAAAAGAGCAAGACCACCCTCGTAATCATACACGGGCAATCCTTGACTCGTTTTAATGCCAGAGTTTGATGGCGGATTAAGGACTATTAAAATATTGTTCGCCCTAAAAGGCATGGATAAAAAGATGATCCAATCCATTGATTATTCTAATTCTACATATTGACGACAGCCTCCATTTCAGGGATTCAGGGGGTTTAGGGACTTGAAACCCGCGTGACACTTTATTAGAATACATAATGCATCGGGTGTTATAGATGGATTAAATGGTAATTAACATAGTAAATCTTTTGGGTAGTATTTGATATTTCGGGTTAAGCGTGCTATATTCACCTAACAAACACTGGTTGAAAGGTGTGAAAATGCAGTTAGAAGATGGGTCCAGGGTAGCAGTTGTGGGAGGAGGACCCGCTGGCTCCTTTACTAGCTACTTCCTGCTTGACCTCGCTGAAAGAGTAGGCACTTCTATTTCCGTTGACATCTACGAACCACGCGATTATACGGTACCCGGCCCTGTGGGTTGTAATATGTGCGGCGGCATTATCTCCGAATCGTTAGTGCAGATGTTAGCTACCGAAGGTATCAATTTACCTTCTACAGTGATACAAAGGAGCATTGATTCGTACGTTTTGCACAGCGATGTCGGAACAGTAAACATTGACACCCCATTACATGAGATGAGAATAGGCGCGGTCCATCGGGGCGCCGGCCCAAAAGGGTCAAAAGGGGCGAAATGGGGTAGTTTCGACGGTCACCTCCTGGAATTGGCACACGGAAAAGGCGCTAACATTTTGCGGGGCAAAGTTGAGGAGTTGACGTGGGATAACGGCAAGCCGCGGGTACAGGCCAAGGGATTGCCAGCGCAAACATACGACCTTTTAGTTGGAGCGGTTGGGATCAATTCTACCGCTCTTAAACTCTTCGAAGGACTAGGTTTCCAATATAAAGCCCCTGAAGCAACCCGGACATTCATCGCCGAGTTCTATTTAGGGGCCGAAGCTATTAAGAAGTATTTCGGCAGCTCCATGCATGTTTTTCTCATGGATATGCCCCGAGTCGAATTTGCTGCCATAATTCCAAAGGGTGAATATGTAACTTTGTGTCTCCTCGGCCATGAGATAGATAAAGAATTGGTAGATAGTTTTTTAAATAATCCTGTGGTAAAGTCCTGTTTCCCTCCAGAGATGACTACTCTTGCTCCCGCTTGCCAGTGCGGACCTAAAATTGCAGTCAAAGCTATATGTCAGCCTTTTGGCGATAGGGTCGTCCTCATTGGTGACTGTGGGGTTACGCGGCTGTACAAAGACGGAATAGGCGCTTCATATAGAACGGCGAAAGCCGTTGCCGTAACCGCCATTTTCGATGGTATCTCCAACAAAGACTTCCAACGCCACTACTGGACAGCCTGCCAGGTAATAAATAAAGATAACCAGTTTGGACTGGTTGTCTTTTTTATCGTGAGCATAATCAGGAAGTTGCGGTTTGTGCGGCGGGCTGTTCTCCGCATGACAGGAAAAGAGCAAGTCATGGAAGGCAAAAAACGGGCAATGAGCATGGTGTTGTGGGATACATTTACCGGCAGCGCTCCGTACCGGAATATATTCTGGCGGGCTTCGCAGTTTGATTTCCTTTCCCGTCTAATTACAGAAGTCACCAGAGCTCTGGTTGTACCCGGATCAAAAGGGCTGAATTAGGAGATGATACTGTGTATATAGGAGAGCTTGGCAAAATATACAAAGAAGGTGAGAATATCGTCCGACAGGGAGAAGCCGGCGATTGCATGTACGTTATACAGGCGGGAAAGGTGGAGGTTGTGCTTGAAAGGCCCGACAGTAATGTCCGCCTTGCCGTTCTTGAGTCCGGTGATATATTCGGTGAAATGTCTCTGTTCAGCCGTGCGGTAAGGTCAGCTACAGTTCGTGCTCTCACCGAAACCCGAATTCTCACCGTTGATAAAAAGGGGTTCTTGCGCCGTGTCCACGAAGACCCTTCACTGTCATTCCGCATTCTTCAGAAGATGTCTGAACGCATAAGGAAGCTTAATGATGATGTAGCTGCGTTAAAAGGCCACTAAAGAACCAGGCCCTCGTCATGAGGGTGGAATATCTCGTGTTCAAGAACAATCCCAAATATAATGAGACCTAATGCCGTTTGTTTATTCAGGCGCTATAACCTTGTTACAACTTACCAACGTTGTCAGCCGCTCTCTCTATTCATCAAATGAAAATTTGAATTTTATAACCATGTCGGACTATAATTTATAAAACTCTTCTTTTTTAATTTCGAAAACCATCTGGGACCAAAGAGATTAAGTCATGCTGCGAGACAATACGGACCTACATCAAACGACCGGAAATACCGCTGCCTGGTCTGCATCTGTCCCGTATCTATCCCGTGTTTTTCTTGAAGCTCTAGGCCGCCATTCACCTCAACAGCCAACCTGGATAGAACAAGTCGAGGGGACGCTTGTCCTCGCCGATATTTCCGGATTTACCCGCCTTTCTGAGCGGCTTGCCGAGCTCGGTAAAGAAGGCGCCGAACGGTTAACCGATATAATAAATAGCTATTTTAGCCGTATGCTGGATATGGCACGGTCACTCGATGGGCATAATGTAAAATTCGGTGGGGATGCATTATTGCTTTTATTCATGGGTAACGACCACGCGCTGCGTGCGGTGGCTACCTCCCTGGCTATGATACGGGCTACTCAGAGCTTTAAAGCGGTAAGTGTTGGCAAAGAGCGAATCCGTTTGAATATGAGCGCCGGGGTGCACAGTGGTACTTTCTGGTCTGCATCTGCAGGACTAACCGGAATCAGGATGCAGCATTTTCTCCTGGGTCGGGAGGCCAGCTATGCCGCCAAAGCCGAGGGCAAATCAGAAAGCGGAGAGGTAGTAGTGACCCCGGCAACCAGACAATTACTTGGTGACCGGTGTGTAATTGAAGATGTTGGAGATTTCTTCCGGGTTCACCGTCTTACAACTAGAGTCGCTACATTAACCCAGGAGACCATGATAGCCCCTCAACCCTATGCGGCAGCTTATGTGATGGCTTACATCCCTCCACCGGTCGCACAGGTTTTACAGACGGGTAAAGAGGTAAAGAGTATTGAAGGGGAACACCGCAAAGTCACCATAGGTTTCATTAATGTTATGGGAATAAACGAACTCCTGCAGACAGACGGCCCCGATGCCCTTCTAAGAGAATTACAGATATATTTATCAGCGGTGGTTGAACTGGTAGATAAGCATAAAGGGTTTCTGGTAAGTAATGACATTGATTCGAACGGTTTTAAATTAATTCTTGTGTTTGGCGCGCCCGTATCTCACGAGTATGACTCAGCAAATGCTCTCCGGTTCGCTCTGGAACTTAACTTAAAGCTACCGCAACTGAATTTACATCTCCAGCACCGGATAGGCATTAATAACGGCTTTGTTTTCGTCGGAGACGTGGGATCAGCATACCGCAGCGAATATACTGTAATGGGAGATGCCGTCAACCTGGCGGCGCGGCTTATGGGCGCATCCAGTCCCGGCCAGATATGTGTATCCAAGCGGTTGTCCGATGAAGTCGGCCCTACCTTTAAAGTTCGTGATTTGCCGCCTTTAACCCTGAAAGGGAAAAAGGACCCGGTACACGCAGCCATTCTCGAAAAGGAAGTAGAACAGGGATTGCCATCGGTAGCTCAGGCAAGCCCGCTTTTTGGACGCCAGGATGAGATGAATATTCTTACACAGGTTTGCCAGGAAGCCGCAGCCGGTAACTCCCGCTATGTTGTTATTGAAGGTGAGGCCGGGGTAGGTAAATCCCGGTTAGTCTTTGAGTTGAAGAATCAACTGCTGGGCCGGAACTGGACAATCCACACCGGCTATTGCTACTCCCATACCACCGAGATTCCCTTCGTGCCGTGGACAAGTGTTTTGAATTCGCTGTTACACTTGAATCCCTCGGACGGCCAGGATATCCGCACTGAAAGGGCATTGGCTGTATTTTCTCAATTAATACCAGATCTTATAGAGATGGTTCCGCTTCTCAACGGTCTGTTAACATTAACCTTGCGGCAGAGTGAAGTAATCCTTTCCCTGGACGACGAGTCCAGGCGCCGGCGCCTTTTCGAAGTGGTGACAGAATTGCTGAAAGCTGCCGCTATCCGGGGGTCAGTTTCTATTTTGTTAGAGGATTTCAATTGGGCCGACCATAGCTCAGTTCAACTCTTGAATCACGTGGCAGCAAACCTCAAATCTACCAAATTAATAATATGCATCACACACCGCCCCAATCCCGAGTTGAAGCTAGCCCTGCCGATGGAATCGACCAGGCATATCTTGCTTGGCGAGCTTTCACGGGAGGCAGCCGGACATCTTATTTCTTTTCTATTAGAACGTCCGGAACTTCCTGTACAGATGACTGACGTAATTATATCTAAAGCCAGGGGCAATCCCCTTTTCCTGGAGCAGGTTGCACACTCTATACATCAATCCGGAAGCCTCGACCAGATCATCAGTGCACCTGCCTCTAAACTCGCAGAGCATATGGGCGCACTGGAGATACCCGACCGCATACAGGCTTTGCTTATGTCCCGTATAGATACATTGGAAAATGAAACGAAGGATGTGCTCCGGACCGCAGCCGTAATCGGTAACAAATTCGACCTCCCGACCTTGCGCTCTGTCCTGGACCCGGGAAAGAAAGAACCGCCTCTGGCTCATAGTTTGCAGGAGCTTGTCCGTATCGACTTCATATTCATGGAAGAACCTGGTGGGGAAAAGAGTTACCGGTTCAGGCACTCTCTAGTCCAGGAAGTTGCCTACGATAGCCTCCTGTTTACTCGCCGCCGTCAGTTGCACCGGAGTGTCGCTGTTTACCTTGAGAATACCCATAGCAGGCAGCTTGAACCCATATTTGAAACACTGGTACACCACTATAGCCGGTGTGCCGACCATCCTAAAACGCTGGTCTATGCAGTAAAAGCTGCAGGAAAGGCTCGTAACGTCTTCGCCCACGATGAGGCAATAACCTACTACCATCGTGCCCTGGACGCAGCCAGGCAGAGCGGGGGCGAAGTTATACATCAGCGTAACTATATTGTCGAGCGTATCGGGGATTGCTATGAATCCGCCGGACAGCATATAGAAGCCTCGAAAGCCTTTTCCGATTCTTTGAGGGCGTGGCGAATCTGCAGGCGGCATGGCTCCTTTCAACCATTGTTACCCGAGTTAACAGATGGAACACTCTCCAAAGCCAGGGAAAGTATTTTGTGTCACAAGATAGCTGTGGCCTACGAACGCAACTCGGGGTATGATTTAGCGCTTAAATGGCTGGATAGTGCGTTAAAAGCGCTCCCGGTAAAGCAACCTTTGCAGGCAGCCCGGATTTATGCCTCCAGGAGCCTTGCCTTGTTCCGGAAAGGACGATACGAGGACGCCATTCATTGGGGCAATTTAGGGATGGCCCTATCCCGGCGCAGCGGCGACCACGGTCAGCTTGCCTATGGACATAGTATACTCGGAGGTTCTTACCTGGCCAAAGGAAACATTAAGCAAGCCCTTCAACACCGCCTGTCGGCAGTGCAGCTATTTGACGAGATAGGAGATATAGCCGGACAGGGGATAGCGCATAACAACGTAGGGCTGTGCTACCAGTCTCTCGGTGACCTGGATAAGGCGCTTCAGCATTACCAGGTGGCCTTGAAAGCACGGCTCAGGCTGGGCAACCCTTTTCAGGGAGCTATTGTTAATAATAACATTGGAGAAGTATTATTCATCCAGGGGCGAACACAGGAGGCTATGGACCAGTTTAATAAAGTGGTGGAGATATATGAGCAAAAGGGTGACCCCCTGGCATTAACAGGGTTGGCACTGGTAAATCTGTCAAGAGTTTCACTGCGCCTGAAGGACTATCAGAAATCGTCGGAATATCTTCAGCGGGGCATTAGCTTGCTTCGGAAAGCTCGTAATAAGGGTCTGTTGGCTGAGGCCGCCTTGCAGCAGGCCGAGCTTGAGTTGGAAACAGGAGAGGTAGAGGCGGCTCTGAAAACATGCGAACGGACACTGGGAGAGATCCGCGAACTGGGTATGAAGCTTCTGGAAGCTCGCGGCGAACGTATTCTGGGAAGTATCATAATGGCCCAGGAGCGTTTTGGGGATGCGGAGAAGCATCTCAAGGATAGTGTTGCACTGGCCCAGCGTTACCGGGGGGAATATGAGAAGGCATTAGCCCTGAAATCGTTAGCAGGGCTGTACCGCCTTCAACCCGGGATGAAGCGGTCTAACAGGTTATTCCAGTTTAATTTAAGCAAGGCTATATCTATTTTCCGGCAGTTAGGAGCGGAGATAGATTTATCACAATGCACACAGATGTTAATCCCCCGGGATAGTTGATTAGTATCGTAATTTTCACGTTTGTTGCTGCTCAGTCACTTAATACCGGTTGATATCTGACTCCGAACCTTCACCCCAACCTCCTGACAAGGTTACTTCCTTCCGAATCCTCTAGAATTATGTGGAACTGGGCCCCCTTTTTTATCTTGACATCCTCTGTTCACTTGCTGCTCATTCACCCGGTAATCCCAATTAGAACAGGTTATAGCCGCTAGCAAACGCCGTTATCTGATTTGGGGGACCCCCATAAAAATTGGCGGGTTTTACCCCGTTGGCAGCGAATCGCTTTTTTGTTATCCTGCGCAGCGATGTAGGAGTACATTAATCTTAGGATTTACTACCACTTCATTTTACCTCCAAAGATAAAAATGATAGACCTTTTATCCTTGCTGGAGGCATTGACAGCAGGGCGGATACGTAGTATATTCGCTTAAGTTATTTATTACACAATGATCACGATAGCATCAGGAAAAGGTTTTGTTCAATCAGGACACATTAAGAGTCGTGAACGGTAAACTTTGTTGTGTCCTGAACCTCCCCAGTCATCCTTTACCAATCATTAACACTAATTTACTGCGAAACCTCGCCATATTCACCAATTTCTACGCCTTAGCTGAGCTATGCCCATTTTCTAGTGAAGAAGAAGCATACCCATGACACTATTTAAAGATTAAACGTTCCATAAAAAACAACACTAGGAGGATTCTTTTGCGAAATAAGTGGCTTAAGGTAGCGGCATTCCGGTTTTGGATTATCAGCCTACTGGTAATCACCACTATATTGATGGCGATGCCTGTACCTGTTAGCGCTGATGCAGCCGGCATTGATGAGCCTGGAGTCCTCAACATCGCACTTCAGATCCAGCCCCCTGCAAGTACCGGACTGTTCTGGGATTTCCAGAACGCCACCAGCTCCGGAGGGATATCTACTTCAATTGGCACACCAACAAGTGGTGCGATCTCCGGAAAGGCATCACAAACGGGAGGCGGACCGGCAGAGAACTTTGGCGGCACGTTCGGCATAGTCCATCTAACTCGATTTCTAGGCCCTGTCAACTACCCGTACATTGAGTTCACAACGACCAATGCGATGAACCTTGAAAGCATCAGTTTCCTCCATGTCCATAACCACAACACGGGATTTCCGACCCAGAACGGGTACCAGGTTCAATTACAGATAGATTCCGGCAGCGGCTACTCTAACATCGGCAGCCCGCTCGCGGTGAATAGCAGCAACAGCGGGCAGACAAGCACTATTACTTTGGGTTCGGCCCTTCAGAATCCGGGGACCTACAGAATCCGCTGGCTAGCCAGCGGATTCATCTCAACCCCATCCCACGGCAGCGGTAGCGATTCGAATACGGAATTTTTTGCAATCGATAACCTTGCCCTGAACCTGGTTGATACCGGGGCAAAATTCGCCGACTCTTTAGAAGGCACAACCCAGGGAACACCCTCCGGGGTTACATATACCAGCGGCTACTCAGGACAGGGCGCCTTATTTGATAATTCACTATCCGATTATATTCAGTATCCCCAATCACGCCTGAACGGCCCACAAGGGACAATTCAGTTCTACTGGAAACCCCCGACCAACGATGTTACTACCATCCCGCAAGCGCCTCCAACCCATGCCCCGGGAATGTACGCATGGTTCATGATCGATTCGGTAAACGAAAAGGCGGCGCCCACGGGGTCATTCGCTCTGGTTATGGGCCGGACCTATTTGTACTGGTCAATCTGGACCGGGTCCTCCTGGCCAAATGCCTCCTGGAATACACCGGCCAACTTCTGGGACACGAGCCGTTGGTACAAGATTGCGGTTTCCTATGGGCCCAAGGGATTGCAATTGTACGTCGACGATGTATTAAGAGCCTCCAATCTGACCTACACGGGCGGAGTGAATACCGGCAGCACTTTTGCATTAGGCGGTAACCAATCCGATTGGTATGGCTCATTACACGGACTGCCGGGAACCTATGATGAGCTCAGAATTTATAACACCCAGCCGGCTCAGGTGAACACACCGCCGGCAATAGCCGCTGCTGCCTCAACGGTCACCGTAAACGAGGGTTCGACCGCCGCCAACAGCGGTACGTATTCCGATGTGGACCCCGGCCAGGTCGTCTCTGTTACTGCTTCAGTGGGCACTGTTACCGGCGGAGGAACACAGTCCGGCACGTGGAATTGGTCCTATACGCCCTCCGACGGGCCTGCTCAGAGCACTGTTACGATTACCGCAAACGACGGCAATGGCGGTGTAACCACGGCCGCATTCGCACTCACGGTGAACAACGTGCCACCCACCATTGCTCTTAGCGGTAATAATTCCGTTGATGAAGGCTCGCCCTACACTCTGAACCTGGGAGCCATTACCAACCCCGGCACCGATACCGTCAGCGGCTACAAGATCAACTGGGGCGACAGTGCGTCCAATATCTTAACAGGCATCCCATCCGGTACCAAGACGCATACATATGCCGACGGCCCCAATAACTATACCATCACCGTAGACCTTACCGATGAGGATGGCACCTTTACTGGCGCAGGCAGCAAGGCCGTGACAGTGAACAATACGGCTCCGACGGTGAATGCTGGCCCTGATGCCACCATCAATGAGGGTGGTACCTTTACCGGCGGTTCAAGCGGCCTGGTGGCCTGGTACCGCGCCGAGGGCAATGCAAGCGATAGTGCAGGCTCGAATAACGGCACTGTTGCAGGTGTTACGTACGCTGCAGGTAAGCTGGGGCAGGCATTTGATATAAACGGAAACCAGTACGTAGAAGCGCCTGATTCGGCAAGCCTGGACATCAGCAGCAATATCACCCTCGCTGCCTGGATATATCCACGCTCGCTGGGCGGCCGCATTGTGGATAAAATCACAGCCGGAGCCAATGATGGATATCTCCTGGACACCTTAAATAATCGCTTACGATTGATAGCCATTGGGGGACCATCCGGTTCATCTATCCTGCCAACCGGGTCATGGGTGCATGTGGCTGGCGTCTACGATGGCTCTCAGATCCGCCTGTATGTCAACGGCGCACCGGACGGGACTGGTCCGGCTACCGGCCCGATTCCTACCAACAACCTGACACTCAAAATCGGCAACGCCCACGGAGCCGTTGTTCCCTTCAACGGTCTCATTGATGATGTACGGATCTACAACCGGGCTCTCTCGGCGGCCGATATCCAGGCGCTGGCGAGTGGGACACCGCCAGCGGGTGCATTTACCGACCCCGGATCCGATACCTTCACGGCTACAGTAAACTACGGGGATGGCTCCGACATCCAACCCTTGACTCTAACGGGCGATACCTTCACCCTGAACCATATCTATGCCGACAATGGCACCTATACAGTAACGGTTACTGTCAGGGATGACGATAATGGGACAGGCACTGATACTGTAGTGGTAACGGTCAACAATGTAGCGCCGACTATCACCTCCGTATCTAATAACAGTCCCATCAATGAAGGGTCAAGCGCAACCATTACAGTCACTGCCACCGATCCCGCCGGGGCCAACGACCCCCTCAACTATGAGTTTGACGCCAACAACGATAACATTTATGAGATAGGCCCGCAGCCCGGCAGCACCAGATCTATAACCTTTGGCGACAACGGCAGCTTCAGGGTAAATGTGCGTGTAAGCGATGGCGATGGTGGCGTGGCCACAAGTTTCACTACCGTTGTGGTTAACAATGTAGCGCCGACTATCACCTCCGTATCCAGTAGCGGCCCCATCAATGAGGGCTCCAGCGCAACCATTACGGTTGCCACCGCCGACCCCGCCGGGGCCAACGACCCGCTCAGCTATGAGTTTGACGCCAACAACGATGGCACCTATGAAATAGGCCCGCAGCCTGGAAATACAACCTCCGTAACCTTTGGTGACAACGGCAGCTTCCGTGTAAATGTGCGTGTAAGCGATGGCGACGGTGGTACGACCACAGGTTTCGCTAACATAGTGGTTAACAATGTGGCGCCAACACCTGGCATTAGTGGCGCTCCCTCTAGCAGCCCTGAGGGCACAGCTATTGCCCTGAGCGGCAGCGCCACCGACCCCAGCAGCGCGGACACGGCAGCGGGCTTTACCTACGCCTGGAGCGTGACCAAGAACGGGAACCCATATACTTCAGGTGGTAATGTAACCAGCTTTAGCTTTACTCCCGATGACAATGGAAGTTACGTGGTCACACTGAATGCTACCGACAAGGACGGCGGTATAGGCGCCACCAGCAAGACTATAGCGGTTACTAACGTAGCGCCTGCCAGTGTAACGCCGAGCGTCAACCCGGCTACCATTAATGAGAATGGCAGCGCCACGGTGAGCGGAACCTTTACTGACCCGGGGATTCTGGACACCCACACAGTTGTCATCATCTGGGGTGACGGCTCGCCGAACACCAACATCAACCTAGCAGCAAACGTGCTGAGCTTCAACGCTGACCACCCGTACCTGGACAACAAGCCTGGCAATGCTGCCTACACCGTCAGCGCTACGGTGATGGACAAGGATAGCGCCAGCGGCTCTGGCAGCACAACCGTAACAGTGAATAATATAGCGCCGACGGTCAATGCGGGGAGTGATGCCACTATCAACGAGGGGGGCACATTCTCCAGCTCAGGCTCCTTCACCGATCCCGGTGCTGACACATGGACGGCCACAGTGGACTATGGGGATGGCACAGGCGTCCAGGCTCTGACACTCACGGGGAAGACATTCAGCCTCAGCCATGTTTACGCTGATAATGGCGCCTACACCATTACCGTTGCAGTCAAGGATGATGACAATGCGATAGGCACGGATACCGCTATGGTAACAGTGAACAATGTAGCGCCGACAGTCAACGCGGGGACTGATGCCACCATCAACGAGGGTAGCGCCTTCTCCAGCTCCGGCTCCTTCACCGACCCCGGCGCTGATACCTGGACAGCTACCGTGGACTACGGGGATGGCTCTGGTGTCCAAGACCTGACACTTACAGGCAAGGTATTCAGCCTGAGCCATGTCTATGCTGACAATGGCAGCTACACCGTTACCGTTACCGTCAAGGATGACGATAATGGGGTAGGCACGGATACCGCAGTAGCAACAGTAAACAATGTAGCGCCGGTAGTCAACGCAGGGAATGATGCCACCGTCAACGAAGGTAGCACCTTCTCCAGCTCCGGCTCCTTCACCGACCCTGGCGCTGACACCTGGACGGCCACTGTTGATTATGGTGATGGCACCGGCGTCCAGGACCTGACACTAACAGGCAAGACATTCAGCCTCAGCCATGTCTATGCCGACAATGGCGCCTACACCGTGACCGTTACCGTCAAGGATGACGATAATGGGGCAGGCACGGATACCGCAGTAGTAACAGTAAATAATGTAGCGCCTGCCAGTGTAACTCTGAACGCTACTCCTGCGGTGATTAACGAGAATAGCAGCACCACAGTGAGCGGGACCTTTACCGATCCAGGGATTCTGGACAGTCACACAGTAGTCGTCACCTGGGGGGATAGCTCGCCCAATACTTCTCTCAACCTTGCGGCCAATGTGCTGAGCTTCAGCGCTACTCATCAGTATCTGGACAACAAGCCCGGCAATGCTGCCTACACTGTCAGCGCTACGGTGACGGATAAGGATAGCGCCAGTGGCTCTGGCAGCACAACTGTAACAGTGAACAATGTAGCTCCGGCCGGTTTAACAATTAGCGCCACACCACCTACAATTAATGAGAATGACTCCACGACCGTCAGTGGCAGTTTTACCGACCCCGGAACTCTGGATACCCACAATGTAGTAATAGAATGGGGCGATGGCTCGCTTGTCACCAATGTTAGTCTGGCAGCCAATGTGCTGTCTTTCGGTCCAATCAGCCACAAATACCTGGACAACCTGCCGGGCAATGCCCCCTACACCATCAATGCTACTGTCACCGATAAGGACGGGGGTGTTGGCGGCCTCGAAAGCTCCAGAGTAACAGTTACTGTGAACAACGTGCCGCCAACAGCAACCTTTAATGCACCGGCCAGCTTCGATAGGAGGCACATCTTCCCGGTCTCTTTAACAAGCCCGGTTGATCCCTCGCCCGTGGACACCACGGCAGGGTTTACCTACGCCGTTGACTGTGGATCCGGCTATTCTGCTTTTGGCTCGACCTCCAGCGCCACTTGTATGGCGAACAACATGCCCGGGACCCAAACTGTGAAGGGGAAGATCCAGGACAAAGATGGCGGCGTTACCGAGTACCCGGCTAATGTGACTATCTTTAACGTCCCACCAGTGGCTACCGTGCTGCTCAGTTACGTCAGTATTGGGAGTGGGGGACCATTCACCAACGATATCCTGACGGCCAGTGCAACTAAGTCTGATGTTGACAACTACGACAATGAAATTACTTTGACCTTCGTATGGAAAAAGACTACGAGCGCCGGGGTCACCACGGTCCTGAAGACCACCGCAGATTCCAGCAGTCTAACGGACACCTACGACCTGATGACGCCTGGCAACGGCGATAAGAACGACACCATAACCGTAGAAGTGACTCCCCGGGATGACATCGAAAACGGCGCTATGGTCTCAGCGCAGACAGTTGTTAAAAATAGTCCACCCGTAGCTGCGTTCAAATTTACTCTCTGGCATGACACGACTTTTCCAGTCACATCCAGGGTCAAACGTCATTCTACCGATCCCCTGGAAGGCAGCCGGATCCAGTTTGAGGACCTTTCGTATGACCCCGACCCGGGGGATACTATTCAGTCCCGATCATGGAGTATTAGAGGCCCGGTCACCGGACCCAACCTCAACCTGGTAAACCTGACCTCGACGGTGCAGAATCCTTATTTCAGACCTCCGGATAATGGTGTATATGAAGTTATACTTACTGTTAACGGCAGCGACAATACATCCACCACCGTAACATCACCCACGCAGGGCCTTACTATTACTACGACAACCACCTGTTCTGTGCACCGTGAGTTGTGCCAGCCTACTACAGTACCGGCTACGAACAGGCCTACTGTCCGAAGTAACGGGGATATTATCCTGGCGCTAAGGCTGAAGGTAGCCAACACGCCACCGAAGGTCAATGCCCTCAATATCGAGGTCCGTTCAGGTGATGGGGCTACTCTGTTTGGCCGTTTCCTGGACCATGGCTGGCTGGACAAGCACACAGCTACCTGGAAACTGGATAATATTTCAACTCCTTTCCCGGGGACAGTGAAAGAGAGTAACACGGCTATCGTGGACACGGGTATCGTCACTGCCTCCCTCACCAGTGGAAATATCAACAGCGCCCTGGCTGCAGCCGGGAACCCCCCTCTACCAGCCACTCTGTGGGGTACCCTGACGGTATGGGACAATGACAAGAATTCCCAAGGATATCACGCCGGGCGCACCGACAGATTTACGGTAACCGTGAGGGCTGACAATCCCAGTCTCGGTGAGCCTAACAACGACCTCACGACGTTTTCCCCGCCAGTTAGAACTACGGGCTCAGTCTATTTATCGTATATACAGTCGGATGGAGACAAAGACATCTTCGAGGTGGTACAACCCAACGGTACGCTAACCGTCGGAAGCGAAGTGCTGGTTACTCTGAAAGGGTTACCTGCGGACTTTGATGTGGCCCTGCTGACAAAGCTGCCAGCCGGCGCCGGAAGCCGGGGACAGTTTGGAACTGCTCCATTTGATGTGAACAATTTCAAAATCAGCGGCTTTGATGACGGCGGCTTCGATGACGGCGGCTTTGACGACGGCGGCTTTGACGACGGTGGCTTCGATGACGGCGGCTTCGATGACGGCGGCTTTGATGACGGCGGCTTCGATGACGGCGGCTTTGACGACGGTGGCTTCGACGACGGCGGCTTCGACGACGGCGGTTTCGATGACGGTGGTATCCTTCACGGTGGTTTCGATGACGGAGGCTTCGACGACGGAGGCTTCGACGACGGCGGAAGCTTCGAGAATAGCTCTATATCTAACATGTCAAACACGGGTGTGGCGGGAAGCAATATCAGTGGCACCGACCTTCAGCTAAGCGAGCTGGCCCTGGGCAGCATCCTTACGCCAGATTATACAGTGGCAGCCTTCTCGGCCAACCGGGGGCAAAAAGATGAGGTGATTCTCACCCGTATCGCCGTCTCCGGGACGCGACTCTTTGTCGTCGTATCCGGTTCTAACGGCGCCCGCAGCGCAACCCCGTACCAGCTTCAAATTGAGTCTTCGTCACCAGTGGCGACGGTGTTCCCTGGAAACAAACTGGTCAATCCTCCTGCACTTCAGACCTGGCTTCGCCAGGACGCCGCTCCCAAGACTCTGTTTGTAACCCAACGGGAGCGGCTCATGGCTTTATATAATATGGACAATACTGCCTGGAACACTCTCCAGGGCAAACTCGTGACCCTGGCCGGCCACTCCGCTGTGCAAGGCGATATACTGTCCTTACCCAGTGTTATATACGATAACTGGGACCTCAATCCCAGCAGCGTGGACGAGGCAAACAATACGACTGTACAGATACGCAACATAATACAAACCTACCTCGCAGGAAAACCCGGTATCCAGAATGTGGTCATGGTAGGCAGCGATGATGTCGTCCCCTTCCGGCGCGTGCCGGATGAGACTGTCATCGCCAATGAACGCTACTATTTGCGAAGTTCTTACCTTAAACTGGGCAGTCCGCTATTCAGTAGCGTAATGCTGGGCAACAATCTTACCGATGACTACTATGTCAGCTTCAAACCGTTACCCTGGCAAGGACGGGAGCTATATATCCCCGAATTGTCAGTTGGTAGGTTGGTTGAAACACCCCAGGAGATAGCTGGAGCTGCCGATGCCTTCCTCAGTGTGGGTGGCAACCTGTCCCCAACGACTGCATTTGTCGCCGGATATGACTTTTTCTCTGACGGAGCGCAGGTTGTTGCTTCTAACCTGGCAGCCGGCGGTATTGCTACCGACAGCAGCCTCATAAATAGCACATGGACAGCCAACGAACTCAAGGCTAAACTGCTGGGCCCGGCAGCAAAAGATATTAACGCCCCTAACGCCCACTTCACTCATTACGCTGCGCTATCAGCCAGTGGGTTCGCTAACAAGACACGCGATATTATGACAACCCTTGATGTGAACCAGGCTCTGGGTGTGAACTCGGCTCCTAATCCATTGCTCCGAAGGGCACTGTTCACTATTGGTTGCCATTCAGGGCTCAATGTCCCTGACCGCGAGTCCCGGGCCGTTCCAGCTACAGCAGACATCAAGCCAGCCCTGGACTTCCCTCAAGCCCTGGCGCAGCAGCAAGCTATAAGTGTAATAAACACAGGCTACGGCCTCGGCGACACCGACGGCCTGGCCGGCACCGAACTTCTGCTTACCTACCTGGCGAAGAACATGGTGCAGGGCGATATCACTATGGGAAAGGCTTTAATAGGCGCCAAGCAAATGTATTTGAGCAGCACCAGCCCCCTGACTGTGTATGAAGAGAAGTCGTCTATACAGGCTACACTTTACGGGCTGCCCATGTACCGCATCCAGGTTGCCCCTCCGGCGGCGAGCCCGGCTCCATCGGGTAGCAATATCCTCACCATCACCGATGGCGGCTCAACAACCACGGCTCTATACAACCTGGAAGCCAAAACCAACCCCAACGGGACGTATTACACCGCCAATGGCGACGTTCAGGCTACCCCCGGCCGGCCGGTTGAGCCGCGTATAGTTAAGCTGCTCAGTAACACTGGCGGTAATGTGCATGGCGTTTTACTGACCGGCGCTACGTTCACCGACAGTCCTGATGGATTTAACCCGGTAATAAACAGACCTACCACAGAATGGGAAATGAATCCCACTGAGCCTCAAACGGCCCTACCCTCTTTCTGGCCGTATCAACCCGGCACAGTAAATAGTCTTACTTTGTCTAATAGCGTGATCCAGAGCCTGGTAGTGACTCCCGGCCAGTTCAAAGCCACGTCAGCACCGGGCACAACTGTCACAGGCATTCAAAGATTGTATAGCAAACTCAGTCTGGAGCTTCTACGTTCCATATCGAGTGACTGGCAGCCTCCGGTGATACAAAGTGTGGACTTCCGTGGAATCAATGACACTACAGTAGCTGTTACGGTGAATGCTTCTGACCCCAGCGGCATTTCCCGCATCGTGGTCCTGCGCCTGAGCAACGGGACGTTTACCCCGACATCGCAACTGACGACAGGAACAGGCCCGTTCACGATTAACGTTTCACCATTCTCCAATGGGGATACTATACTGGTTGAGGTAGTCGATGGCGCTGGTAACATAGCGATGGCTACCGGCAAAGGCGCATCCTTCCACGTGATAAAGGTGGATGCCTCGGTCACCCAGGTACATAGCCCCGGCAAGCCGGTTATCTTCCGCGGCGTCATATCAGGATTTGATGCCTTGCCCAAGCCGGTGCAGTATACCCTGGACTTCGGTGATGGAACTTTCGCTGACGGCCAGGTCAATAGCGCCACCTTCACTGTACAGCATATGTACAATATAAGCGTAAAACAGGTAACCACAACTGAAGAGAAAGGGAAGGAGCGCGAAGAAAAACCCAGGTACGTTATAAGTCCACAACAGGTCACCGCAGCCCTTAAGGTGACCGACGTGGGTGGTGGCGTGGGCAATGACCAGATGTTGCTAATATTCGATTCTGCCGGCGACGTCCACAAGTCAAGCGACGATCATAAGTCCGATTCGGATTCCAAGAAGTCTAATGGCGCCTCCGCCGCAGCCGTAAGCGCTATGCTTACGAATGAAGATTTAGTTGGCAGCGCTGTATGGATAGATTCTACCAACATGACGATAGTCCTGGGTGTAAAGGGAGTGATCGCGTCCGACATCCAGTACAGGGTTAGTATTGACCTTGAGTCTGAGGACAAGGATAGCGATAGGGATAAATCGTCCCACGATGGAAAGACGGTATCCTCAAAGCCAACAGGCAACTCTAAGGTTGAAGTGAGGCAGCCTGAGAAGCCGGATGAGATCAACTTGCGTTACCGCAACGGTAAGGCAACCGGACTAAAGAGCCTTACAGCATCGGTCAATGGCAACCAGTTGACATTCACCTTCAAGCTGTCGGAGGTTGGGCTGAAGAGCGCTGACCATGTACAGATAGTTATTCAGACCAGGGGTGCGGATGAGCCTGAAGATAGCGAAGGCACTGGTGACAGGATGCCGGACAAAGGCGAAGTCCCGTATGTGCTATACTAAAAAAGCGTAACTAGTCCGTTGCTAACGCCTTGGAGGGTTTGCCGATAACCCCCCAAGGCGTTGACTATTATAGATAGCTTGATACACCATTAAAATGCAGCCAGCGGGTAACAAACACAGGTAGCCTGGATTATGCTTTCGGGTGCTTCGCCCTGTTCCTGAAAAAAACGCTGCAGGAATAAACCGGTCGTCATACCCCTTGGCTAACTTCCGGTCCATTAGCCTGCTATCTGCGAGGGATCCGGAATGCCCTGCCTGGTTTAAAGCAGTTACCCTGCGGAAATTGGCAGGTTTTACCCCATTGGCAGCAACACCTTATCGTTGTTATCCCTACACTACAACGGTGCTGTACATTATCATCAGGACTTACTTCTGCTTCATTTTACCTATAAGAACAGAAAATAATAAAAATATCAGCTTACCGAGAACTTGACAATAGACAAAATTCGTAGTATATTCACGGAAGCTAAATATTACACAATTATTACATTAGCGTCAGGGAAAGATTATTGTTCAGTCAGGGCACATTTAAGACCAATGAACGGAAAACCAATTGTGGCCTGAACCTCACCATTCATCATTTACCATTCTTTTATAACGTTTTACCGTTTCCCACACCCTGTTTTACCCCGGGTCTATGCTCGGCCACGCTATATC
>Ga0082335_1002175_pt1 | contig 37663 bp, 37 predicted proteins | sample Subgrocontami58m_FD_72375 | JGI IMG/M metagenome (GOLD analysis project Ga0082335, IMG submission 72375) | Subsurface groundwater microbial communities from S. Glens Falls, New York, USA - GMW37 contaminated, 5.8 m (SPADES assembly) (version 2) ...
GGCACAAAGTCACTAAGGATTCACGAAGAAAATGCTCTTTAAAGTCATGGACACTATTGTGGAATAGGATGCCCAAGAATCTGATCCTAAAAAAACTTTGTGAACCCTTTGTGCCTTGGTGCCTTTGTGGCAAGCTTTTTCCGTTTTTTGATTGGGGGAATGTCCACAATACCATTCTTGCACAAGATGCGTTCTTTACGTACAGTTGTTGGCACTGTGATAGAACACAGTGATAATATTTTGATTGTTCTCGATGCCATCCGCAAGGATGGCTTTTGTTTTTGGGTTGGAAGGTTTGTACTTTGATGCGTGAAAGTTTTCGCCAAGCCAACACGCCACCTTTTTCTCATCGCTCTTCTTGTTCTCTCACCTTCGTGCAACAGAAGAGGAGATGAGAACAATGAATTCATCAGAACTCAAATGGACTCCGGAAAGAAACCGAACAGACTCATCAACGAAAAAAGTCCGTACTTGCTTCAGCACGCATTCAATCCTGTTGATTGGTATCCATGGGGAGAAGAAGCGTTTGCAAAAGCTCGTGCGGAAGACATACCAATCTTTCTCTCGATTGGCTACTCCACTTGCCATTGGTGCCACGTGATGGAGCGAGAATCGTTTGAAGTTGATTCCATCGCGGCAATCATGAACCAATTCTTCGTGAGCATCAAAGTTGATAGAGAAGAGCGGCCGGACGTTGATAAAGTGTACATGACTGCATTGCAAGCACTGGGCGAGAACGGCGGCTGGCCCATGTCCATGTTCCTCACACCCGACCTGAAGCCGTTTTATGGCGGAACATATTTTCCTCCCGAAAATCGTTATGGACGAATCGGATTTCCGGCACTCCTTCACCGTATCACTGAAATTTGGAAGAACGAACGCTCGAAAGTGATGGAGTCTGCGAATGGGATTACGAACTTCCTGAGAGAAATTCCGGGCAAGATGAGTTCAGTCGAATCCCTCGACACAGCTTTGCTGAAATCGTGCTTTGATCAAGCTGCGAGAAACTACGACCCCCACTTTGGCGGCTTTGGTGGTGGACCGAAGTTCCCTCGTCCCGTTGTGTTCAATTTCTTGCTTCGATATTACGATCGTACTGGAGATGCGAAGGCGTTGGAGATGACAGAGCACACGCTGCGTGCAATGTCGAACGGTGGAATGTATGACCACATCGGCGGCGGCTTTCATCGTTATTCCGTGGATGCTGAATGGCGAGTGCCGCACTTTGAGAAAATGCTGTACGACCAGGCGCAGATTGTGAACTCTCTCGTCGATCTGTACCAGATTACAAAGGATGCGTTCTATGCAAGCATCATTCGTGAAACGCTCGATTATGTTTTGCGGGACATGACTGACAAAGGCGGTGCATTCTATTCTGCTGAAGATGCGGATAGTCCTTTGCCGGATGCGCCACATGAGAAAGGCGAAGGTGTGTTTTATGTTTGGACGAGGAAGGAACTTGAACAAGCGTTGGGCGATGATGCGAAGACTTTCAGCTTCTATTACGGGGTTGAAGAAGCAGGCAACGCACTAACCGACCCGCAACATGAGTTTACTGGAAAGAACATCTTGTATGTTGCAAATTCGATTTCCGGGACTGTGAACTTTGTTCGATTGAGTGAAGAGGAGGTAAAAGCCCGTTTGGATCGTTCACGTAAGATTCTTTTCGATATTCGTGCGAAACGTCCACGTCCGCATCTTGACGACAAGATCATAACAGCGTGGAACGGCTTGATGATTTCTGCATTTGCCCGTGCGGCGCAGGCGCTGGATGAGCCGAAGTATTTGCAAGCGGCTGAGCATGCAACTGAATTCATTCTAAAGAACCTGTACAATGAACACACCAACACGCTGCTCCGTCGCTACAGAGATGGCGAAGCAAGGTTCGAGGCGTATCTTGACGATTATGCGTTCTTAACGCAAGGCTTGTTGGACTTATACGAAACGTCGTTTAACTGGCGATGGCTGCGAATTGCGATGCAGTTGACGCAAAAACAAATTGAGTTGTTCTGGGATGAAACAAACGGTCGAAGACTCGACTCGTTGAGCGGTTTCTTCGACACGTCTGGCAAAGATTCAACGATTCTTGTTCGCATGAAAGAACAGTATGACGGCGCAGAACCGACAGGTAACTCAATTGCAGTCATGAATCTTTTCCGGCTTTCTCAAATGACAGACAATCATGAGTGGAGAAAGAAAGCGGAGAGGACGCTGATTGCTTTCGGTGAGCTACTGCAGAAGGCGCCGTTTACAATGCCGCAGATGGTGGCGGCGTACGATTTCTCAATACAAAAAGTGAAACAGATTGTGTTTGCAGGTCTACGACCTCGTAGAGGAAAGAGACAAGATGACGCAACGAACCGGATGCTAAAGGAAGTTTACTCCCGCTACATGCCGAACAAAATTCTTTTGCTTGCTGATGGTAGTAAGGAGCAACACGAAGTGTTCGGTCCCGATTCGTTTCTTAGCTCGTTGGTCATGACAGGCGGCAAACCGACCGCATACGTTTGCGAAGATTATGTCTGCCAGTTGCCAACGACGGATGTTGATGCATTTGCAAAGCAGTTGGACAAACGGAACTGAGAGTTGACAGTGTGAGAGTCATTCCCTACATTGACAGCAAATAATATCACAATAAACGGAGGAACGCGAATGATCTCCAGAGAAGTCCTAAAAAAGGAAATTGATGAACTTCCTGAGCCAGCACTGATTGAACTTCAACAATTGATTGACGTTTTGATCAAGAGAGCAGCGAAGAAGAAAGTTCCGCCAGAACCGATGAGTCTTGGCGGGAGGTTCGATGACGTTGATATCCGAAAGCTCGCGTATGAAGAGTGAGTTGTTGGTCGATACCAACATGCTCATTTATTCTGTTGATTCGGATTCCAAATACTACATTCGATCACGCCGCCTATTGTACGAATCCGAATATGAGTTGTTCACGACATCGAAGAACTGCGCAGAGTTTCTTTCCTCTGTTACAAGGACGGATCCACCAATGCCTTTGAGGAAAGCACTTTCATACGTCCGCGAATTTCAGGCGTCGATGAAAATCTTGTATCCTTCGAAAGTCTCTTCGCTTCATTTCGACTTGTTGCTCGAAAAATACAAGCCGATGGGTTTGAAAATTCATGACTACGAGATTGCGGCAATCGGATTAGCACATAATGTAACTCAGATTGCTACACTAAACGTCCGTGATTTCAAAGCCATTGAGGAAATCACCATCGTAGGTTTTGAGACTGAGACATAGATGAAAACGTTTAGCGCCAACATCCCACCGTATCGGCGCTGATTGAGTTGTGCATCGCGACGTGAGTTGCACTCTTCACAACGTCCTTCAACAAAACAGCCAGCCAAGTCGTGTGTTCTTCCGCTGTGAATCCACCCAAACGAAACCAAGCCTGACAAAGAGCAGAAAGAAGTGTTTGGCGAGAATTCCTACTTGAAGATGTTGGCGATGACTGACGGCAAAGCGATGGCGTATGTGTGTGAAGATTACGTGTGCCAATTGCCGGCGACGGATGTTGATACACTGCAAAGCAAATGGAGAAGGGGAATTGAGAGTTGAATGTGTGCAAGCCATTCTCTACATTTCTACCAAAGAAAATCAGACTAAAGAAGGAGGCAAATGATGCTGACAGATAGGGAGATGTTGAAGAGGAAAATAGACGAGCTTCCTGAAAGCACAATTGATGAAATCAGAAAGCTCATCGCGAGCTCAAACACGTCGAAGACAAATGGAGGCAAGGGAAGACGCACAAGAAAATTAGGAGGGCGTTTCGACAACGTTGATATGCGCAAATTAGCATATGAGTAAACTCTTGGTCGATACAAATCTGCTCGCATATTCTGTCGATGAAGAGTCAGCATTCTTTGAACGAGCGGACCAGCTTCTGTATCACTCGGGTTACGAATTGTTCACGACGAGCAAAAATATCGCGGAATATCTTTGCGCAATGACAAGAATTGATGGCGCAGGCGCATTGCCCGAAGTTTTGGCAGATGTACAAGATTTCAAGAAATCCATCACGATTCTTTATCCGAACAAGGGGAGTTCAACGATATTCGAGAAATTACTTCTCAAGTACATGCCAGCGGGTAAACGAATTCACGATTTTGAAATCATAGCAATTGGGCTTGCCAACGGTATTACACAAATTGCAACTGTAAACACAAAAGACTTCAAAGGCGTGGAAGAGATTTCCATTATCGGTCTGTAGGAGAAAGACGAACAGCGCCAGCATCCCATCTGCCGTCAATCCAAACATGCTTGTTTAGTCCGCCGCTCCATTGCCAGTAGCCTGCACACCACACAGCTCCGGCACGAGGCTTCACGACAACAACTTCTCTTCCCGGCGCAGGTGGTCCAATCTGTATTCCAGCTCCAATCCTTACTCCCGCAGTGCCGGGGTTTGAAAAAGAGAGAAACGCAATGTTGTCTCCTTTGGATGTGTTTGTGAGTTTTGCTTTCAGCTTTGTCTACCCGGTTTCAAGAGACGTGGACGAAAAGTACCACTCCCCGATGACGGATCTCAATTTTATTGAGAGTAAATCGCCACAATCAATCCGGAGACTGGGTTCTCGTCCACGTTTCAAGGCTCGTGCCAACTGTGTTGTGTTCAATTTGGCGAAGAGAAGCGAATCTTTCCTGCAATACTCCGTGGGATTTACTATTTTAAGTGTGGGAATTGTTGTTCCTATGCAATCGAACATTATCAGGAGGTGAGTATGTCATGTTGTTCAGCCGATGGTGCAGACAAGTTCTTTAGCAAGCAGGCGAAGAGGTATGCGAAAAAATTTCGGAAGAAGGGGATCGACAAAGCTTCCCAACACATTGTTGAAGGGTTGACAAAACTTGGCGTGGATTCAAAATCACTGCTTGAGATTGGATGCGGAGTTGGTGGGCTTCATCTTACATTGTTGAAGCAGGGGGCGGCTTCTGCTCAAGGTGTGGAAGTCTCTAAAGGAATGTTGGATGCTGCAAAGGTGATCGCTTCGGATATGGGACTTGCAGAAAAGGTGAGCTACCATTGCGGTGATTTTGTAGAGTTGAACGGCGATCTCTCTCAGGCCGACATCGTCGTCATGGATAAAGTAATATGCTGCCATGCAGACCCGATCAAGCTTATTAAGAAGTCGGCATTCCACACGAGATCGATTCTTGCAGTTTCGTATCCACGCAAATCTTTGCTTGCGAAAGTAGGGTTCAGTGTTCCATCCAAGATGGGCGAATTATTGCGCTGGTCATTCCATCCTTATTATCATGAGACAGCATTGATCGAACAGACGATAGAAGAATGCGGGCTTAACGAAGTGTTCTCGGCCACGACACCCATCTGGCAAATCAGAATCTACCGGAAACAGTAAAGCCGGAGTTTGCAGCTCCGGTTACCTCACCTTGTCCACAATCTTATCATCTGTTGCTTGCGGAATAATCTTCTCCGCGTACGCATCGCCGGTACCTGGCAGCGCAGCAAGTTGTTCTTGTGTGGCAGAATTCAGATCCAAGAGATTTGGAGATTCCCCAAAACGGAAAAAGAGAGAAATAGCCACAAAGACACGAAGTCACTAAGAAATCACGAAGAAGTACTTGTCGTAGTAACAAGAGATGCTTTCGTAGAATGGTCAAACTCGCAGAGCACCCCCCCTAAAAAAACTTCGTGAAACCTTTGTGTCTTGGTGTCTTAGTGGCAAGCTTTATTCCGTTTTTGATTTGGGGAATGTCCCACAAGAGATCGGTTGAAGCTGCCTTCTCCTCTTATTACGTTATTTCTTTCTTGGGTTCGGCGGCTTTCACTTCCTTCTTTTCTGGTTTGCCTTTAGCTTGAGCTGAAACGGTTGCAGGTGCAGCGACGAGTGCAAATGTCGATGCAAGAAGCAACGACCCCAAAAATGGCTTTCGCAGCGTGGCGTGTCTCCTTTGTTATGGCTGTTATTATGGTGTGTTGAGGTGAGGGTGTGAGAGGATTTTTTGAGAGAACAAAAAAGCGTAAGAAATCTAACGCGCAGGGCGAACGAGTGTCCACCCGGGTTTTCGTGTCTTTACTGCGTTCACATTCGAGTCGGTATTCAATCCATCTGCAAGTTGCTTGGCGAATGTCTGCGCCTGCCGTTCGTCCAGAAACCAATCTGAGCTGACAATTTTTTTAAAGAACAGGACCTTTTTGTAGAGGCGGACATTCCAGATTTTGCCTTTCTCTTCTACTTGTTCCAGATCGATTGTGTAATTTCCTGCTGAGGTTGCCATGTGTGATTCTCGGTGAGATGTTGTGTATATTCTGATACAATAGTACGCAGAAGAACAAAGAAGTTCAATAACATGAGTTCAATAAGTCATTTGCAGTCAATGGTAAGTCACCTCGAAATCAATTCTCACGTAACCATTCCGGAGAGTGAGGTGGTGTTTCACTTCACTCGCAGCGGTGGTCCCGGCGGGCAGAACGTAAACAAAGTCTCAACTCGTGTCGAATTATTGTTCAACGTTCTTGACTCTTCTCGCTTATCTGAAGAAGAGAAGGGGAGAATTGTTACAAAACTAAGATCTCGAATTGACGCAGAAGGAAGGTTGCACGTTGCCTCACAAGAATCACGAAGCCAATGGAAGAATCGAGAGATTGTGGTTGAGAAGTTTGCGAAGCTGTTACGAACAGCTCTTGCAGTGACGAAGAAACGAGTTGCTACGAAGCCATCGAAGTCATCGAAGCAAACTCGTGTCAGAAAAAAGAAATCTCACAGTGTAAAGAAGAAGCTCAGGGGAAGAGTGGACTTCTCTGGAGAGTGACTGAAACCCCGGTCAGCCCTCATCCAGTAAGAAGACCTTTTCATTGCAGCGGTTGCACCACGAGGTTTTTTCTGGTATATTCTCAATGCACTACGCAGTCTACTTGTTGCTAATCGTTTTTTCTCTTCTAATTCTACATTCCGTTCATCATAAAGGGTCAGGGCATTCATGAAATTCGATAGTTTCCTCCACGCGCTTCTCCCCAAAGACGATAAGTTTCTTACGTACTTCGAGAAAGATGCTGAAAACCTGCTGAACGCGGCGAAAGTGTTCCGCGATTTGATGACGAATGCAATCTCCAAGGAAGAACGCGCTCAGAAGATCAAAAAGATCGAAGAGCTTGAGCATTTGGGTGACGAACAAACTCACACGATTTACTCCGAGCTTGGCTCCACGTTCATAACGCCTTTCGATCGAGAAGATATTCACATGCTTGCTTCAAAGCTGGATGACATCCTCGATTACATTCAAGGTGCTGCGACGCGTATTATCCTCTACCGGGTAGAGGTTATTCTTCCCGAGCAAGAACGGCTTGCAGCATTGATCTACGACGCGGTATTCGAATTGCACAAAGCGATTCCGAAGTTACGCGACCTCAAGGCGGTTGATTCAATTCGCGAGAGTCTTGTCAGAATCAATAGCATTGAAAATGAAGCAGACGATTTGTTCGAGCGAGCGATTGCCAATCTCTTCGATACCTGTAAGGACCCGATCCTGCTCATCAAATGGAAGGAATTGCTGGTAAGTCTTGAAACCGCGACGGACAAATGCGAAGATGCAGCGAATGTTATTGAGAGCATTATTGTGAAGAACGCATAAGTTACTTACCATCTGACCATTCCACCATGCTCACGCTTGTTGTTGTCATCATCTTTCTTGCCTTGTTGTTCGATTTCTTGAACGGAATGAATGATGCCGCGAACTCTATTGCCACAATCGTCTCAACCGGTGTGCTTTCACCGAAAGCAGCGGTGCTCTGGGCGGCGTTCTTCAATTTCATCGCTGCCTTCGGCTTTGGAGTCCATGTTGCTACGACAATCGGCAAAGGAATCATTGAAGTGCAAGTAGTTGATCAGTATCTGATCCTTGCTGCGTTGGTCGGCGCTATTGTCTGGACGGAACTTTGCACGCGCTATGGAATGCCGATTAGTGTTTCTCATGCATTGATTGGCGGATTGGTCGGTGCAGGTATTACGAAAGCGGGTTTCGGTGTGCTTGTTATGTCGAGCATCTACAAGGTAGCGCTCTTTATTTTTCTTTCACCTCTTCTCGGATTGCTGTTTGCGTATCTCATCATGGCGGTGGTGATGTGGGTTGTCCGAAACGCGCCTCCGAGCAAAGTTGATAATTTCTTTCGCATAGGACAGCTTATTTCTTCTGCTGCGTTCAGTCTTGGTCATGGAACCAACGATGCGCAAAAGACGATGGGGATTATTGCGTTGGTTCTGTACGCGTCAGGGTATCTCGGCTCAACATTCTACGTTCCGACATGGGTTATCCTTTCTGCTCACGCGGCGATCGGACTGGGGACATATCTCGGCGGCTGGAAAGTTGTTCGAACATTGGGCATGAAGCTGACACACTTGCGTCCGATCGGCGGATTCTGTGCTGAAGGCGCTGCCGCTTCGATGTTGCTGTTTACTGCGGCGAGTGGAATTCCGGTGAGCACCACACATACAATTGCCGGTGCAATCATTGGCGTCGGAGCGACAAAAAGACTTTCAGCAGTTCGCTGGGGCATAGCAGGAAAAATTGTCTGGGCATGGATTTTAACAATCCCGGCGTCGGCCGTCGTCGCTGCAATGACATATTTATTGATTGAAGGTATTGCGATGCTGGTTGAGAAGGGGTAAGGCGAAAAGACTAACGCAAAAAGTAAAAAAACCAATTGACACCATTCGGCCGTTTCCATATATTGATGCACGAAAGAATTTACACTATTCCGCGATAGCTCAATGGTAGAGCATGCGGCTGTGGGTTCTGTGTGAAAGTAGATAAGCGACGTTATTCAGACAGAAAAGAGTATCTGATCTCCGCAGTGAAAAAGCGGAGAAAGACATTGCGGCAAAAGGCAATAGACTACAAAGGCAGCAAATGTCAGATGTGCGGATACTCTCGTTGTTCCGAAGCGTTGGAGTTTCATCATCTTGATGCATCGGAGAAGGACTTCGGTATTTCAGCAAAAGGTCATACGCGAAGTTGGGAGATGATGAAACTAGAGATTGACAAGTGCATGTTAGTGTGTGCAAATTGTCACCGAGAGATTCACGCAGGCATAGCAGCCTTCCCGAGTAATCGGGATTGAACAATCGGGTGAATTCAGGGAAGCCTAAGTCCTTTTTCGACGGGGGATATGGTAATCCTGAGCGAAGCTCCGCAAAGAGAATGACAGGAAGTGTAGCGGAGAACGTGCAGAGACTAGAGGATGAGGATTCTCACCAATAAGCCTCACGAGCGCCCGACTCCCGCCAACGGCGGGATGATGAGATAGTCCGGCCCTTAGCGAAAGCTTTGGATACTACCGTAACCGCAGGGTTGCAGGTTCGAGTCCTGCTCGCGGAGCCAAGGACCCCGAAAACTCGAAACTGAGTTTTCGGGGTTAATATTTTTGATCCTCCTGCTGCTTTACTCAGCTCTACTTGATCCTTTCCGCATTAGCTTGTCTTCACTCTTTATCGCAAGAACTTCGCATGGCAATTGTTAACTCACAATATGTCGAAAGATATTTGATCCCGAGCGTCCTCTTCGTTCTTGCTCTGTCGCTTCGACTTCATGGCTTGGGTCAGCGAAGCATGTGGAACGACGAAATGTTTACCTTGAAGTTGGTGAGGCATCCCTGGAATGATTTCTGGTACGCGGTGTTTTTCGAACGGACCCGATGGCATCCGCCATTCTTCTTTGTGTTGGAGAAGGTGGTCGTGCAGGTTCTTGGTACCACAGAATTTGCGCTGCGATTTCTCCCCGCTGTTTCCGGCGCTTTGACAGTTCCAGTCCTCTACGTTCTACTTCTTCAGAGGTACAAAACCACTACGGCAATTCTCGGAGCGACACTCCTTGCAATATCAACATATCACATCGCGTACTCTCAGGAAGCCCGGCCATATAGTCTTGCCATATTGATTACCTCTCTTGCAGCAACGCTGCTTGTTGCCCCAACAACTCGGAAATTTGTCTGGATTGCGCTGATCAATCTTGTCGGACTTTATACCCATTATTGGTACGGCCTGGTTATGATTGCCCTGCTCGTTGTACCGTCCACGCCTGCTTTGCGAAAACACTATCTCGCTACCTGCATTGTTTCCGGCGTTCTCTTTATTCCTCAGCTCTTTGTGCTGGGTCAGCAGTCGAAGCAATTGGCAGAAGCCACTTGGTGGTGCGCAGATCCGCCGAGACTGCAGAACTTGTGGTGGACATTCCTTGCCTTTTGCAGCGTACGCTTCATGCAGGCTTCCGCAATGTTCGAGGTTTCTTTTGTTGTGCAGATAGTAGTGAGTTGTGCTGCGGCAGTAGGAACTGCACTGGCATGGAAACATGGTAGAGTATACGTTCTCCTCGTTCTCGTGCCGGTGTGCATGGGTTTTCTGATTTCATTGGCTTTGCCGCAGTTCTACGTCTGGTATCGGTATCCGATTATCGTGCTGCCGTTCTTTCTGGGAATGTTGGCTGTCGGAATAGATTCCCTCAAAGGTAATTTTGCGAAAGCTTTACTTGTTGTGTTGCTGGTAGCTTCCAGCGGCTTTGCGCTTGTTCGTTACCAAAACTGGGAGAAAGGGAACATGAAGAGTGTCGCTGCCTATGTGGAAAGTGTATCTATGAATTCCGGTGTTGCTATCATCCGGCCGTGGTATCTCGCTGATCTTTTCGAGTACTATTATCGTGGGTTCGGAAAACCGATGGAAGAGACGTACGATACTGATTCCCTTCAACTGCAGTTGCACGACGTCAACCGGATCGTTTTGGTATCTCAGGATACACCGAACAACTTGCGGGATTGGCTGGGCGAACACTACCGACTTGTTGAACGAAAGGCTTTTCCGGGGGAGAAAGGGATGGGAGTTGAAGTGGATGTCTATGCCGTAGAACGCTGCGACCCCAAGGGCATTGAAAGTGATCGTAAATGAAATCATGTTCCCCAATTCGTATATTATCGCTGACCATAGGACGGACTGACGCGCAAACAAAGCCGGTCCGGCTTTGTTTGGATCGCTTCGAGAGAGGAGCCGGTCCGAAGATTTGGGAACGGCTTTTGTTCGGTCTTATGACTGTGGAGAATAATAGAATTTATGAACCATAAAAAAAGAAGGAAGATTGCGGTAATCTTTGGCACAAGACCTGATACAATCAAGCTGGCTCCGATTATTTTAGAACTCCAAAAAGAGAAGAGGTGTTTTCAAGTTCTCAATATTGCAACAGCGCAGCACCGGGAAATGCTGGATCAAGTGCTGAGCGTTTTCAACATCACGCCTGATTATGACCTCGACATTATGCAGCCGCAGCAATCGCTTGCAGCGCTTACGAGCAGCACGATCACGGCGTTGAATGCAGTGTTGGACAGGGAACAGCCGGACATGGTGCTTGTCCAAGGTGATACGACCACAACGTTTGTCGGAAGTCTCGCCGCTTTCTACCGCCACATTCCCGTTGGCCACGTTGAGGCAGGTCTGCGCACCGACGACAAGGCGAATCCGTTCCCCGAAGAAATCAACAGACGGCTGACCAGCTCCATTGCCGAGCTGCACTTCGCTCCGACTGAGACTGCGAAGAGAGCTTTGTTGAAAGAAGGCTACAAGCGTGACAAGATTTTTGTCACGGGCAATTCTGTGATTGATGCGCTGAGAATTTCTGTGAAGAAGGAGTACACATTCACTGTTCCGCACCTCAACGACATCGTCGGTCGAAGAAATAGACTCGTGCTGTTGACGATGCACCGTCGGGAGAATTGGGGAGAACCGATGCGTAGTGCATGCCGTGCAGTGGAGAAACTTGCACAGCATCATCCTGGATTGACGTTCGTGTTCCCCGTGCATCTCAATCCGCTTGTGCGTGAAGTCGTGCGACCCGTGCTCGGCAATCTTGCCAACGTCCTGCTCATCGAGCCATTGGATTATCTCGACTTCGTGAACTTGATGGCGAGGTCATATTTGATCATTACCGACTCTGGCGGAGTGCAGGAAGAAGGTCCGGCGTTGGGCAAGCCCGTGCTTGTGTTGAGAACGGTGACGGAACGACCCGAGGCAGTAAAGTACGGAACTGTGAAACTGGTAGGACTGGACGAAGAAAAGGTTTTTCACACGGCTGCCAAGCTCCTGAACAATAAGGCTGCTTACGATAAAATGGCATCAGCGACAAATCCGTATGGCGACGGGAAAGCAGCCCGCCGCACTGTTGCCATCATGAAAAACTATTTCGACTTTTCAAAAACGATTGTACGTGAGTTTCAGCCAAAGTAAGGTCGGGGGGAATTTGAAACATAGCTCATACGCGTCCGCCGCAGGCGGACTCATTGCCGGACTTCTCATCGCATGTTCCTTTGCCTCCGCAGACGAGCCCAAGAACATTCTCATTGTTGTGGAAGGCTCGTCCGATCTCAAGAACCATGCAATGGGAGGAGGCCGTCAGCTTGCAACGCTGATGGGTCACTTCAATACGAAAACCGTTATCAAAGGTGTCGAGAAGTATGTCGCCGGTGAAATGAACGGCTACGACTACATTTTCTACTTCGGATTTAGTTTCAGGCACACAGTTCCCGCACGGTTCACTGCAGACGTTCTTCAATCTACCAAACCCATCATTTGGCTGAACACCGGCTTTCAAGACTTGTCGGCACAACGAGGCGTGCGTGAGAAATTCGGCTTCTTCGTCTCAAAGCTTGATTCAACGAGCATTTTTGAGACTGTGAAGTTCAACGACAAAGTATTTGTGAAGGGCGATGCCAACCTGAACATCATCGAATTGGTGAAGGGTTCGCACGTAAACGTTCTTGCCACAACCAGTTCTTCGAAAACCAAAAAGGAACTCCCGTACATTGTTCAATCGAAGAACCTGATGTACGTCGCCGATTCCCCGATGTCCTACGCCGGCGATAATGACCGCTACCTCTTGTTCGCAGATCTGTTGCACGACATCCTCCGCGAGCAGCACGAAGAATCTCATTCCGCATTGATCCGCATTGAAGATGTGACCCCGATGGAGAATCCCGATAAGCTGAGAGACATCGCGGATATTCTTGGCGAGAGAGGTATCCCGTTTCTTGTTGGCGTCGTTCCTTTCTACGTTGATCCCGGCGAAAACATCCGCCTCAGTCTATCGGACAAACCGGAAATTGTCGACGCGTTGAAGTACATGGTTGCGAGCGGCGCCACGATTGTCATGCACGGTGTCACGCACCAATACAAAGGAGTTACTGCTGCAGATTTTGAATTCTGGGACGAGGCGACGAACAAACCAATCAAGGGCGAGACGGTCGAAGCCATCGAGCGAAAGCTTGAGCTTGGAATTCAAGAGTTCATGAAGAACGGCTTGTACCCGCTCATCTGGGAGACGCCGCATTACACAGCCTCATTCCAACTGTACCAAACCATAGCGAAGTACTTCAGCACGGCAATGGAACAGCGGCTTTCCATTGAGGATTTCGCTTACGGCCAGTTCTTTCCGTATATCATTAACAGAGATTTGTTCGGGCAAAAAGTTCTTCCCGAAAATCTTGGCTACATCCCCCTCGATCCTGACAGGGAGAAAAGCCGTGGCTATGTCAAAGCCCTCGTAGCGAACGCGAAAACCAATCTCAGCGTTCGTGACGGGTTTGCATCAAACTTCTTCCATGCCTTTGTCAATCTGGATTTGCTAAAAGAATTGGTGGATAGCATTCAAGCACTGGGCTATACATACATTGATGTCAAAGACTGGGTGCATTGGGTAAAGACGAAGGACCGCGTGATTCTGAGCGGCAGCCAGTCATACACAATTATGCTCGACGATCAATACCTGCTCGAATCGTACTTTGATAAGAACGGTGAGATTGTCAGAAGGATTGTCTCCGACCAGAGGCTGAAAGGCAAGGTAAAGCGCGATGTGGAGTTGCAACCCGGAGAATTCTACAAAGCGGAACCGGCGGAGTTTCGTGAGCACGAACGAACGTTTGCCGAGACAGTTGTCAACGATGCAAGAAAAATCTTTAGCAACGTGTTCAAACCTGTTGAAGCATGGAAAGAGGCTCGCGTTGCGATTCTTTGGAATTATTATGCCCGCGGCGCTGCGCTCAATGATCAGGCATCGCTTGCTGCGGTGTTCAAGAGTGTCAATCTTCGGGTGGATACGATCTTCATCGGCCAGAAACCGGATCTCGCACGCTACAACTTACTCATTGTCCCCTTTGCTTCTGTGGACTCACTTCAGCAGGCAGACTATGATGCCATCTCTGCATTCGTTGAATTGGGCGGACATCTCATCACGGAACAGAAAAGTTCTCTCGCTGAAGATTTTGGCATCAGGTTCAGCACAACGCGTCTCAAAGTATCGCGTGTCAGGGATAAATATTTTCCGGAAGAAAAGATTAGCTGGCGCTACTCCGAACTTATGACGAAGTTCGAAGCGGACAATGTCGAAGAGGTGTTTGCCGTTGATGAAGTTACGGAAGCGCCGCTCGTCATTGGAAAGCAATACGGTGAAGGGAAGTTCATCTTCATCGGTACGCGTTTCGATCCATACTCGGATGGAGGATACAGCATGTATCCGTATCTGCTTGAATATGTCCGGAAGTATTTCAAGCTCGGTCCCGTGATTCGACGCGACCAGCTCGAGATGTACTTCGACCCCGGCTTCCGGCACACTATCAGTATCGAACAACTTGTAAAGCAATGGGTCAGTCAGGGCATTCGGATCATTCACGTTGCAGGATGGCATGAATATCCGAAATACACGTACGACTATCAGCGTCTCATCAACGTTGCGCATGCAAACGGGATTCTTGTCTACGCGTGGCTTGAGCCGCCGCAGGTGAGTCAGAAGTTCTGGAATGAGCATCCGCAGTGGCGCGAAAAGAATTACAGAGGTGAAGACGTGACTCCGTCATGGCGCTATCCTGTTGCGCTGACGGAAAAAGCGTGCGTTGATACGATGGCGGAAATCTACATGCGGTTCTTGAATCAGTACGATTGGGATGGCGTGAACCTTGCCGAGCTATATTTTGAGGCAGGGAAAGGATTTGATGAACCACAGTATTTCACGCCAATGCATCCTTCCGCGCAACGTGAGGTGAAGAGGAAGTACGGCATTGATTTGAAGAGTATCTTCGATCCGAAATCACCGTTCTACTGGAAGTCGAATCATGCGGTAAAGGCAGCGATTACTGATTATCGAGTGAATGTGATTACGGGAGTGTATGAAACATTGCTGCCGCGCTTCAAGGAAATAGAGAGGAGTAAACCCGGCTTTCAAATCATTGTCACTGCAATGGACAGCTACGGCTCGCCCGAGCTGCGTGAATACATTGCAGACGACATGAGCAGGCTGATTGAGATGCAGAAGAAGTATGATTTTCTGCTGCAGGTGGAAGATCCGGAAAGCAAATGGTCAAAAGATCCGATGCGGTACGTTTATATCGGCAAACAGTATGCTGATCTGCTTGGCTCGAAGGAGAAACTTCTGCTCGACTTGAACATCCTGACGTTTCGAAAGCCTGATGTGGTCACGCCGTTTCCCACATTGATTCAAACCGGAACGGAAAGCTTTCATCTCGTTCGTGCCGCATCACTCGGTGCGCCGCGTGCAACAATCTATGCCGAATCGAGTGTGAACCCGCAAGACATGATCTTTCTCCCGTATGCGCTTGCAAGCGAGGTGAGTTACACCTACACGGCTGACGGCTACACGGTCAGCTCACCATATTCGTTTACTCTCAAGCTCCCCGAAGATCATAAAGCGATCAAGCTGAATGGAGTTCCCGTTTCTGCGTTCCGGGAAAACATGTTTCTCATTCCGGCAGGCACACACACGATCTCTACGAATGTGGATGAGACGACAAGCTTCTCGACGCATTCGCTGCAGACACGCATCATGTCCATCAATGGAAATCTCCTTTCCGTTTCGTATGGTATGCGAAGCGTAACGTTCGAATACGAATCAGCGACGCGTGCCTTTGTGTCCATCAACAGAGAACCTGCATCAGCCAAGGTTGATGGCGCAGAATATCAGTTTACCGCACTGAAGGGGAACGATTGCTACACGGTGATGTTGCCGTCTGGAAAGCACCATGTTGAGATAGTAGGGGGCGATACGTTCGCATACGGCGTCAACCTAACGAGTTTCTGGTCAAGCACCGCCATCGCCATCTTCGGAACTATTGCAGTAATTTTGTTGGTCTTGATGTTCATCGCCATACGCATCGTTCGCTATCGCGTAGAACAAGCGTAAAAGGGTCAATCATTATTCATTCACTATCTGTGGCACAAACACCGAATGTCAATACTTGAAGTAGACCTAAGCTTCCTCTTTGTCGTTGCGGTAATTCTCATTTGGTTCATGATTGCCTATCAGTATATCCTGACGGCGTTCGGATATTGGAATTATCTCAAATCCTTGAAAGAGAAAAAGAAGATGAACGCGATGGTGATAGACTATCCGTCGTGCTCGATTCTTATACCCGCTCATAACGAAGAGAAAGTCATCTCGCACACCATCGAAGCGATGCTGAAGCTGAACTATCCGAAGAACAAGCTCGAAATCATCGTCATCAACGATGGATCGAACGACTCGACGAAGGAAATCATTGAACGCTACGCAGCACAGGATAGTCGAGTAGTGTTGTTCGATGTGCCGAAAGGACAAGGGGGGAAAGGAAAGTCTCGCGCACTGAATCTCGGATTACAAAAGGCACACTCCGATGTCATTGCAATTTACGATGCTGACAATACTCCCGATTCGGAATCGCTTCGCTATCTGGTTGCAGCCCTGGTCGCGGACAAAGAACTCGGCGCTGTGCTCGGCAAATTCAGAACCGTAAACAAAGATGTAAACCTTCTGACGAAATTCATCAACATTGAAACGCTGAGCTTCCAATCGATGTTGCAAGCGGGTCGCTGGCAGATGCACAACATTGCAACATTGCCCGGAACGAACTTTGTAATGTGGTCATGGCTGATCAAGAAACTGAACGGCTGGGATGAAGAGGCGCTGACGGAAGATTCAGAATTGAGCATCCGCATTTATCAGGAAGGGTATAAGATAAAGTTCCTGCCCTATGCCATCACGTATGAGCAGGAGCCTGAGTCGTGGAACGTATGGATGAAGCAGCGCACCCGATGGGTGAGAGGCAATAATTACGTCATCGGGAAGTTCTTCAAGCAATTAGGACAGTTCAAGAACAGGCGCATGGCGTTTGATATTCTGTATACACTCGCGCTGTACTATGTTTTCTTTGCTGCAATAATCATCTCGGACGGACTCTTCATCGTCAGTGCGTTAAACCTTGTCAGCATTGCATTGCCGGGTCCATACACTTTTGTTTGGATCATGGCTTTCTTTCTTTTTATTCTTGAAATTACGCTCGCTCTCTCGTTTGATGAAGAGGACAACCTGCGGAACGTTGGGCTGATTGCGTTGATGTACTTCACGTATTGTCAGCTCTGGATTTACATAGTTGTCAAGGCGCTGTGGATTGAATATGTGAAGAAAGAAAAACGCACGTGGGAAAAGACAGTTCGATTTGAAGTGAAAAACAAGGAGGCTGTACCATCATGAGTCGCTATGCTGCGCTCGTAGGAGTTCTTCTGTTGGTCTGGGCTTCAAGAGGTGTTGCGCAATTCTCGGGATATTTTTCGACGACCTATGGTTACAACAGTAACCCGCTCTACAACTACCGGCAGCTCTCCGATCGGGTTGCACAAACGTACATGCAGCTTGGCTATGAGAAGGAATATGAGAATTCAATTCTGAGCCTTGGCTATGTCAACGGGGTTGCTCTCTTCAACCAGTTCGGTGATCGAAACTATGTCGAACAATCGCTGTTGGGTCGCTACAAGATAGTGTTCTGGAAAACGGATGATGAGGAGACTGAGTCTTCAGATGAGGCGCAAGACGATTCAACGGATGAGCAGAACGGCGAAGCGGACAATCAAGGGTCTGATTCAACGGATGCGCAGTCTGTTGCCACGGTGCAAGACATGCAAACGTCTGCACTTGGGCTGCCTGCAAAAGATACTGTTGAACAATTTGATGATTCGACGAATGCGTATCTCGACTTCGGCGCGAAGCTCAGCGGCAGACACGATAAGAGTGAGCATGATGAATTTGACAACTATGGCGGTGAACTCTCCTCTGCCTACCGGATGATGATTGGTGAAAACTACTTCCTCCGCATCGCAAATGGCTTCAGCTACCGCAGCTATGCAAACATCCCCGATCTTTCGAATATAGCAAATGCGCTCTTACTCCAATTAGGCAGCCGCACGAACAAGAGCCTTGATTACGGACTGGATCTGCTCGGTGGCATTCGCCACTACACACGCAACGTGTATGATACGACCCGATTCGAACCTGTACGCACGTACGTTGAAAAGCCAAGCGGCAAAGGAAAGCTCGGCGGGAAGATAAAAGTTCCATCCGGCAAACTTCTGCTTACCAATTCAGGCACAAGCACAACATACCAACTGGTGTTCGGCGCTTACATGACGAAGAAGTGGGAACAATCGTCGTTGGGATACAGCGCACTCTTTCGTATCAGCTCAAAATCGCCGTCGCGGTACATTGCGCAATTTACAACCAACTCTACGCTGTCGGAAGATATTTACAACGACCACTTCAGTTACGAAGGATTTGAAACCTTCCTTGTGTACACGCAAAAGCTGCCGCTCGAAATTTCAGCCGTGCTTTCACTTTCGTTGCAAAAGAAAAAATTTGGCGCTCCGGCGTATAGCTTGAACGGAGATGAAATTGCTCCGAAGAGAAAAGACCTTCGAAGCGCCATTGAGCTTGGTGTTTCGCGACCATTTGAGTTGGGGCAAGGATTTTCTCTTGAGCTTTCTCTTGAATTCGGTGCGCTGCGCAACCAATCCAACGACGACTACAGCGACTTCGGAACGTTCAATTTCGGTGTCGGTATCGGGATTGGATTCTGACAATTGACTCCTCTCGCGTAACGCCACATGCTCTTTAACTCCCTGCAGTTTTCAGTATTCTTCTGCATTGTAACGGCTGCCTACTTCGCCCTGCCGAACAAAGGGCGTTGGCCCATGCTGCTCATTGCGAGCTGCTACTTCTACATGGTTCTTGTGCCAAGCTACATCCTTATCCTGTTCGTTTTGATTTTGGTGGATTATGGTGCCGGCATCTACATCGAACGATCGGAAGGGAAAAAGCGGAAACTCATTCTCGTTCTCAGCCTCATCGCCAACATCGGCATGTTGGCGTTCTTTAAGTACTTCAATTTCATTGATGACAATCTCGCGACGCTTTATCATACATTCGGGTGGGCATATCCTTCACATAACCTGAGCATTATTCTTCCCATTGGCCTTTCGTTCCACACGTTTCAATCAATGAGTTACACGATTGAAGTGTACCGTGATCATCACAAAGCGGAACATCATCTCGGGATCTACGCTTTGTATGTGCTCTTCTACCCACAAATGGTCGCCGGACCGATTGAACGACCGGGCAATCTGCTGCACCAATTCCACGAAATACGTTATGGACACACAACGACAGTATTTGAGTATCAACGCGTCGCTGACGGATTGAAGCTGATGATTTGGGGATTGTTCAAGAAAGTCGTTATTGCAGACCGGCTTTCCATTCTTGTTGACACAGTATATAAGAATCCCGGCGAGCACACCGGCTTACCACTGCTCGCGGCAACGTACTGTTTTGCAATTCAAATCTACTGCGACTTCTCCGGCTACTCCGATATTGCGCTTGGCGCAGCGCAGGTCATGGGCATTAAGCTGATGACAAACTTCAACCGGCCCTACTATGCAAAATCGATTTCGGAGTTCTGGAAACGATGGCACATCTCCCTTTCGACATGGTTCAGAGATTATTTGTACATACCGCTCGGCGGCAACCGTGTTGTCACGTGGCGATGGTATTTCAATTCGTTCTTCGTGTTCCTCGTGAGTGGATTGTGGCACGGGGCGAGCTGGGCGTTTGTGGTGTGGGGAGGACTGCATGGATTCTATCTTGTTACGTCGCTATGGACGGAGAATCTGCGCAAGCGTGTTGTCGATTTCTTCAAACTCGATCGTATGCCTGTTTTGCATCGCTATGTTCAGATAGCGATTACATTTCATTTGGTTTTGTTGGGATGGGTATTCTTCAGGGCGCGGACGTTGGATGACGCATTCTACATACTCAGGCATATGTTTGATTTCGGCGGACAAGCGCACCTGCTAAGTCTCGGTTTGAACGGAACAGAGTGGATCGTGGCGATTGTCGCCATCGTCATTATGGAAACTGTTCACATGATGCAGCGTCGAGCACACGTGCGCCATGTGCTGACGGCAAAACCGGCGATGCTTCGCTGGTCACTGTACGTTGCCACCTTGCTTTTCATTCTCGTGTACGGGAAGTTTACATCGCATGACTTCATTTATTTCCAATTCTAATTGATGAAGAAAGAAAACGTACTCTTAGATGCGATGTATCTTAGCGGGGTGTTGGCTGGTATCATGTTCATTGTGGCGAAAAGTGAAACGCTGATGTACGTAGCAACAGCAACGATGTTCGACGACGGCGATGTATATCGTTTTGCCAAAGTGCGTGATTTCAAAGTGCCGATCGCTCCGATGGAAGAGTACGAGTACAAAGAAGTTGATCCTGATACGGCGACATTATTGATTGTCGGAGATAGTTTCAGTGACGATGCACGAGGACATCTTCCATTTTACACGTTGTTAGCGGAAAGTCTGGCGACGTCCGTTTAGGCGTATGAGACTGGTGGAGCTCCGGAGAACTTCAATCTTCTGTACTTTTTCAAACAGCATGATATCAGCAACGGGCAGAAGAAGCGCACAGTCATCTTGGAACGCGTGGAGCGCTATTATTGTGACTGATCTTGCAGAGCCAATGGAGTCGGATCGTGAGATACCGCAGCAGAGTTCCCATGATGGACCAAACGAGTTACTTTCTATTATGATGGAACGTTGGTTCACACACGCCGAGAGGAATTATCAAGTCTTGCTTTCCGATGCAGTCTTTTTTGCACCAGTTCATGAATTGATACAAACATGCGCGTTCCGGTGGTTTGGCAGCATTTCGAGCTCAACGCCAGTGTACTCTCTCAAACCGCCGTTTCTGTTCTACGTCGAAGAGACCACTGACAAGGAAACAGGATTTTATTTTTCACACTCCGATAGTATCATCGCTGCAATTGCCGATAATCTTAGTATGATGAATGAAGAATTGCTGCGGCGATATAACACAGAACTTGTCTTTATGCCAATACCGAACAAATACACCATTTATCACACGATGGTAAACTCGGATACATACGACGATTTCATTCCAAGACTTTGCACAGAGGCAGAACAACGGGGCGTGAAAACAATTCGTATGTATGAGCGTTTCAAGAATTCCAATGACATTCTGTATTTGCCAACTGATAGTCATTGGAATGAACGGGGGATGATGATGGCATTGGAGGAGGCATTACGGGTGCTGCGTTCATCAAACGGGGAGCGGATCGGCAAGTGATGCTCAAGGAATACATCTTGCGCTATGCGATATATGTCATCGGGATTGTTGCCTTTGCTGCGTTCATTATCGTCAAGAACGAAGATCTGCTGGAATGGGCGACCGAGGGCGCAGACAAATATGGCGACTTATACCGTCTTGCGTTGGTGAGCGATTTCAAGATGGAGATACCTGAAGTAGTGACTGCCGAAGAGGCAAGCAGTGAAGAATGGCACGATCAGCGGATTGTGTTTATCGGCGACAGCTTTTCGGAAACGGAACGTGGTCATAAACGACTTCCGGAGTTGGTTGCCGGAGCTGTGGATGAACCGCTGTTCTATGTGAAGGGGAATTATTTTCCAGAATATTTCAACCCGCTGTATTTATTTAGAGAGAAGCATATCAGGAGAGACAAGAATCGGATTGTCATTCTCGAACGTGTTGAGCGATATATCGTGTCCACATATGGACAAGAGTTGGATGCTGACCCTGATCTGGCGACCGCAACAGAAGAATCCCAATCGTTTTTCACATCCTTCGCAGACCAATGGTTTACGCATTCTGAACAGAACTATCAGTATCTCTTGCAGAGCAGTTGTGTCACGATGCCGGTGATTGAAGTTTGGAATACGATGTTGTTCCATCTCAGCGGCAGAATCTCCGAGGAGACACCTTCATATTCGCTTCATCCGCCGTTTCTCTTTTACTATGATGAGATTGTTCGAGACAGTACATCCAGCTTCTACTACCCCCATCCCGACACGCTGATCGATGCGATTGCCGACAACATCCTAGCATTACATGATGAACTTGCTTCACAGTACAATGCCGAGCTGATTTTCATGCCTGTGCCGACGAAGTACACGCTGTATCATGCGCTTGTCAGCCATGATCGCTACGACCTGTTTTTGCCCAGGCTTTGTGCTGCGTTGAAGCGCAGGGGGGTGAATACGGTGGAATTGTATGAACGCTTTGCTGCCGAACGCGACACCATCTACTTTCCGACGGATTCGCACTGGAACGCGCGCGGTGCGGCACTTGCACTTGAACAAACAATGAACACGCTGAACGAACTTAACAATAACTGAATGATCAATTCTTAATAAGGGGGTATCTCAATGCGATTGGTAGTCTCACTTCTTACACTCATATCGTGTCAGACTGTTTTTGCTTCGGAGTGGAACTGGCAGCATCCGGAGCCGCAAGGTAACACGTTACACAAGGTTCAATTGTTCAACGGAAGCTCAGGGTATGCTGTTGGGAACAGTGGAACAATTATGTTCACAAGTGATCAGGGATCGACGTGGAACATTCAATACGAAGCTGTAACAGACCATCTTCTCGACATAACAGTGACAGATGCGAATACGGCGTGGAGCGTTGGTGATAATGGCGTTATTCTTCATACGACGAACGGCGGTGCTCAATGGCTTGCGCAAGCGAGTGGAGTAACGGCAGGATTGAATGCAGTCCAATTTATCGATCCGCTCAACGGCTGGGCTTGCGGCGATACAAAAACAATCATCCATTCAACGAATGGAGGATTAACGTGGTTGCCACAGACGGTTACCATCGGTTCTCAATTCACGAGCTTCAACGCTTTATTCTTTATTTCTGCGACGGAAGGTTGGATGGCAGGCAGCGGCGGCATTATTGTCCACACTACGAATGCCGGTGCGACCTGGCAGTTTCAGACTTTTGTGGCTCAGCCTGTGCAAGCTATTGCGTTCTCAAGTGCTTCAAGCGGTATTATCGTGAGTGCAAGCGGTGGGATCAGCAGAACAATAAATGGAGGAGCAACGTGGTCTCCGGTAACATCTGGCACAACGTATGGTTTGAACGACATTGTGTACGTAACCTCAAATGAAATCTGGGTGAGTGGCGATAACGGAACTCTGATTCATTCAACGGACGCAGGAGCCTCGTGGCAAGTGCAGACACTTGCCACCTATGCCTCTCTTAATGGCATAACTCGATATCAAAATATTCTTTTGGGAGTCGGAGAATTTGGCGTCGTGATACGAAAAGTGAGCTCCGATCCGTGGACATTTCTTGTTCCGGGCGATCGACGCGCGTTGAATTGGGTAACGTTCGCCGGCAATAGTAATGGCGTTGCGGTTGGGCAGGATGGTTTCATTATGCGTACCACGAATGGCGGTGGGGACTGGAGCGAAGTGGTGAACGGCATAACGCTCGACTCGTTCTACGGCACTACAATGGTCGGCAGCAATCTTGTTTGGGTTGTGGGAGATCTTGGCGTGCTTATTCGGTCGACAAATGGTGGCGGTACATGGGTTGAGCTGGCAACCAACACATCAAACTCATTGTTCAGCGTTAGTTTTGTTGACGCCAATAATGGATGGATAGTTGGCGATGCCGGGACTATTCTTCGGACAGTTAACGGAGGCGCAACGTGGTCGGCACAAGCAAGCGGAGTGAGTAATGCGTTGTTTGCTGTGACGTTCAATGATGTGAACAACGGTTGGGCGGTAGGAGATGCGGGTGTAATACTCCGCACAACGAACGGCGGGACAACGTGGGTTCGACAGACGAGCAATTCATCAGAGGCGCTGCTGAGTGTTGACTTTGTTGATGCGCTGAATGGATACACCAGCGGAACAAACGGAACCATCCTCAAAACGGTAAACAGCGGCGTAACATGGAGCCGTCTGAGCACTGGTGCCTCCGGACTTATTAGTGTTGTCAGCGGATTCTCTGATAACTCCGTATGGGCGGTTGGTGATAGTGGTCTGGTGCTGCATAGTACCAACGGCGGTTCTCTCTGGAATACCGAATTCCCAAAAACTGACTATGATCTTTTTGGACTTCACGTGGCAAATGACACACTCGCATGGATTACAGGAGACAATGCGACGATTCTCTCAACCAGCAATGCCAACGGTACGACTGCTGTTGATGATCCCTTCCGGCATGCGAGCATTGGTATTCCCGCCGGATACGAATTAGGTCAAAACTATCCGAACCCGTTCAATCCAACGACAGAGATCAGATTTCAAATAGCAGAGGTCAGAGGTCAGATGTCAGCGGTCAGTCACGTGACGTTGAAGGTGTACGACTTGCTGGGGCAAGAAGTCGCAACGCTGGTGGATGAAGTGAAGGAGGCGGGCGTTTACAATTATCAATTCTCCGTTCACAATTCACAATTCGCCAGCGGCGTATACTTCTACCGTCTTGATGTCAAACCCTCAAACGGTAAGTTCGGATTCATTAGCGTGAAGAAGATGGTCTTGCTCAGATGACTGACTGTTTGCGAAGTAGGTACAGAAGCGAGAAAGCTCTGAAGAGATTCAGAGCCTTTTTTTTTCGTCAGATTGTCTGGTTACGAAAGCACTAAGTGAAGCATCAGTTTGATCACCGGACTTGCCAGTTCAAATAGCAGAAACCCGGAGATCAGTCCCAGGAAAACCACCAATATGATATTCAAAGTTCTTCGTTGGAATCTCATGCCTCGCCAGTTGCAACCATGGCACCGATAGTAGTGAATTGGCAGAACAGCATGCATTGACTTCTCAAATGAGCTTCTTGCCTTAGAACGATAGACACGTGTGCTTTTGCAGGATGGACAATTCATAGCTGGAACGAAAAGTTGTTACTCATCACATGAAATAAAGTAGAAAGTAGTTACATACATTGGTTGCAATGTATGAGTATGACCTCTGAAATGCAACGCTCCGTTACCCGTGATGAATCCACTTTGAGGGCCCTGTAAGGAAAGATTTCAGCCAATCTTGTGCCTGACGCTGGCACCGATGAGCAGAGAGCGTACTTGACTTTCTCGCAATATTCGATTATTATAACACGTGTTTTTAACGCACGAAGAAAAGCCCATGTGCGGTAATGTAGATCCGAAGTAAGTGATTAGAGTCTGAAGAACTTTTTTACGTAATGTAGATACAGAGGTTTGCGGAATTTTTACTAACTGTATCAGGGGTAATCCAGTTGGGATAGGAGGGGGGGGAGCGTAAACTTTCAAAGCTGTGTCAGGTTATTTGGTCGGACGAAGTGAGAGTACTGCATCTCTCACGGGGGCTCTAATAAGCTGAAAGTCTACGTTTCCTTCCAAATCTCCCCGTCCAAAGATACGTCAAGAAAACTCCCCTGATCTGAAGTCGTCTTACGCTCGTAACTGGTGGGTAGAAGAGCAAACGTTCATTGTCCCTGAAACAATCTGCTGGCAAGTCCCGGAGGCAGTCTGCGGTCCAGAATGGCTTTCGAGGCTCCACGAACGTCATAGTCGGAACGAATATTCTCGTATGACCAGGTTTCGGTATCGAAGATGCCCAGGCTCAGTTGAGGGCTTCCGTCTCGCGGCTGACCGACACTGCCGACGTTGATAAGAAATCGCATTTCCTTTTTGAAGGAAAATGTTCGAAGGTTCTCTCCACAGATTGAAGGAACGTGTGTATGTCCGATAAAGCAGAGCTGAGTTGTAAACGCAGCGAATTGTTTCTGAGCAATTTGAAGTGAGAGAACGTATTCCCAATTCTGAGGGTCGAGGGGGCTGGCGTGGACAAGTGTGAAATTTTCTTTTTGAATGGAGTAAGGAAGAGAAATCAAATACTCCATATTGTCATGAGTAAGAATCTTGTGTGTCCACTCAGCGGCAGTGCGGCCGGGTTTGGTAAAGTAATCGGCGTGTGAAGTATCGATTGCGGCAAGGTCGTGATTGCCGAGCACGCAATATTTTGCTCGATTGCGGACAAGCGATACGCACTCATTAGGATTCGCACCGTAGCCGACAATGTCACCAAGACAATACACTTCATCGATGCGAGAGCGATCAACGATAGAAAGTGCCTTGGTGAGTGCCTGAAGGTTGGAGTGTATATCCGAGAGAATGGCAACACGCATATAATAAGTTAGCTATCTTGTCGAAAAAGTCAAGAGTGCTGTAAGAACAATAAGCAGGGTCCGGTTTGGAAAATCTGAATTTTGGTACAAATGGAGATTCGCAGAGTGGTGTCCCGCGCGAATCGCATTTCCATGAATACTTATCCATTATCCTGAGAGGGAAGTGGATTATCCTCGCTTCGCTTTTCCTCGTTACTGCCGCTACTGCAATATTCACTCTCAAGACCAAGCCGGTGTACGAAGCGGCTTCGCTTGTCTTGATCAACATGAAGGGAAATCAGGGACAGTTGCCGTTTCTGGATTTCACCGGCAGTGGCAACAACAAGATCACGAACGAGCTGGAAATCCTCAAGTCCCGCTCCATGGCTGAAGCCGTTGCCGATGCGTTGCTGAAGCAGACATACTTGGATGGACCCCTTTCCCTCGTTATTCCGATCCTTCAGATCGTAGTTGATGATATTCCCCAAAAGGAACTCGCAAAGCCTTCGCAAGTCGCAGGCCGCCTGCTCGGCTCCGTAACATTTACACCGATCAGGGATTCTGACCTTATCAAGATTATCGCGAGAAGCACTAATCCTAAAGAAGCTACACTTCTTGCCAACACATATACAAAGAAGTATGTAGAACGGAATATGAACGCAAGCCGTACCCGTTCCCGCGCTGTACGGGAGTTTTTGCAGGAGCAACTGCAAACCAGGAAAACGGCTCTCGATAGTGCGGAAGCTTCGTTACAAGGTTACATGAAAATCTCCGGTATGGTGTCGTTAGATGGTGAGGCGAATAAAGTTGTGCAACAACTGTCGCAGTTAGAAGCGACGCGTGACGGCATCGAGGTGGACATCCGTTCGCGGTCAAAGGCGCTTTCCTCCTACAAGGAAGAGATTGCAAAGCAAGAGCCAAGTGTCGCGAGAACTTTGGGTGAATCAAGCGATGCATATATCAAGATGCTGCAGGAAAAAATGGCTGCTCTCGAAGTTCAGCGCGATGTCGTGATTGCACAAAATCCCGGTCTTGCAGGCCAATCAATCTACTCTGATAAACTCAAAGAAATAGACATGCAAATTGCTTCTTTGAAGAAAAACCTGCAAAGCAAAATACAAGCATTTCTCAGGTCCATTGGTTCCGGAGAAGGAGGCGTGGGAAGCGCAGCGTTCATTTCGCTGATAAAACAGAAGGTTATTGAGCAGCAAATTGAATTGGAGGCTCTTGCTGCACGCAAGCGGGCGCTCAGTGCGGTGATTACGGAATACGAGGGTCAGTTCAATCAGATTCCTGAAAAAAGCATTGAGCTTGCAAAGTTGCAGCGTGCGCGCCTAAGCAATGAGAAACTCTATTTGCTCGTCGAAGAGAAATATAACGAAGCAGCAATCACAGAAAAGTCCGAGTTTGGCTACGTTGATATTGTTGACCCAGCGATTGTGCCCGGTGGACCGGTCAGTCCGGACGTGCGGAAGAACATTATGCTGGGAGCTCTCGTCGGGCTTGCGCTGGGCATCGCACTCGTTTTGTTGCGTTCATATCTTGATGTCCGTGTCCGAACACCCGAAGACTTGAAACGCTTCGGATTTGTCCCTCTCTCGGCAATTACTCAAATGGCAGAAGAGCTGGAAAAAGCTGAGGCGAGCACAAACGGTAATGGCTATGAGCAAAAGACAGTATTCGATTCGCATCTTGTAGCACACTTTAACCCTCTTTCGTCATTGTCTGAGTCATACCGCCGTCTGCGCACGAATGTCATGTACGCACAGCTCGATACACCACTGAAGACGTTCCTCGTTACGAGCGCAAATCCCTCTGAAGGAAAATCGACAACGGTAGCAAATCTTGCAATTGCCTTTGCGCAGGCAGAGAAGAAGGTGCTGTTGGTGGATTCAGATATGCGTCGTCCGACACTACATACAGCATTTGGTCTATCTAAGAATCCGGGAATTACCGACCTGTTTGTGGGAACGTCCACGTTCGATGAAGCTGTCAATAAGAATGTGATTGAGAATCTCGATGTCCTCTGCTGCGGGACGACGCCCCCGAATCCTGCTGAGCTTCTCGGCTCAAAGCGGATGCAGAATTTCATCAAGCAGATGACTATTAAGTACGACCTGGTGCTGTTCGATTCTCCTCCATTACTTGCAGTAACTGATGCTGCGGTTCTCTCTACCATTGTTGATGGGGCAATCCTTGTGGTTTCTGCCGGAAGCACGCGTGCTGCTGCAATTCACAGGGCGACCGAGTTTCTCACGACTGTCGGGGGCAAACTGCTTGGGTGTGTGTTGAATAATTTCGATGTGCGAAAAGCCTACGGAGGCTACTATGGGAGCTACCGGTACGGCTACTATGGTTATGGCTATGGCTACTATCACTCGAGCGGAAATGGTGAATCGAAGAAAAAAGGAAGTAAGGTTGCGTGAGGACGGAGGTCAGAAGCCAGAGGTCAGAAGTCAGAGGTCAGAAGTCAGAGGTCAGAAGTCAGAGGTCAGAAGTCAGAGGTCAGAGGTTGGAAGTCAGAGGCTGGTTGGCAATTGACCATTGACAATTTCCTCGAACCGCTAAGTTGCATTATGATTGAAAACCATATGAAGAGTTATTTGTTGTGTAGTGTGGTGGTTGTGTTGGCGCTCCTGCTTTCAACGCAGGGGTTTTCTCAGATTGATCAGAGCTCATTGTTGTCTGCGACGTCGGTGGGCACAACAACTTCGAACTACTATTTTGCGAGGTCCAATGAGTTGACGATTATGGTTAACGTTATGGGGTTTGTGCAGCGGCCGGGGAGGTACGAAATTTCAAACACAATTGATCTCATCAATCTTCTTTCGCTTGCCGGCGGTCCCACACCGGACGGCTCACTGAGCGATGTCAAGATTACGCGACTGGTGAACACCGGCTCACGGTATGAGAGGAAACAATTCAGATTAGATCTTGGGGAATTGCCCAAAGTGAGCTCAGCGGAGCTTGTGCTTCAGCCTGGGGATATTATTGAAGTTGAGCGAACAGGGTGGTCGAACTTTCGGGATACCTTCACTCTCGCCGTTTCGGTAGTGGCCTTAACTTCAACTGTTGTCTCAATAATCGCTATCACGCGTAAGTGAATTTACCCGAGCTTTCAGAATATGCCACGCATTCAGCCTGAATACCAATTTTCTTATAAATATGAACCCGAAAAACGCTGGTATGCACTCTACACGCGTTCCCGTTTTGAAAAGAAGATCGATGATGATCTTCACAGGAGAGGCATTGAAAGTTTCTTGCCGCTCATCGAGGAAATCCACGTGTGGAGCGATAGAAAGAAGAGGGTACGAGAGCCCTTGTTCAAAGGCTATACGTTTGTGAAAACTGATTTACGCGATAAGTCGTCGATCGTGCAGACTGACGGAGTGGTACGGTTTGTGGGTGTCCGCAATTTACCATCTCCAATTCCGGAGGAGCAAATCAACTGGATTCGCATCCTTGCAGATTCTCCGGACGCTATACACCGTGAAGAGTATATGAGCGTTGGCGAGGTCGTTCGCATCGTTGCAGGTCCTTTTCGGGGAATCGAGGGTTTTATCACAAAGGTAAAAGACTCAACACGAGTTGTTGTGTCGTTGTCGTCAATTGCCCAGTCGGTGTCGGTCGAAGTTGCACCAGAATTCGTGGAGAAGATAGACGTGCCTGACGATATGTTGGTGACGTCCTTCTGATCCGTTCACAATTTTCTGTTGACATCATCAGTTCGTGTTGATGATGGTTGTTGGCTTCAGGCCAATTTTTTTTAGTGTTAATGCCCTTTGCATTGACTATTGATAGTTGGCTATTGACCGTTCATAAATGGTCAACGGTCAATGTTCTCCGAAGGAGTCCTTCGGACAATTGTCAATTTGGATGCCCTGTAAGTCCCGGATGGGACTGAAAGGGCGGAGCGTACCTATATTCGATTGACAATAAGGGGATACAATGCTTTTACAGGAGACGTTGCAAACAAAGGAACAGGTAGTAAGCAACAATGCACATGGTACTCCCAACTCCAACATGAAAGATCGTATCCTCAAGAAAATAGAAACAAAGCAAGCCACCATCGGCGTCATCGGGTTAGGCTATGTCGGCTTGCCACTTTTGCTTTGTTTCATTGAAAAAGGATTCAAAGCAATCGGCCTGGACATCGATGCCAAGAAAGCCGAAGCCCTGATAAATGGCAAATCCTACATCAAGCATATTCCCGAAGAAAGAATCTCTAAAGCGCAGAAGACCGGACTGATGTGTGCGACAACGAATTTCAAACGTGCAAGCGACTGCGATGCACTGCTGATTGCCGTGCCGACGCCGCTCAACAAGAACCGTGAGCCGGACATGACGTACATCGTTTCTACGTGCGAAGCGATAGCGCCGTACATCCGTCGCGGGCAACTGATCGCACTGGAGTCAACAACCTATCCGGGCACAACTGATGAAGTGATGATTCCGATCCTCGAACAACATGGTTTGAAGGTTGACAAAGATTTCTACGTTGCATTTTCGCCGGAGCGTGAAGACCCGAACCGGAAAGACTACTCAACGGAAACTATTCCCAAAGTCGTCGGGTCAACTTCAAGAGATGGACTTGAAGTGGCAGAGAAAGTTTATCAGCAGATCGTTATGCGCACGGTTCCTGTTTCCTCAACACGGGTCGCAGAGGCAACAAAGCTTATGGAGAACATTTTCCGCTCGGTCAACATTGCACTTGTGAATGAACTAAAAGTGACGTTCATGAAGATGGGGATTGACATTTGGGAAGTGATCGAAGCAGCGAAGACGAAGCCATTTGGCTACATGCCTTTCTATCCAGGTCCCGGCTTGGGAGGTCACTGCATTCCGATCGATCCATTCTATCTTACATGGAAGGCAAGAGAGTACGGCGTCTCAACTCGATTTATCGAGCTTGCAGGAGAGATCAATACCTCAATGCCGGATTTTGTTGTGCAACGAGTAATGGAAGTGTTAAACGACCATGGCAAGGCGTTGAAAGGCTCGCGCATCTTGATGATGGGTCTTGCATACAAAGCAAACGTTGATGATGATCGCGAATCGCCGTCATATCATTTGATGGAGAAGCTGGAAGAAAAAGGTGCGGAGGTGAGCTACAACGATCCGTACGTGCCGGTCATCCGTCCATCGCGTGAGTGGTCGAAGTTTGCAGGAAGAACATCAGTCGAGGTGAGCAACAACTACGATTTGGTTCTGATTGCGACACCGCACGATGAGTACAAGAAAATTGACTTCGGGGCATTTCCCATTCCGATTGTGGATACGCGGAATGTGGCAGGGAAGACGAGCGGAGTGTACAGAGCCTAGGGAGAGAGGTCAGAGGTCGGAAGTCAGAAGTCAGAGATCAGAGGTCAGACGTCAGAGGTCGGAGGTCAGCCGCCAAAGGCGGAAGGACAGAAGTCAGAAGTCAGAAGGCACAGTGTGAGTAGATGACTGATGAGGTTGGACTCTGCGAAGGATTTAGAGGTTTACAAGAAAGCGTATGCTCTGGCTATGGAGATTTTCCGAATCAGTAAAACATTTCCAACAGAGGAACGGTATGCATTGACGAGCCAGATCAGGCGATCGTCACGTTCTGTGTGTTTGAATCTCAGGGAGGCATGGCTCCGCCCCGTAGAGTAAAACAGCAGAGTAAAACAAGTGTTCTTTGTTTATGCAATCCGGAGTCGGGGCAATGATAGAGTTTACATCGGCCAAACCGATCGTTTGGAGCGCCGGTTGGAGGACCATAATGCAGGTCGAGTCTCATCCACCAAAAGCGGACGGCCTTGGACATTGCTTCGGTTCCAAGAATTCACGACCAGAAGTGAAGCACGCTGGTTTGAACGTCAACTCAAGCAGTCGCGCGGACGACGACTCCGGTGGCTAGAAAATGAAGCTACGCCCTCGGAGGGGGCTAAGCGCCGGTACGAGGCGCATTTTGTCAGCAAGCTGACCGCGACTGCGACGGCGAGAATAGCGAAACAGAATAAAAGCAGAAGTCGGACGTCAGAAGTCAAAAGAGAAAACGCGAAAGATGAGATTGAATTCTGCCAAAGACCTTGAGGTTTACAAGAAAGCCCACGCGTTGGCAATGGAGATTTTTCGAATTACCAAGACGTTTCCCAAAGAAGAGCAATTTGCACTGACCGGGCAGATTCGACGTTCGTCGCGTTCGGTTTGCCTAAACCTGAGAGAAGCATGGGCGAAACGGCGTTACGAAGCTCACTTTGTAAACAAACTAACCGATTGCGACGGCGAGAATAGCGAGACGGACTCCTCGTTGGATTTTGCAAGAGACTGTGGCTACATCACAGACGAACAACATAAGGAGTTGACAGCTTTGTGCGCGGAGGTTGGGAAAATGCTAGGTGCTATGATCAACAACCCGAAAGTATTCCTTATTTCTTCTGACCTCTGATCTCTGACATCTGTTCTCTGTCTTCTGACATCTGATCTCTGCTCTTCGTTTGAGCTCAGCGAGGTCAGAAGTCGGAGGTCGGAAGCCGGATGCATGAAGTTGAGATTGCGCCAAGGATCTGGATGTGTACAAAAGGCATATGTATTGGCGATGGAAGTGTCTCGAATAAGCAAGACGTTTCCGAGAGAGAAACGATTTGCCCTGACGAGCCAAATCCGTCGATCGACTGGGCCAAGATCGTTCCTGATAACGCAAGATTGACAAATGCCAGAAGTCAGAAGTCAGGAGTCAGAAGTCAGAAGTCACTGTGTCGTCCCAAAGAAAGTTGATGCTGAACTATTCGTATGTTTGGCTTAGTTTCTGAACTGATAACTTATCTCAGATATCTGACCTCTGATCTCTGATATCTGACCTCTGATTTTCCCGTGTCCCTCTATCTCGTCACCGGCGCTGCCGGCTTCATTGGCTACCATCTTTCAGAACGACTGATTGCGCGAGGCGATCATGTTGTTGGGCTTGACAACATGAACAACTACTATGACGTTCGTTTGAAGGAAGCTCGACTTGAGAGGCTGAAGCGGCACAAGAGTTTTTCGTTTGCCAAATTAGATCTCGCGGACACCGAGGGAATACAACGCTTGTTTGCCCAGCACAAGTTTACCAGGGTCGTTCATCTTGCTGCGCAGGCGGGCGTTCGGTATTCGCTGGTGAACCCGCACGCTTATGTCAATGCCAACATCCTTGGATTTCTGAACATCCTCGAAGGATGCCGCCACAACGGAATCGAGCATCTTGTGTTTGCCTCAAGCAGTTCTGTGTACGGAGCCAATACGCAAATGCCGTTTTCGGTCCACGATAATGTTGATCATCCCGTTTCGATGTATGCCGCAACGAAAAAGGCGAACGAACTCATGGCACACTCGTACGCGCATCTCTATGACCTTCCGTGTACAGGCTTGAGGTTCTTTACAGTCTATGGTCCATGGGGAAGACCCGACATGGCGCTGTTTCTTTTCACGAAAGCAATTCTTGCAGGGAAGCCCATCGACGTGTTCAACAACGGCAATCACAAAAGGGACTTCACGTACATTGACGACATTGTTGAAGGTGTTGTACGTGTGTCGGATAAAGTACCTCAGCCGGATCCCCATTGGTCAGGGACATCTCCGGATCCATCGAGCAGTTCTGCACCATACAGGCTGTACAACATCGGCAACCATACGCCGGTTGAGCTTCTCCGGTTTATCGACGTGCTTGAACGAGCTTTGGGCAAGGCCGCAATCAAGAACATGCTGCCGATGCAGCCCGGCGATGTGCCTGCAACGTATGCGGATGTTGATGACCTTGCACGTGATGTCAACTTCGCGCCCGCAACACCGATCGATGAGGGGATTGCCAGGTTCGTTGGATGGTATAGGGAGTATTATGAGATGTAAGGTCAGAGGGCAGAGGTCGGAAGTCAGAGGTCAGAAGTCAGAGGTGATCCGTGAGGTTGAGCTCGGCGAAGGATTTAGAGGTTTACAAACCAGAAGTCAGACGTCAGCGGGCAGAAGACAGAGGTCAGAGGTCAGAGGTCGGAGATTAGTTCTCGGTCTGACTTGCAAATCATTGCCTGAGTTGATTATCATGTATCGTGGAGGAGGAGATGAACAGATGAGCCCAATTGTTTTTGATATTTCCAACGACGTTTTGCTTGCGCTTAAAGTCTCAGCAGACGACGCAGGGACAGCCAGAGATCAGACGTCAGAAGTCCCGCCTCCGCTAAAGCTCCGGCAGACAGGCAGAGTTCAGCGTAGCCCAGTTCTCCTCCGAAGGAGCCTCCAAATGAATTGCCAATCGACGATTGCCAATTGATAATTGATTTGTTCCGGGTACGTCACGGCTGAGCAACAGCATGGTACACAAGGATTTGTTAATTTGAGTCAATGGATGTGGAGAAGATGTATTGTTCCGATCATGTTCCAAACATTATGAGGAGCGTACGATGGAGATTACTTTGCCGCTTGATCAAATGACCATCGAGGAAAAACTCCGCGTGATGGAGACTCTGTGGATTGATTTAACCCGACGTGAGGAAGAATTCTCTTCGCCGGCCTGGCATAAAGACGTTTTGAGATTAAGGGAAGAGAGAATCAAATCGGGCCAGGAAGATTATGAGGATTGGGAGACAGCGAAAAAGCAGCTTCGTGACCGGCTGCTATGAAGCTAAGGATTCTGCCTTCCGCAATCGAGGACTTGGCAGATGGTTTTACGTTTTATGAGAACCATGAGAAAGGGCTGGGGAGTTACTTTCTTGAGACACTGTTTTCTGATATCGATTCGATAAGGCTGTATGCCGGTATCCATCCTAAAGTTTTCGGTTATCACCGTCTTCTTTCCAAACGCTTTCCGTACGCTGTGTATTATTCAAAGGAATCTCAAACGGTGTTCGTGAATGCGGTTTTGGACTGCCGTAGAAATCCGGATTGGATTCGCGCAAGACTTGACGAGGCGAAATAGGTCAGAGGTCCCGCCTCCGCTAAAGCTCCGGTCAACGACTCGACTCTTCGAGCGGACAGGCAGAGGTCAGTTCGTTGGACGGGACTCCAGTCCCGTCAACTGCGCAAGCGTGGGCAGGTCAGCATCGTAGATTTATGGTACGTAGCGGCACGACATGTCGTGCGGCTACAGATGCGACGGCGAAAACAGCGAAACGGGTTCAGAGCAGAAGTCAGAGGTCGGAGGTCAGAGGTCAGAGCGTGAGATTGACCGGAAGTTTGATGAGACCTGCCCTGAGCGACAGTCGATCGAAGGTCCCTTTGGGAAGGATTGTCGCTTTCGCGGAGATTGAGAAGTTTCTCGATACACCCGTGAAGCGCTACTCAAGCGGGCGGGGACGGCGGGAGGAGTTCGTGTTCGATCTCCTCGATAAGAGAGGGTAGGTTAGGGCGGTCGAAACTGATGTTGGGCGCAGCGACGCGGTGGTGTTTGATGTTCGGGGGGATGTGCTTGTGGTGAGGGTGAGTGGCAGCCAATTCGGAAATATGGGGATGTTCGAACGGATCATACCAGGCAATCTTTTCGCCGGCCCGATAGATTTCATAACTGTAGTTCAGGATTCTCCCGGCATCAAAGTCAAGGAGTTCCCACACATCCAGCACGATGTCGCCCACCAAAGTGACTTGTCCTTCTCCGAAGGAGTCCTTCGGACAACTTTGGCCAGAGTAGGACCGATAGTGGCCAAAACCAAAGTCGAGTGTTGGATGCTCGGAGAACGCTCCTGCAGCGAGTAGACCAATTCGCTGTAGGTTTGTACATCAGGGATGGGCACTAGGAAGCTCCTGATTCACTGGTCTCGGGAGCAAGGCGCAGGGTACTCAGGCCGGATCTTTGACGCAGGTCGCGCAGGTAGTCATACATCATTTCTCGATACCGCACCTCACGCGCGAGTTTGGCTTCATAGTACCCAACCCATTGGATGAAATCGGAGCTTTGCTCCAGTTCGCCGGCTTTATAGAGGTGATAGAAATCGGCTGAGAGTAAGCCATAGCGTCGTTCTAGTTTTGTTAATTCTGTATCCAACCCGTGGATATCCTGGATGATTTCGTTGAGTGTCATAGGTTCTCTCCTTTGTTCAGGCTCTCAATATAATAACAATTTTGGCTTTTAGGGTCAATCAATTATGAGCGATATCGCAATCCGCGTAAACAACATAAGCAAGCTCTATCACATTGGTGCGAGGTCAGAGGTCAGAGGTCGGAGGTCCGACTGCGCTCCAACAGAGGGAGCTTCGTCGGATTGTAAATCAGAGGTCGGAGGTCAGAAGACAGAAGGCAGAGGTCGGAGGTGAGAGATCAGTGTCTTTTCCTTGATCTAGGTCTATTGAACTGTGAACCTATTTCAGGAAAAGACAGAGGTGGAGAAGTGAGATGAGAGTTAGTTCTTTCAATTTTGGATCGAAAGTGCTTTATTGAGTGTAATAAGGAGAACGAACGATGGAGATTGATGAGATTGTCAGTCTGAGGAAATTCAAAGCTGACACAAAAAAATACGTTAAGCGCCTGCGGGAACGACAGTCCCCAATAGTGTTGACAGAGAACGACGATGCTGTGGCAGTGGTTCAGAGCGTGGAGGACTATAAGAGATTGCTGGAAGCAGTTGCTTTTCTGAAATTGATGGCGCCGGCAGAACGGGATATACAGGAAGGGCGGTTATCGGAGAATGAGGAAGTCTTCGATCGCGTGATCAAGAAGCTCCGCAATGGCTTGGGCAAACCTCAGGATGCATAAGATCGCGTGGACGTCCGTTGCTGAAAGAGATCTCGAGAGCATTTCCGAGTTCATTGCAATGAGTAATCCTCGAAACGCGATAAAAATAGTGCAGAAGATTCGCTCAAAGGTACGGATGCTCAAGCGACTCCCCCTGTCAGGACGGAAGGTTCCCGAGATGCTTTTCCTGGGATCAACGGCGTATCGAGAAATCATCACCCCTCCATGGAGGATTGTGTATCGTGTTGATCAACGCAATGTGTACATCATGGGAGTTCTGGATGCAAGAAGAGATGTCGCTTCTATATTATCTCAGCGACTGCTCAATCAGCCCGTTTCACTAAACTAACTCTCTCTGACCGTTGACCCCTGATCTCTGAACCCCACTTGGGATTTTGTATTTTAGATTGGAATCTAAATCGCTCAGACCATCTGACTGCTGACCTCTATCTTTTGTTGCCAATTGTCGCGACTGGTCGGACTCCTCGGAGGGAATTTTGGATTTAGAGTTTGGATTTTCTTTCTCGCAATGACGCGGGTTTTCATGTCATTCCCCCCGTAGGGGCCACTGCGTGACGAAATGCTTTTGTTCGGTCGATGGCTTGTGTAGTGTCGCCGTGTGGACGGTGACACCCGGGGTATTGGGATGCGGCACACGAAGCCGAACCAACCGCCACCGACACCGCCGCCTCCGGCGCCCGC
>Ga0082335_1002176_pt1 | contig 37658 bp, 30 predicted proteins | sample Subgrocontami58m_FD_72375 | JGI IMG/M metagenome (GOLD analysis project Ga0082335, IMG submission 72375) | Subsurface groundwater microbial communities from S. Glens Falls, New York, USA - GMW37 contaminated, 5.8 m (SPADES assembly) (version 2) ...
CACCGAACACGGGCTCATAATCCGGATCGAGGGACGTGGCGGTGAGGGGACCCGTCGCCGGCCACGAGAAGAGCGGCGGGAGTCCCTCGAGCCCCGTCTGTTGCTCGGTCGTTTCGATCTCGCTCAACCTCACGCCGATCGAATCGGTGAGCTCGTTGATCCGCGTCGTAAGATCCTGGACCTTGGCCGCGATCCCGCTGAGTTCCGGTGCCACCCCTTCCGCCTCATGCCTGGCCCGGACATACTCCTTCGCCGGCTCCGCGGGAATCCCGTCGCGCATCAACGCAATCGCCTCCTTCAGGAGCGCAACTTCCTGCGTGAGCGCGGCGATCCGCTGAGCCGGAACGGAGAGCGCCCCCGACCCCGTGAGTGCTTCGAGTGCAGCTTCCTTTCCCTTGAGGGACAGTTCCTCCTGTTCCAGCCGCTTGTAGAGCTTCTTGTCGGTATTCCGCTGCTGCATGGCCGTCTGAAGCGTGCGCATCGCCGTCTCCTGCAGAAGACGGATCGCCGTATCCTTGCGCTGCAACGCCTGACGCTGTGCATCGAGACCGGCCTTGTCCGCCTCCAGCGAGGCGAGCGCACTGCGCATCTCCTTCAGGCGCTCCTCCTTCAGTTTCGCGTTGATGGTGAGGAGGCTCGTCTGCATCGACGCAATGCGCGATTGCGCCTCCTGCGCCTCCTCCGCCACGTTCTTCAGCTCCTCCTCCGTAAGCTTCCGCTGCCGCCAGCTGTCATCGATGAACGCCGCTTTCTTGTCCATCGCGTTCTCGAGAACCTTGCTCTTGCCCTCGAGTTCCTCCAGTTCGCTCGTCAGCTGACCGGCGATGCTCTGGAGGCGCTCCTGCGCCCGTCCGGATTCCGTCACCAGAACACCGGCCTGGCGGAGGAAACTGCTCCGCGCTTTGAGGAGCGCCGCGTACGCGAGCTCCTCGTCAATACGCTCCCCGAGAGACCCCCGGAGGATGCGCCGGAGCACCGGCCCTCCCGCGCTGGGTCCGGCCTCCTGCAGAGCGATCTCCTTGCTGGCGACATACCGGACGAAGGCGATGTAATCGTCACGCTGGCGGTCGGCGATACCGCGGTAGAACGCCTCGGTCTCGCCAGCCGCGCGGATCTGCTGCTGCAGGACGTCAACAAGTTCCCGGCGGTCCCTGACTCTCTCCCGGAGATCCTTTCGTAGTCGCACCGCTTCCTCCAGATCCTGCCTGGCCCGCTGTACCTTCACGTCGAATTGCTGCAGGTTCTCCTCCAGATCGGCGCGCCGCTTCGTCGTTTCCGCCGCGGAATGCCAGAGCTGGTCGAACGCATCTTTCGTCTCGAGAAACTGCTGCTCGCTTGGGACGGCGAGCACCGTGAGCGGCATGAGCAGCACTGCTGCCACAATGACCACGACCTTGGTATGGATGTGGGCGCCCGAAGGCATCGAGACAGTATAGCAGAAAGAGACACAGGGGAGAAGCAGCATCTATTGATTCGGGCGGGAACAAAGCGTAAAAAAAGTAAAGCGGGATCAGCGGCGCTCATGGCCAGTGTCTGCTACGATCAAGCTCCATGCTGTACGCGCTCACGGGTACCATCCGGAGGCTCTCCATCCCGCAGATCGCGGTCGATGTCGGCGGCACCGCGTACCTGTTGTCCGTCCCACACCCCCTGTGGGATGCTGTCCGGACCGGGGGGGAGACGACCGTTATCGTCTACACATTCGTCCGGGAGGACCGCCTGGAACTCTACGGATTCCGCAGCGACACGGAGAGAGCGTTCTTCGCGGAACTCCTGAACATTTCCGGCGTCGGGCCGAAGCTGGCGCTCGAGCTCTGTTCCATTTCGAAAGCATTGCTTCTGCAAGCGGTGCACACGGATGACACGGGCATCCTCACGAACATCAAAGGTATCGGAAGAAAGACCGCGGAGAAGCTTCTGGTGGACCTGAAGTCCCTCTCCGAGAAGCATCCGGAATGGCTGGCCGAGTCCGCCGGGCTTACCCGCGGGAGCATCGCCGCTCTCGATATGGATGCCATCGCGGCCCTCACCTCCCTGGGGTACGAACAGCTGGCCGTCGTGGCCGCGCTCCAGAAGCTCCCGCCGAAGATCAGGAAAACCGAGGAACGCGTCGCCGCCGTCCTCCGCTCCATCTGATACCATTTCCGTCATGCTCACGCTGGATATCAAAGGCACGCTCGCCAAGGTGATCACACCGAGCTACGGCATCCCCGATTCGGAATTCTCCGCCATCCGGTCATCGGTGCGGCGGCACACGGAAGAATGGCTTTCCGAGCGGGAGAAGGGGCAACATGCCTGGTCCATGAATCCCTACGACAGGGACACGGTGAAGAACGTGGGCGATATCGTGAACATGGTGAAGGCCGAGAATATCCGGACCATCGTGTGGATCGGCATCGGCGGATCGGGGCTCGGTCCCAAGGTCCTCCAGGAACTCTTCGAATCTCCCACGACCCCGGCATTCCTCGTCATGGACACAATCGATCCGGCCGCTCTGGCGATGCACCTGTCGCTCATCGATTGGAAGAACGCGCTCATCGTCGTGGTGAGCAAGTCCGGCAGCACGCTGGAGACGATGTCGGCCTTCTTCGCCTGCTTCGAGAAACTCAAAGAATCCGTGAAGACGCATCCGGGGAACCGCGTGATCGCGATCACGGATCCGGAGGGCGGGCCGCTCCGCGCCTTCGCGAAGACGAACCGCATCCACGCGCTGTCCATCCCGCCGAACGTCGGCGGTCGCTTCTGCATTTTCACGCCCGTCGGCCTCTTGGCACTCGGTCTCCTGGGAGGGGACATCGGTGCGTTCGTCCGCGGCGCGAAGGAGATGGATACGCACTGCCAGGAAACGACCCTGAGCCGCAATCCCGCCGCCTCCCTCGCCGCAGTGCAGTACCTCCTCGACACCCGTCGCGGCTATCCCATCAGGGTCATCATGCCCTACGGCGACCGGCTTCTGTCCTTCGCCCGCTGGGAACAGCAGCTCATCGCGGAGAGTCTGGGGAAGAACGACGGCTTCAACCCCATCCCCATGGCCGCCGTCGGCACGCAGGACCAGCACTCCCTCCTGCAGCAGTGGCTGGCGGGTCCGCGCAAGTGCTGGCATCTGTTCATCAGGGAGCTCGACAAACCCCGCCTGGAGGTCCCGCGCTCCGTCCCCGAGTCATTCTCCTTCATCGCCGGCAAGACCTTCGGCCAGCTTCTCGACGCGTGCTACGAGGGAACGAGCCAGGCGCTGACCTCCGTGAAGCGTCCCCACGTGACGGTCTCGCTCCAGCGGCTGGACGAGTACCACATCGGCCAGCTCTTCTTCATGTTCCTCGCCGAAGTGGTCTACTTAGGCAAGCTCTATCGCATCGACATCTACGGACAACCCGCCGTGGAAGTCGGGAAACAGATCACGAGGAACATTCTGTCGAAAGGGCACCAGTGAATCATTGTTGCATTGTTGCATTGTTGCATTGTTGCATTGTTTCATTGTTTGCATGCAACAAACTGGCGTTCCGCTTGCGAACAATGTAGCAATGAAACAATGTAACAATGTAGAAATTTCTGATATCATAAGCTCAGTTCCGTCCTCAACATTTCATGGCCACCCCTCTGACCGACGCGGAATTCCAGGCGAAAGTTCTGAAATCCCCCATCCCGGTCCTCGTCGATTTCTGGGCTCCATGGTGCGGCCCGTGCAAGGCAATGCTGCCCGTCATCGAGGAGCTCGCCAAAGATTTCGAGGGGAGAGTCGCTTTCTTCAAGGTGAATGTGGATGAGAACAGCGAAACCCCGGCGCAGTACAACGTCATGAGCATCCCCACCTTCATCATCTTTAGAAACGGCGAAGCGAAAGACACCTTCATCGGCACCAAGCCGAAGGAGGATATCGCGACCCGTCTGAATGCAGTCCTCCAGTAATGCATGAGGTTCGTCGGCGGCATCTTCGGCATCATCTGCGGCTTCCTCATCATCAAGTACCGCGAGCGGATCGGTGAGATGATCGGGGACCCCGAGTGGGCTTCCAAGGTCGGCGGCATCTACAACGTCCTGATCATCGTCGGGATCTTCATCTTCCTCTGGAGCCTGACGACCATGACCGGCACGTCGGACTTCCTCTTCTCCCCCATCCTCTCCCTCGTGGGTCTCGGGTCGAAACAGGCGGCACCGACGGGATTTTAGAAATAATCTTTAGGAGTTAGGGTTGGGGTTAGGGTTAGGAAATTACTTTATTGGCGAGAAAAACTTGGCACCAAAGGGAGGCGTGCGCCACCAGCCTTCGCAAAGCTTCGCTTTGCTTCGGCCGGCAAGCGGCGGGGACGCACACTTGCCCTTCCGTAGCTCCGCGAAACGGAGCGAAGGAGGGCGCCTTTTCTTTGCGCACTTTCTTTGTGGCTTGGACAAAGAAAGTGCGGGAGCACCGCAGAAAGATCATCCAAATCATACAACCCAGATTTGGCATCGAAAAAAGATGTCCGCAATCCCCTTTTCTAAGCCGCAAGAACCACCGCTCCTTCTTTCACCGGAACATCCACCTTCATCCCCACGACCGCACCCTTCCCCGCCCTGGCGACATTCTGGTGGTTGATCTGGAGGGAACCGACCTCCTGCACCACTTCCAGCTCGCCGCGCTTCAGGCAGACCAAATCACCGACTTTCAGCGGAGACTTGAGGGTGATGATCGCTACGTTGATCTTGTCGTAGTAGTGCACGACCTTCCCGAGAGCCTTCTTCTTCGCCACTTTCACCTTCGCTTTCACTGCGGCTTTCTTCGCCTTCTTCGCTTTGGTCTTCTTCACCTTGGTTTTCTTCGTCTTCTTCTTGGCACGGGCTTTGGGGGACATGGAGAGTGGGGGAAGAGGACTTCTATTTTACTCCATCTAATCGGAATGCAAATGAAAAAAATGACTATCGGGTTAACGCAGAAACAACGTGAACGCCGCACCCGCGGAGGGGTGCTGCTGGATCACAGATATATTTTTGCCACAGCAGCAGCCGTCCCTGGCTGCGGCGTGGAGAGGTCAGCCTTCGCTCGCTGAGGCGAGGCTACGGCCGACAACCTCCTGCGAAAGTTGGTGGAGCTGAGGGGAATCGAACCCCTGACCCCCTGGTTGCAAACCAGGTGCTCTGCCGCTGAGCTACAGCCCCGATCCAGACGCGAGTCTACAAGGAGGGAAGCCGGATCGCAAAGTGGAGAAAACGCAGTTCGTAGAGCAGAAATCCGCTACCCAAACCGGAAGGAATGCAGTATCATCGTCCGTCCATGGCACGGGATTCCATCGATCAACTGCAGGCCGTCCGGGATTTTGCAAGCGAGCACAAAGAGAACCCGGCATGCGTGAAATTATCAGATTTTTTTCGAAGAAGAATATCCCAACTCATACAAATAGTCAGCCGTACCGTGGCAATCTTCTGTGAAAAGTCAGGCTTGGATAGAGCCGCAGTTCTGAGAGAGACAGTGAATTACCAAAGGGTCGTAGGTCTCTCCCAGTCAACCATCAAAATCGACGAGCAAGGATCCCCAGCCGAACAGGTGATCCGGGAAGCAAACATTCTGGTTGCAAAACAGTGTGAAGCCCTCCTTAGGGAAGCCAGGAAAGAACACCAGGCTATCGTTGAAAAAGCCTTGACCGTGGAAACGCAAGATAATGTTTCTGATGACCCCAAGGTCGGTCCGGAATCGATGCAGATCCCGGCATGACATCAGGTCACAATGTCGTGCATCCGCTTGATTTCCATGGCATGTCTTAGCTCAAGCGCGACCCGCTCCCCCACACTCATCGACTGTCCATAGAGGTAACCGGAATACGGTGTCGCTGCGATACCGGGCGAACCGGGGATTCGTAACGAAACATCGAAAATGACGATGTCCTCTTTTCCTTCATCAGCGACCACCGCTCCCTGCAGGGCAAAAGGCCCGATGATTCCTTTCCCGCTTGGATCGAGCTTTTTCGGAAGTTTTTGCGTGGCCTTCACAAACCGCTCACCAAGGTCAAATGCTTTCTCGAGAATGGACTCCTTCACCGTGCAGGCGATGTGGCCGGTCTCGATCATCTTGAGCGGGACATACTTGAGCGCGAGCTGTTGCTGATCCGCGGTCATCCGGAGGAACCCGTCCAGGTTGGTTTGTCGGCGCGTATCGGTACCGAGGAGCTCCAGTTCTTTCGTCAGCGGCGAGTAGAAGAAATTGAAGTTCACGGGCGCACCGACGACGAATTCCTCGATCACCGCATCGCGCCAGTTCTTTCCTACTTTTCCCTCTTTCTCAAGCTTCAATCCGATCGATGCATAACTCCTGGCATCAGTCGCGACGAAGAACGCGCGCTCATATCCGCGTTTGGCTTCCGCCGCTTTCACAAGTACGGGGCGATCGATCTCCTTCGGACTTTTGAAAATCTTCGGTGTTCGTATGCCGGCATCGGCTAACAAATGATACTGGTTATACGGTTGGTCCCGTTCCTCAAGTTTCAATAAATTTCTCGAACCGAAGATCGGAACATTGAAATCAATCTCGATCTTGGAGAAATCCTTGAAGTACACCCAGAAATACCGATTATGTATAAAAATTGTATTCAGACTTCTAAGCTTCTGCTGAATGTCTTCGTCCAATACATCTGCAAAATTATGGACCACGATCACCTCATCAATACAACCTTTTGTTTGTCCGAAGTCCTCTGTCCTAAGTCCTAAGTCCTTTCTCGTCTTGAAATACTTCTCATACGTCCGCTCCCGCCCCCTCCGCGCAATGCACACCGTCTTAAACCCGCAGAGCTTCGCACCGTGGCAGACATCAAGCGCGCTGTGCCCGCCGAGCACGCCGATCGTGATGTTGTTCAGATCGTAGCCTTTGAGGAGTGAAGGAATATCCATTGATGAGAGTGTAATCCAAAAACTAGTAAACCAGTAAACCACCAAACCAGTAAACCAAAGAACTACCCCAGCACCTCACTGAGCCTTCCCAGTTCGATCGCCTGCTTGATATCCCTGGCGAGGCGACGGCCGGTACTCATCGGTTCCTTGTATCTAAGTGCCGTGTAAGGCGAGCCTTCGACAAAGGGATTCGTGCCCGCGACGATCCTCGCGCTGATCTCGAAGACGAAGATCTGCAGCTTCCGCGTGATGATGGTCTCGAGACAGAACGGACCGAAGAGCCCTTTGCCGCAGAGCTTCCTGCTGGTCTCGACGACGCGCTCCCCCATTGCAAAGAATTCCGGCAGCAGCGACTCGCGGATCACAAGAGGAATGTTGCCGACGATGGTGTAGCTCGTGTGGATCCTGACTGCGAGCTGGTCTTCCGCCTTGATGCGCCCGATGGAGTCCGCGTTCGACTCGTACCGTTTGTCGAAGCTCATGATCTCCAGCTCGTCCGTGATCGGCGAGTAGAAGTAGTGGGCGTAGATCGGCACGCCCACGATGTACTCCTGGATGGTGTACTCCGTTTCGTCGGGATACTTGCGATTCTTCACTTCGTAGAATTGTTCCGGCGTGCGGACGACGAAGTAACCGAACCCTCCGCCGGCGCCATGGAACTTCACGATCACCGTCTGATTGATGTCCTCCGGCTTCCCGAAAACTTTCGGGAGGAGGAGATTGGCATCCTGAAGCCATTCCCGCTCCATCGTGCGGTTAGACTCCCACTCGAGAATCTCCTTCGTCCCGTAATACATGACCTTCATCTTCTTCACCGCCTCGTGGCCCATGTAGGAAATGAATGACCCGTGCGGGATCAGGATGGCGTTGCGCCGGATGAGCTCGTCCTCGAGCGCTTTGTCCCAGTGCTGCCAGTCGTCCACGAAAAGGATCTCATCCGCCACACCGAAACTCTGGTACGGGCGTTCCTTCCCGCGCTGGCAGATGACGAGGTTGCGCATGCCCTCGTCCCTCGCACCCTTGAGAATTTGCAGCGCCGAGTGACTCCCGATCGTGGCGATGACGTAATCACGGGGATTCTTCGAATTGCCGGAGCCGCGTTTCCAGATGGCCATAGATTTTCCGGAGTATACGACGAGAAGCCGCGTGAGGCAAACATAATGTGCCTCAAATCCTCGATGGGCCGAATGGCGGATAACATGATTCTTTGGCGGAGAAAGTAGGATGACAGGGATGAAGGCTATAGCAGAGGTGGCATGGGCATCGTGCCCATGGTTTGGCAGACTCCTTTCCGCTTCCACCCAACCAATTCCGCCGATGGGGCAGGTACGCTCCTTTGCGTTCGATTGCTTTTCCCTGAAACGGTTGGCTTGATCCTTGCGCTTGAGTACTCTCTCAATTTTCCACTCTCTTGACAACCACGGGCACGATGCCCGTGCCACACCTCCTTTCTCCAGCAAAAAATCATGTGATCCCAAATGGCTAAATAGCTAAATTGTTAAATTGCTCGCCCGTCCGAACGGTCATATCTTGGCCGGGCGGGCAAGCGAAACGCACGGTCTTGCTTGCGAACAATCTAGCAATATAACAATATAACAATGTTCACTTCCCCGGGGTGCCGTAGCCAAGTAGCAAGGCAGGGGTCTGCAAAACCCCCATACGCGGGTGCAATTCCCGCCGGCACCTCCATCCGGCTTCGCCCCTGCGGGAGCTACGCCGCGATTTTGTCTGTTCACCCATTATGCCGGATGCCACGGCGTAGTTGCGGCGTAACGAAGTGAAGCCGAACGAAGCCGGGCAATTCCAAAATCCGAGTGCGAAGCGCGACGGACGAGTCCGAAGACACTGTGTCCCGGGAGCCCGAAGGGCGAGCGGGACAAGGGATGGTTCACAAGCCCTGAGTTGAATTGCAGACGAGCAAGGAAGGCTGCTTGAAGCTTGTAGCTCGCCGCTTGAAGCTCACTTCTTCTCCTTCGCCGCCGTCGGGTCGGTGAACGACACGTTCTTGAGGATGAAGTTCACCTGATCCGCCTCGCTGTCCTGAATGCTCAACGGGAAAGACCCCGTGAAGGCGTAGCCGGTCTTCTCCTTGACCGCCGAGAGCTGGTAGTAGCGGCGGATGGGCTGATCGGGCGCGGGACGCGCGCTGAAGATGTGGAGCGCCGACTCCTTGCTGTCGACATACACAGTGACCTTGTCGATCAGCTTGTAGTCGGACAGCGCGGAAACGGCGAGGAGATTGGCCTGGCTGTACTCAGTCGTCGTCATGTCCTGCGAGAGCGGCTCGCGCGTCACGGTGACGGTGTCCAGCTGCCCCGCGCGCGGGGTTTCATACTGGAAAGCAGCCACGGTCTCCTCCGGCACGCCGAGTGTCCGGAGGGATTCCTCGGACAGGACCCGCCATCCCTTGGGAAGGCACGCGGCGATCGTGCCGTTCCAGAACTGCTGATCGCAGGTGACTTTCCCGGTTGATTTGCTCCCCGAACTGCATCCTGCGAGGAGGAGGATGAGGGAGAGAGTGACAAGCGCGCGTTTCTTCATGGGGACTATCGTAGCACAGACGACAATGGAAGGAGTACGTGATCGACCCCCTACCTCTTTCCACCCAAGAACGATGAGAAGATTCCCGGACGCGGATCCGAAATATTTGCCCCGACTAATTCGTCCGGAGTGAATCCCCACCCGCGCAGGATGGAAACCTGATTTCGAAGCTGCGGGGCGGCGTCACGGAAGGAGGCGAGGAAACCGAGCCGATCCGACCGGACCCGATCCCGATGGAGCAGGCTGCCTGCAACCTTCGCCCTCCGTTCGGGACTGACAATCTGCATTTCATCGCAGGTCCTCGCGACGATCCGATCGTCATACTGCGCGAAGATCCCGGGGCAACGCACTATGTGTTCCGTCTCGCCGCTCCCCTCCCCGTACGTGTAACCCGTGGCGAGCAGCTCGGTTAGCATCGCGACTCTCTTCTCCATCCACTCGTCGGCCGCACGCGAACCTTTCCCGCCGGGAACGGCAAGGAAGCGGGCTGCACGTTCGCCTTCGAGTGCGAGATCCGGAAGCTCGGGGCTGAGCCTCGCGCGCAGCTTCCTCCCCTCGTATTCGACCTTGAGCAACAGCGCGATGTCCTCAGCGGAATCCTCCGGAGCGGCGAGACGCGCGAGAGCGGCAAGGAACACTCCCGAGCAGTTCCGCCGGAATGCTTCGCGTGCGGCCGGATTCCCGCCGGAGAGCGGATCGTAGGCCTCCGCGAATGATTCACTGCCAAACAGGAACGATTCGCGCAGGGAATCGAGGAACACCGCCGAGCAATCGCCGAGCTGCGGGTACGCGTTCAATGTGCCGCGCCTCGGCCGCGGCAGGGCGCAGATCATATCCTCTGGCCTGAGTCCCCACGCTCTCACCTGCCGTACCACGCGCGGCAGTCCTCCCTCGACCATCATCCCTTCGGCGATCAGCGCACCCAGCCGGGTCCGCTCCTCCGCATCCAGATGCTCCGTGAGCATCCGCTTGAGCGGCGGAACGCAGGGAGCGATGAACTTCTCGTGTTGCCATCGTTCGAACGCCGCACGGTCGTCCTTCGTCATGACCCGTTCCGCTCCCGGCGCGGAAAGGTGTGTATGAAGCTTCCGACGCTGCTTCTGCAGGTCTTCGAAACGGGCGATCCGCTCTCCCCGCGGACCGGTGGATGGGAGATCCCGCGAGAGGGAATCAATGCCCTCCACGCGCCGGTACGTATCGCGCACGATGAGCGATGAGATCGTATTGGGCCCACTCAGCTTCTCGAGAAAAGCCCCGTAGTGTTTCCAGTCGAGTGTCGCAGGCAGGAAACAGCGCTGATAATTCCGCGCGGCATACTCCCACACGTGCGGCTGATCGGCATAGGCGCTGTACCAGAGCAGATCGCCCCGGAGCCGGTCGATGTGCTCCTGAAGCGCGGGAGTATCCGCTCCGGCAGCGGGGAGATGGCGCTGCATGTACCCGATAAGCGCGCCTTCCATGTCCAGAGCGGCGATCGGAACACCACCGGCGCCCTCGCGCGTCGCGGCGCCGATCCCATCCTGACTGAAGTACAGCTGCTGAATCACCAGTTTGGAGGCTTCCTCGAGCTCCTTGAGATCGAATCGGTGACCGGCATCGGCCAGCGATGCGGTGTACTTCTGCATCAACGGAAGCGCCTCCTTCCCCTGCTCTGAGGACTTGATCCGCGTGTTTCCGGTTACTTTTACAAGCCGATCCAGCAGGACCCGCGGTGTTTCGGAATCCGCTGGCCGTTCCCCGGCACACGCATGTCCCGCCGGAATCCCGGCAGCCGCACAGACGAAGAGCGCGGCTCTCTGGAGGATGACTCTGCGGCTCACCGCAGCCGAGCCCCTCGTAGGCGTGCAGAGCACGTCTGTATTCTCTTCTCGCCCGTGTGCCAGGACTGGAATATCCTGAACCATAGAGGGGGCTTCTATTCCTTCCCGGTACCATCGTCAACCTGATGGGGGAGTGAGCGGGTGTTCGCGGCAATCTTTCCACAGAATAAAGGTGAATTGACACTAGGGCTGAACTGAGTGTTGGTGCTATATCAACCATTGAGGACACCATGGTATTTTTGGTACAATAAGCAGAATATGGCGAAACTCAGGCTATCGGCTCTCTCCCTCGCTGCACTCATCCTGCAGATAGCGGCTCCGGTGGCGCTCGCCGCGGGGGGATGCTCGGTCTCGGCGCTCGACACCGTTGCCGGCCTCGGAACGGAGGTATCGGTGCGCGGTTGCGCCCCCGGCGCGAGCCTCGTGCTCACCATGCGGCAGGCGATAACGCAGGAGTACACGCAGACGATCTCCACCGACAGCAACGGAGATGCCACGACGCTCATTCCGTCGAAGTACACCGTCACCGCCGGGAAGTACGAGGTGACCGTCGCCGGGGAAACCGCGACGTTCACGGTCCTCGCCGACCGCGCGGACGACGCACACTCCAGCCTGCTCGTCTCTGCAAGCACGCTGCGCGCCGACGGCCTGGATACGGCGACCGTGACGGTCGTGCTCCGGGACCGATACGACAACCCAGCCGCAGGTCGCCCGCTCGCGCTCATCGCGAGCCGCCTGAGTGACGAAGTCACGACCCAGTCGAAGCAGACGGACGACGAAGGCCGGTTCCTCTGGACCGTGCGCTCCTCGGCCCCGGGAACGATGACGCTCATCCCCTACGACATCCTGAGTGGCCGCCAGCTGAAAATGCGGGCCGACATCACCGTGGAGCAGAAACCGGGAAACGGCGCCCCGTACCGCGCATCGCTCACGGGGCTCGAGAGCGGCGGCGACGTAAATGCGGACCTCTCCAGCGCCCTCGTGGATCACTTCGAGATCGGGCTGCCGCAGGGAGCAACCGACGTGAAAGCGAATGAGCTCTTCAGCCTCACCGTCCGCGCCCTGCGCGGCAACGAGCTCGTGCGTGCGTACGTGGGAACGCTCATCGTGAAGAGCAGCGATCCGGACGCGGACCTCCCGAAGAAGGGCGAGGATCCCAAATCTCCCTCCACGGGACGCATCGAAATCCGCGGCGTCGACCAGGGCGAGCGCAAGGTCCCCCTCGCATTCGTGCTCCGCCGCAAGGGCGGGCAGACCATCGAGGTCTACGACAAGGAAGTGCCGTCCCTCACGGGAAAAATCACCATCAACGTCCAGCGTGACGACAGCAGCGGAACGGACCAGATCGTCATCCTGGACCCGAAAGACCGATCGCGCGTGAAGGGAGAGACCATCCGTCTCCAGGGGAAGGCCCCGAGCCTCATCAACCTGAAGGTGAAGGGGGGCAAGGAGATCGTGGACGGCGAGAGCGACCAGGAAGGCGTCTTCCGCATCAATGTCCCGCTCAATCCGGAGGACAGGGAGGTGACCCTCTTCGTCACGAGCGAGAACGGAACGTACGAATCCGCCCCCGTCCATATCATCATCGACAACGAACCGCCGAAGATCGACTCGATCACGCTGAATCCCCTGGAAGGGAAAACCGGAGACCCCGCGACCATCACGGTGAAATCCGAGGCCGGCCTCGCATCCGTCGAAGCCACGTTCGAGGGAGCGAAGATCTCCCTCACCGGGAGCGGAAGCGCGTACGTCGGCACGCTGAAAGCACCGGACAGGGAAGAAACGTACGACATCACCGTGGTGGCGACGGACAGCGTGGGAAATGTGTCGAGCATGCTCACGAAGTGGCGGGTGTTACCGAAACTGCTGCCGATCGTTCAGGGCGTATCCGCGGAGAGCCTCCCCGGAAAAGTCCTGCTCCGCTGGAAATCCATCGGGGGCATGCCGGTCGCGGAGTACAAGATCTATATCGCTCTGGACAGCGACCCCAGGAACACCCTGTACAGCATCTCGACGAAGAAGCCCGTCACGTCGGCGGAGATCAAGGATCTCCCCCTCGGAAAGACGTACGTTTTCTCGCTGACAGCGCTCACGGGCGACGGTGAGGAAAGCCCGGAGAAGAGCCAGCCGGTGACGGCTTCCCCCCTCGGCCTCGTCCTCACGGCGAAACCAGGGACAGACAGCGTGCTCCTGGAGTGGACTCAAGTCCCCTCCCTGCCGATGGACCGCTACATCCTCCAGTACGGCGTCGAGACGAACACATACACGGAGACGCGGACGGTGAACGGCGAGGCGCTCTCTTTCATCGCGCACGATCTCCTGGGGAATACGACGTACGAATTCAAGCTGACCCCCGTCACCGTCACGGGGAAGACGATGGATGAACTCGCCGCAACCGTGCGAACCACTGTCGCTGTCGGCGCCTTCACCCCGGGCCCGGAGGATCCCGTGCCGCCGGACATCATCGGCCACGGCGGCGCGCCGCTCACCCGGGAACCCCCCATGCCTCCGCCCCCGGCCACCCCCACCAGCGGCATCCCGTCTGCGATGGTGTGGATCCTCCTCACGATCACCGGCGCCTTCGCACTCCTCCACTGGCGACGTTCACGGCTGGAACGCCGGCTCACACAGGAATTTCTGACGATGATGAGCAAGCGTTACCAGTCGTGAACATCATGAACGGACCCCTACACCATGAGCCCCGCCCCCGCACCGTCTCCATCGGCGGCGCGACGTACGATCTCTTCCTCACGATGGGGAAAGCGCTCGGGGAACGCGGGGGCTCCGTCACGCTGAAAGCAGGGGGGAAGCTCCCCGTCGAGCGCGTCACCGAGAGCTGCGGCGGCGGCGCCTGCAACACGTCGGTGGGCCTCCAGCGTCTCGGGTGTACTGCCGCATTCTCCGGCATCATCGGATCGGACCAGTGGGGGGAGCGGCTCCTGAAGAATCTGATGAAGGAAGGAGTGGATGTGTCTCCCGCCACCGTGGTGGAGAACGAAACGAGCAGCTTCTCCATCATCCTGACCCTCGGAAGCGGCGACCGCACCATCCTCTACTCGCCGGGCGTCAACGAACACTTGAACGACGTCACGTTCGACCTCGATTGGCTTCAGGAGGTGGACGCGGTGTTCTTAAACCACCTGAGCGAGACCTCCTGCGTGATCGAGGACGACATCGTCCGGACTCTCCTCCAAAAACCCGAACGCTGGTTGTCGTGGAATCCCGGCGGACCCCAGATCCGGCGGGGCATCGCCTCCGAAAACGAGGCGGCACTCCTGAGGATGACGAACCTCCTGCTCCTCAATAAGGAAGAGGCACTCGCGTTCACGAAAGCCAAGGATACGGAAACGGCGCTGCATGTGCTTGTGAGCGCGGGTGCCGGGAATGTCTGCATCACGGACGGCAGGCACGGGATCGTCGCCGCTGACCGGAAACACACGTACCGCTGCCCGGCGCTTCCTATCCCCGTGGTCGAGACGACCGGCGCGGGCGACGCATTCGGGACAGGGGCACTGTGGGCTCTGCTCAAGGGCTGCTCGTTGCAAGAAGCGCTCGTTGCTGGTACACTGAATTCCGCCAGTGTCATCGGCGCCATCGGCGCCCAGGCGGGACTGCTCACAGAAACTCAGATGCGGGAGAGAATGAACCAGCACCTCCTCACCGTCGAGACACTCCCCTAGCAATCCTCTTTGGCGACACCCGCCCGGATGAACATCCGTTCGGACGGGCAGCCACACACTCCCTCCTCACTGTATGTCCGGCGACAACCTGCTCTCCGTCCAGGAACTCATCGAATCGGCCATGTCCTCACTCAAGACCGCCAGTAGCCTCCTCCGGGAGATGACCGGCGTCGCCGACTCCTCCCGCGAGCGGCTCAGCGCGAAAGCCGGTTCACTGGGCATGGGCGCGTACGCGTCGAGCACGGCGAAAGTCGTGGAAGGCGTTTTCGACGGGCAGAACATGGTGGATTCGCTGGGACTGACCTACCCGATCCCCGCGAACTACGCGTCGAAGAGCAAGCTCGTGGAGGGAGACGGGATGAAGCTCACGATCACCGACGAGGGAAAGTTTATCTACAAGCAGATCGCGCCCATCGAGCGCCGGACCCTTGTAGGGGTACTCATCCAGGAGGACGGACAGTACAAAGTCCTCGCGGAGGGAAAGGCCTTCCGCATCCTCCTCGCCTCCATCACCTTCTACCGCACCGAGGTCGGCGACCAGGTGACCATCATCATCCCGAAGACCGCTGCCGCCAACTGGGGGGCGGTGGAAGCCGTGATCCCGAAGCACCTCGTGGAAGCGGCAGCCAAGGTTACCCTCGGACAATCGGACCAAGCAGGATCGGGCGGCATCGTCAGGAGTAAGCAGGGTGAGGACGGGGAATTGAGTCCGAAAATTGACTAAGGAAACCGAGGACGGAAGAATCCGAAGAAACCGACGAGTCCCCATCCGAACGGATATTCATCCGGGCGGGCGAAGAGTCCGAGGAATTTCAAGGAAGGCCAGTTTACATGGGTTTCCTCGGTTTCCTCGGTTTCTTCCGGTGGTTCATTAGCTCTGCATCTCGGACTGATGGTAATCTTAGCACGCATGAAAATCTCCCTGCGCATCACGATCCCCGCTGTTCTCGCACTGATCGTGAGCGGCGTCATCGGCGCGTTCTTCCTGTGGCAGATCCGCTCCTCGATCGGAACAATCGAGTCCTCCTTCCGCGCACAGAACATCGGCACGGGCTTCCTCAGGAAACTCCTCCCCTCCCCGGCGCCTGACCGTCCGGACAGCGCGAGCCAGTCGGAAGCGCTCCTGAGGCTGAGACAGGGGGAGATCTTTGAGCTCAAAGGGGAATGGAAACAGGCGGAAGACCTGTACACCCGAAGCATTGCGGCGGGGGGGGGAACCCCCGCGCTCCGGCGTCTCGCTTCCATTCAGCTCCAGCGCCGCGAGTACTCTGCGGCGAAGCAGACAATCGAGCGCCTGAAGGAGGAGAATCGGGAGAGCTCTGACGTGCTGCTCTTCGAGGGACTGCTCGCTCTGCGCAGCGGCGACATAAGCGGGGCACAGTTCATCTTCAGGCGAAAACCCTCTGCGCCGCAGGCGCAATTCGGCCTGAGCCTGGTCGCCATCGCACAGGGGAATCACGAACAGGCGAAAGCGGAACTCACGAAGGCGAGCCAGGGGAATGACCCGACGATCCGGACGTACGCAGGGATCCTCCTGCAGGCCTTCAACGAGTTCGCCTTGTTTCCGGAGGGACAGGAGATCCACCTCAAGACCCTGCTCGCCCGCGCGCTTGCGCAGGTGAAAGAGTGCGAGGTCGCGCTCCCGCTCCTCAGCACGGTCATCGCAGAGCAGCCACGCTACCGCGACGCATGGATCGTGAAAGGCTACTGCGAATTCACCTCGGAACGCCTGAAGGACGCACTCGCCTCCCTGGAGCAGGCGTACACCATGGACCCCGAGAAGCCCGAGACCCAGTATTTCCTCGCCCGGGCCTACGCCGCGCTCGGCGATCCGCAGAACGCCGTCACCTTCCTGCAGTACGCGATCCTCAACGGTTTCTCGCCTGAGAAGGACGCGCGTGAGCTCCTCGCGGAGTACGCGAAAGAACTCGGCAACACCGGGCTCGCCCTCGAGCAGTACAAACTGCTCACGCAAGCGAAGGATGCCGACCTGACCATGTACCAGCGGTACGTGGAACTCGCGTCAGGGAGCAGTAACCATGCGTTGGACGCACTTGCCGTCGCGAAGAACGCCCTCACCCGGTGGCCGGATGACGCCGGCGCTCTCACGCTCGCGGCGCAAGCGGCATTCGCGGCCGGCTTGCCGCAGGACGCGCAGAAGTACATCGAGAGCGCACTGAAAATCGACCCGAAGAATCCGAAGGCGCTGGAGGTGGAAGCGGCGATCAAAAAGGCTACCCTTCCCCAGAAAACCAAATAAGAAACCTGCGTCGATAACTCATTGCACCGAAGGGGTGGCGTGCGCCACGGCGGGGGTCTGCGGGGGGACGTTGGCGCACACGCGCTCTTTTTGGTTCTTTTTCTGTCGCTCGGACAGAAAAAGAACATTCATCCCATAGACAAAAAGACCGTTGCCGGTCTTTTTGTTTGTGTGTTCGCCTCCTCGGCTATCAACGAATGAATACTGGTAAACGTTCGCTGAGCCTGCATACGGAGGGATGCACAAGGGTGAGGAGACCCGATCTCTCTGCCTTGCTCTGGTCTCTTGTTTCTCCTCGTGACCGAACGAAGTCCCCGTACCGGTTCCTCGCGCGATGCCGCTGGGGCTTCGGGGGAACACTGGGGAGAGAAGGGAAGCGTCTCGTGGAGCTCTCTCTCATTCACGAGACGACATTACAGAGCAGAGAGGGTGGCGGTCACGGCTGCGATCAACCCAGAGCTTTTGTGGCAGCCACCCTCCCTACGGGCGAGTAGCAAGTAGCAGGTAGTAAGTAGTGAGGGATTTTTCCCTTGCTACCTGCTACTGACTACGCGCTACTCCTCAGTGATGTGAATGATCTGGTGACGGTCGTTTCTCCTTTTCTTTGGTGTGAGGCTCCGGAGCCTTGTATGTGTTTGTGTGGATGTTCGTGATTTCTTTTTTTGAAGAAATCTGGCCATTGTAACCCCCCATATTTTTTGTGCAAGTATCTCCTATGGAAAAATTCTGAGAATGTTTTACTTTGAACAAATACTTTACTCATACTTTCCTCAAAGTCAGCCATGGTATGATGAGACGAAAAATGGAGCTTCTTTCCCGAAAAAGGCTTCCGAAAGGAATTCTCGTCCTCCTCCTGGGGTTGATCTTCGCAAGTGCAAGTGCCGTGCTCCTCTGGCGCCTGTTTCTCCGTGTGAACCCCAGGACACTGAGTCTCGCGTACCGTCTCGACCCGGCGCGGGTCCAGCTTTTCCTACGCACACAGGATCCGACAACCTTTCAGCGTGTCACGCGGCTCTCCACTCCACTGGTCTCCCCCGCCCTCCCGCCAGCAGCCTCCCTCCCTCCCGCGTTGTCCTTCGAGTACGCAGTGCTCAAGCGGCGGGAGGGCTCCGGCGCGATCTGGGTGGTCTACGCACATCAGGAAGGAGGACGACACCTGACCATCCTCTCCGAGAATGACCCCGTCGTTTTCCTGCCTCTCAAGGAAATTCGGCGGTCACTCGCACGGGAACCGTTCTTCGGACAACACGTGGAAGATGCAACGAAAAATCTCCTGTGGGCAGACCTGCAATCCTTCCCTCTCCCCCCGGGCCCCGCCGCCTCGCTCCTCAAAGCAAGCATGGCTCCCTACCGGCGCGCCCTGATCCTGTGGGATCCGCAGACTTCCGGCGAGCTCCTGCTCGAGAAACAGGAAGGCAGGAACGAGCAGCGTATGGCAGGAATCCCCCCTGCGCTGCTCTACCCGGTTTCCCCCGTACTCGAGATCAGAAGTGCCTCTCTCCCGAGAACATGGAATCTCCTCTCGGAAGCCCTGGGAAAACGGGACACCCCTCTGACTGAAGGGCTCACCGGCATTCTCCGTGCAACCATGCAGGAGTACACCCGCTCCACGGATCTGCAGGCAATCGGCGAGGACCTGTTTTCGAGTCCCTCGACAATCGCGGTGGTACGGGGGAGCGGCGGACAGCTTTCCCTCGTGGTGACGGGAACCGCGATCAGCGAAGAAGCCATCGGTCGGTGGACTCTCTCCATCGCCTCCGCTCTGACACCGGGAATCGTCCGCTTCCAGCGCTTCTTCAACGAGAATGTGCGGACGGATGTGATCGCGCCGACGGAAGGCGGACTCGTCGCGGAGTCTCCCGTACAGGGATGGAAGATCATGCGGGTGGGAGCCTCCGGTTCGACCTCCACGTTCACCATCGCACGCCGCAACCGCGCGTTCATCTTCACGAACACTCACCAGCTCCTCCCGCAGCTCATCATAGCCGCAGGAGGCAACAACCGCAGTCCGGGTGCGCTGGGGGTCGGGGGGACCGTCGATCTCCTCTGGTTCTTCTCCTGGCTGGACCGCTCACTCCCCTTCCTGGCAAAAGACGCCCGCTTGCTCGCCTCGCTGCTCCTCGGCCCCGAAACTCTACGGCTCACCTGGCAGAGTACCGAGGGGAACAGCACGGTGAGAATCCGCTGGTCGCTTCTGCGGATGCAGATCCTCCCGCTCGCTCTCCCCGCCCCCACCGGAAACACTGGAAAGAAGTGACGCTTCCCGCTACCCTCGGTTTCACTGTATGGACTTCGACTTTCTCAAGCCCGCAAAGTACTCCTTCATCATCTCCATCATCCTGACGGTGGTGAGTATCGTCCTGGTGTTCTATCCGGGACCGCGCCTGAGCATCGAATTCACCGGAGGAACGCGGATGGAGCTCAGCGTCGCAAAGAAGACTGTAACGACCCAGGAAGTGACGGACGCACTGAGCCGTTTCCCCGGGGAAACGCTCAACGCCATCGTGAACAAGCTGCAGAACGGGAATTTCCTCATCCGTATGAAAGGCATCGGCGACGAAACCCACAAAGCGCTCCTCGCCTACCTGAAGACCCCGCTCGGTCCCATCGATCAGGTCCAGTACACCACGATCGGCCCGACGGTCGGCGAGACGCTGAAAGTTCGCGCTGGCTACGCCATCCTCGCCGCCTCGCTGGGCATCATCGCCTACCTCGCGTTCGCTTTCCGGAAAATTCCGAGGAAATACAGTCCCTGGAAATTCGGGGTCGTCGCGGTCGTCGCGCTCCTCCACGACGTCATGGTGACCACGGGAATTTTCACGATCATGAGTTACTATACGAGCTTCGAGGTCGATACGCTCTTCGTGACCGCCCTCCTCACAATCCTCGGCTACTCGGTGAACGACACGATCATCATCTTCGACCGCATCCGCGACAATTTGTTCGTCCAGGAACGGAAGGAATCGTTCGCCGCCGTCGCGAACCGCTCGATCAACCAGGTCTGGATGCGTTCCGTATTCACCAGCACCGCAACACTCATCATGCTCTTCTCGCTCCTGCTCCTCGGTAGTGCCTCCACCCACTGGTTCGTGCTGACACTCATCATCGGCATAGTCTTCGGCACGTACTCCAGCATCTTCATCGCCGTCCCCTTCCTCGTGTTCTGGAATGACCGGAAGAGAATTCAATGAATCAACCCCAAGTCCCAAGTCCTAAGTCCTAATCCCTAAGTCCCAACTTCCTTTCCCCATGGAGATCACGGTCGAGAAGCTGAAGCAATCCCGCATCAAGACGACTGTGGTCATCCCGCCGGACATACTGAAACATGCCGAAGAACAGGCACTCACGAGGCTGGGTAAGAGCATAGACATCAAAGGATTCCGTCAGGGGAAAGTACCGCTGCCCCTCATCCGTGAACGCGTGAAGGCCGAGGATCTCCTCGAGGAAACCGTGCGCATCCTGCTCCCGGAGATCGTGTCTGCCTCCCTGGAGAAGAGTGGCGCCAAGCCGATCCTCCGCCCGAGTGTCAGCATCGCGTCCCACGACCCCCTCACGATCACGCTGACCTTCGTGGAACGGCCGACGGTGTTCCTCCGAAAACCCGAGAAGATCGCCGTGGAGCAGAAGCCTGTGGCGGAAGCGGAAACAGCCGACGTCGAGCAGTTCATCCGGAAAATTCTCCTGCAGGACCGGATGGAAAATCCCGTGGATCGCGCCGCCGCCAGGGGAGACACCATCCGCTTGAGCCTCGCGGCGAAGGATGACACAGGCAAGCAGGTTGACGAGCTCACCGTCGGACACCTGAGCATCCTCCTCGGATCCGAGGATCTCCTGCCGGAGCTCGAGGGGCACCTCCTGGGCATGAAGAAAGAGGAGAAGAAAACCGTCACCGTCGCCTTCCCTCTGAACCACGACATCACGACCGTTCGCGGCAGGAAGATCACCCTCGAAATTACGGCGAAGGAAGTGGCGGAGGTGAAGCTGCCGGAACTCACGGCAGAATTCCTGAAGACCCGTCTCGGAGCCGAGCGCACGCCGGAGACTTTCCGCGCCGACGTACGGGAGATGCTCACAAGGCAGCGGAAGACGGAGGAAATGAAACGGCGTGAGGAAGAACTCTATAGGAAAGTCCGGGAAGCAACGACAACGGACCTGGCGCCCGAGCTCATCGACACGGAAGTCCAGGGGATGCTGAAGGATCTCATCGAACGCCTGAAGAAACAGGAGAGCACTCTCGAACAATGGCTCAAATCCACGAAGAAAGAATGGAAAGACCTCGTGGAGGAAATGCGCAAGATCGCCGTAGACCGGATCACGCTGCGCTTCGGCATGCAGGAGCTCGCCAAATCCAGAAAAACCGAACCGACGGATGAGGAAATCTCCGCCGCGATCAAAGAAGCGGAAAAATCAGGAGCCCATGCGGGCCATCACCATCCGGCTGAGGACGCGAAACCCGGCGGCGCGCTCTACGAGGAAATCCGCTTCGAGCTTCAGATGCAGAAGCTGGTGAGAGGGATCGTGGGGGAGATTTAAAAATCTCAAAAGATTATCGCTTCACGAGCAAATCGCAGGTAGATACCTGCTCCTGTTTTCATTTTTTTCCATGCATGGGAGCGGGTGTCTATCCGCGCCGCTTGTGCTGCAGATAAAATTGCATTCATCAGTCAGCAACGAACGAAGTTGGAGTATAAAAAAGCACCCCGCTGAGGACGAACCTCAGGGAGTACTTTTCGTGGTAATGCTGATATAATATCATTCATATTTGTCAAAAAATCAAGAACTAACTCTATGGATTTTCTTGCGCGAAGTTGGCGGATGTGTGATTTGGAGCTCCTTATCGGAGCTTATCAGGAACCAGTTCGAACCTTACGGTTAGGGAGTACTTAGCAAGGTGTACGGATGTGGTTGTCCGTTGAGAGAGTGTCATATAGCATATTCTACCAATGGTTGCCCACCCCCAATTCATTGATTTGCAAAACAACGGCTGTTTTGGCGCTGATTTTAACAGAGTTGGCATTAGTACTGCCGCATTTGAAACTGCGTGCACAGCATTACGAAATATCGGAGTGGAAAATATTTTGGCAACAATTATTACGGAAGATATTGATGTTATGAAGCAGTTGCTTGGGCAAGTTATCAGTGCCCGCAATGAAAGTGGTATTACACGGGACATCATTGCGGGTGTTCATATAGAGGGACCTTTTATCAATGAGCGGAATGGCTATGTTGGCGCCCATCCGGTACACGCTGTCCGCGTGGCAAGTGTTGAGCAGATGAAGCAACTGCTTGATGCTGCCAATGGACTGACGCGCATCGTAACTCTTGCTCCCGAAAGAGATCCCGACATGAAAGTGACAAAATTTCTGGCAGATCAAAGGGTCATCGTGAGTGCGGGGCATTGTGATCCCACTCTCGATCAATTGAAGCAAGGAGTTGATGCCGGACTCCGTATGTTCACACACCTTGGCAATGGTTGCCCACGCGAAATGAATCGACACGACAATATTATTCAGCGTGCCTTGTCGATGAAAGAATTATCAGCGGGCTTTATCGCAGACGGGGTGCATATTCCTTATTTCGCCCTGTGTAACTACCTGCAATCCATTGGTCTGGATAGGGCATTCATTGTCACGGATTCCATGGCTGCTGCCGGGTTAGGACCCGGTGATAATTACACTTTGGGTAAGCAGAGGGTTTCTGTTGACGAAAGAGGCGTTACACGAAGCATTGATGATCCGGACCCCACTCACTTTGTGGCTTCTGCTGCCACCTCGAAAATGATTCATGATAATGCTCAGGAACCGTTGGGATTGAGTGATGATCAAATGGATGCACTCATGTACCACAATCCAAAGAGGATTCTTGGTTTATAGGAATCTTTTTTGTGATTGGAGCGGGTGAGCGGAATCGAACCGCCATCTCTGGAACAAAGGAGGATAACGTCACTACGCCCACTTCACGACAACCTTCCGATCCGGACTCGCGGCCCGGACCATTCGGCATCCTTCGCTGTGCACGTTCACCTTGCCCGCGCGGGTCACGATCCCCACGATGCGGTCCGGGCGCGGAGTCGCTGCCGCGGGACTGCAGCACTTCGCGAAGCGGTAGGGCATGCCGGAGGGACCGCCCTCGATGATGATGCCATCCTTCTCCTGCTGAACAGCCTTCTGCTTCGCCTGACGGACCCCCTTCCTCGGCAACTCGAACGCATGCCGGAGCACCGAGGACGTGCGGACCGAGCCCATGCCCACTTTCACGAGGAGATCTTCCCGTTCCTTCACGGAGAGCTCGTGATCATCGAACGTGCCGAGGACCGTGAGATCATTATCGAGCGGCGGCAACCCGCGGGACTTGAACTCGGCATTGACAGCGCAGCGCCCGCGGAGGAGGAACTGCGGGCGATTGTGCGAGAAGAAGAAGGTCTTGAGCTTGGACCGAGCGGACGGAGTCACCAGTGCCTCGAGCCACTGAAGCGCCGGACGCGGGTGCTTGTGTGTGAGGATCTCGACGACATCCCCGTTCTCGAGCTTGTGGGAAAGTGGGACGATGCCGCCGTTCACGCGCGCAGCCTTGAACCGGAGTCCCAGATCCGTATGGAGGACGAATGCGAAATCCAGCGGCGTCCCCCCCTCAGGGAGCTCGATGATGTCCCCCCGCGGAGTGAGCACGTAGATGTGATCCGCGAGCTTGAAATCCGCTGCCTGCTCCCCATCCTTCGCGTTCCCGCCGATCGCCTGCTGCTTGAAGAGCACGTCACTCAAGTGCAGCCTGCTCGCGGACCGGAGCACGTGGTTCTTCCCGGGCTCCTTGTAGAACCAGTGTGCCGCTATGCCGTACTCGGCCTCGCGGTGCATCTCCTGCGTGCGGATCTGCACCTCGATCATCACGTTCTTCGGTGCGCCGGGAAGGCCGATGAGGCAGGTGTGGAGGCTCTGGTACCCGTTGGGTTTCGGGAAGGAGATGTAGTCCTTGAAGCGGTGCAAGAGCGGGGTCGCGAGGGTATGGAGGAGCCCGAGCACCTGGTAGCAGTCCGGGACGGCGGGAACGACGACTCGCACGGCGAAGAGATCGCCGATCTTCTGCAGGTCATTGATGCTCTTGATGCGCAGCTTCTGAAAAATGCTGTAGGGCTGCTTCTCGCGGGCCACGACATCCGCCGTCACCCCCTTGCGCTTGAGGAACCGCTTCAGCTCGCCGGCGGTCCCATCAATGAATGTCCCGTGCTCGTCATGCAGGAGCGTGAGCTGGCCTGTGATATGCGATGCATCGGTGGGATAGCATTCGGGGAAAGCGTGCCGCTCCAGACGGTACTTGAGGGCATAGATGCCGAGCCGGGCGGCGACGGGAGCGAAGAGCTGCAATGACTGCCGCGAGAGCCGCGAGCGGTAAGCCGACCGCACGGCACGGAGATGCTCCATGAAATACGACTGCACCGCGAGCGCGATGAGAAGGACCCGGATATCGTCCGACACCGAGACAAGCATGATCTTCATATCATCCGCGGACTTCCGCCAGTCGCTGGTATGCAGGTGGGAGAGGAGGTGGATGCGGCTGACGATGTCACGCACGTTCCGGCCAAACCGCTCCTTGAGTTGCGGGAGGGAGCCATCGGACACTTTGAGAGCGTGCTGGAGCAGGCACGCGATGACTGCATCCTCGTCCGGGCAGAACTCCGTGAGGAGAGCCGTCACCTCCAGGGCATGCTCCGTGAGCCCTGTCTCCATGAGTTCGTACCGCCGATCCCCGTAGAGCTTCCGCATGAACTGCAGCGCCGCCCCCAACCGCTCTTCGTTGAGCGCCGGAACGAGGCGCTTAAGCGTCTCCAGAGAGGTGCCCGATGCTCTGTGGATCGCATCCATACGCTGGTTGATGAGAGTGAAAAGTGTACCACAGTGTACCCTGCCGGACGTTCTCATCAGGAAGAATCCGAAGAAACCGAGGAGTCCATGACAGCTTCAAGCGGTGAGCGGACAGCTCCAAGCAGCTTGAAGCTTGAGACTCGCCGCTTGAAGCTCAGGAAGGTGCAAAATAGAGTTGACAACCTTTCCCGGGCTGGTACACTTGGGCCAAGTCCGAAGACCGGAGGCATTAGGCCCCAGGCTGAAGGTAAGCCCTCCCGAGGAGTACAGCAGCGCTCACCCGGCTCCGGCTTGGTGGATCGTGCCGTGTTCCTCGCTGGTCTCCCGGACCCTAGGAGACCAGTTTTTTTATGCCCCCTTCCCCATGGCTCTCACACGCCAGCAGAAAGAAGCGCAGATAGCCGACCTTCAGGAGAAACTGACGAAGGCCTCCTCCGTCGTCTTCGCCCATTACATCGGCCTCTCCGTCGGGAATCTCACGAAGCTCCGCTCGAACCTCAGGAAGGAACAGGCGGAGATGAAAGTGGCGAAGAAATCCCTCATCAGGATCGCAATGAAGCAGGTGAAGGCTCCCGAGATCAGCGATGAGCTGCTGCCGGGTCCCGTCGCGTGCATCTTCAGCATGGGGGAACCGACGAGCGGCCCCTCGGTCGCCCACAAATTCAGCAGGGACCATGCTCAGGTCAAACTCATCGGCGGCATCTTCCTGGGGAAACTTCTCTCCTCCGAGGAGGCGCTTTCGCTCGCTCTGATCCCGTCCCGCCTGGAACTTCTCGCCCTGTTCATGTCCATGTGTAACGGGCCGCTGACCCAGTTCATGAGTGCGTGCAGTTCTCCGCTCTCCGGTTTCGCCCGCGCGCTCTCAGAGCTCGCGAAGAAACGTGAAACCGAAGTCCCTGCTGTTCCAGCGGCAATCGAGCCCACTGCTCCGGCCCCAATCCCTAAGTCCTAAGTCCTAATCCCCAATTCCCAATTCCCAATCCCTCTTATGCCCGACACCATCACCCTCTCGAAGGAAGAACAGGCTGTCATCTCCGCGCTGGAGAAGCTGAACGTCATTCAGCTCAATACCGTCGTGAAATTCATGGAGAAGCAGTACGGCATCTCCGCCGCCGCCCCCGTCGCGGTCGCTGCCGCCCCCGCAGGCGCAGCCGCTGCGGCCGTTGAAGAGAAATCCTCCTACGACGTGGAACTGACGGATGCCGGCGCGCAGAAGATCGCCGTCATCAAGGCCCTCCGCGAGCTCACACAGCTCGGCCTCGGCGAAGCCAAGGACCTGACCGAGAAGACCCCCGCCATGATCAAAAAGGGCGTCGCCAAAACGGACGCCGATGCCATGAAGAAGAGGATCGAGGCAGCGGGAGGAAAGGTGACATTGAAATGAGCGAGCTTCAAGCGGTGAGCGGTGAGCGATAAGCAGCTTGAAGCTGTCCGCTTGCAGCTTGAAGCTTTTTAATAATTTGCGTAAAGAGCCGAAATAACCGACAATTTTCCTGCATGCAGCTCCTCCTCCAACAGTACCTCTTCCTCATCCCCCTGATCGTGGGGCTCCTGTCCGAGGGGCTCAAAATCATCACCGAAGGCATCGAACGCGGCGCCTGGCACGAGGGGCTCTTCCGCTCGGGGGGGATGCCCTCTAGCCACTCGGCGTTCGTCATGTCCCTTTTGATCGTCGTGCAGCAGAAGCTGGGAGTGGATTCAGTCGAATTTGCCATCGCCTTCGTCTTCGCCTGCATCGTCTGGTACGACGCCCTCTCCTCCCGCCGCGCCATCGGAGAGCAGGCGAAGATCCTCAATCGGCTCCAGCACTGGGAGCACTTCACGGAACGACTCGGGCACTCATTGAAGGAAGTGATCGGTGGGATTCTTTTTGGAGCCGCGGTGACGATGCTGGGGATATGGATAGCGAAGTGAAGCTCCCCGCCCGGGCGGCCGGGGCCTCCTGGTGCATCGAGAAACGCGAAACGAAAACGATTGTAACCGCTCACTGACCCTGCGGGATGTGCCGTTGTTCATGCCCCGCCTCACCCCCCGGCCCCTCTCCCTCGCTGACGCTCGTGAGAGGGGAGCTTCGCTTCACCTCTTTCAGTGAGGTGTTGTATGGATTCCTCTCTCCCCCATCGGGAGAGAGGTGGCTCCGCAGAGCCGGAGTGAGGCGGGTAGGCTATGAAGTCAGTAAGCACTTACAAACTATTCCCTTGCCAAGAAAAAAAGAATATTGACTAACCATACTCAATGAGTTTATAGTCATAGAGCAAACGCCTTCGTCTTAGTCGATCGGAACACTCTACCGAACACGCTAGAAAAGAAGGAAGGTTGCACTCTCTACTTCCTTTTTTTCTTTTTTTATGGCTGATCAGCAGATCACCTGCCGCGACTGCGGCATCGCCTTCACGTTCACCGAGGGTGAGCAAGCCTTCTACACGGAACGCGGGCTTGCCGCTCCGCAGCGCTGCAAGGAATGCCGCACGAAGCGGAAGGGCGAGCGGATGGCGAACCGCCAGATGTACCCCGCGACGTGCGCCAAGTGCGGCACCGCCTGCGAGGTTCCGTTCAAGCCGCGCCCCGAGTCCGAGGGCGGCCGCCCGGTCTTGTGCCTCAACTGCTTCAAGGCAGAGAAGGCTGAGGGCGGCGCTTCCGTCCGTCCCCCGAAGAGCAAGGACGACGTCGGTAGCGACGCTCCCGACGCTAACGCCGCGTAACCACGCGACACACTGACGAAGGCCGGATGAACCTCCGGCCTTTTTCATTGAGGAACAATGGTCAAAGAGAAAGGTACCGACGTGGCCGAGGTGACCGAAGGGACCGAGGTAAAAAAAACAAAGACACTTCGGTTGCCTCGGCCCCTTCGGTTCCTTCGGTCCCCCCCTTCGGTTCCCTCCATCCTTTCCACTACCCGCTCTTCTTCACCGCTTCCTTGAGCGCCGCAACACCCTTGAGATCACAAACCAGCGTCGGCGCGGAGACCTGATGGGTCGGCGTCTTCCCCTGCTGCCACTGTTCGATGGCGATGAAGGATTCCTTGTACATCTTCTGGGTGCTCTCCTCGGCATAGAAAGCAATGTGCGGCGTGACCAGAACATTCTCATGGCTGATCAGCTTCTCGTTCCACTGGAAATCTTTCTCGTGCTCCAGCACATCGAGCAGTGCGCGGGATACTTTGCCGCTACCCAGAGCCGAAAGCAGGGCACTGGAGTCGATCAGTTCCCCCCGGGCGGTATTCACGATGATCACTCCCTGTTTCATTTTTTCGAGCGCCCGGTCGTTGATCATATGCGTCGTCTCCGGGAGGAGCGGGACATGCAGGCTCACGATATCGCTCTTCACCAGAAGTTCCTCGAATTCCACATACTTCACGCCGTACTGCTCTTCGAGCTCGAGCACGCGGCACTTGTCGACCGCGAGGATGCGCATGCCGAACCCATGGGCGATCTTGGCGGTATTGATGCCGATCTTCCCGGTCCCCACAATGCCGATCGTCTTGCCCATCAGCGCCATTCCCCGGAGCCCGTGGTAGTCGAAATTCCCCTCCCGCACCTGCTGCTTGGCTTCGGTGATCCGGCGCAGGGCGGAGAGCAGCAGCGCGAACACATGCTCGGCGATGACATGCGAGCCGTAGTCCGGAACGTTGCAGACGGTGATGCCCTGTGCCGTACACGCATCGAGATCAATATGGTTGAACCCGACGGACCGCGTGCAGAGGAGCTTGAGTTTGGGAAGGGCATTGATGACTTCCGCGGTGAATTTCGAATAGATGAAGCAGCAGACGATCTCCTTCCCCTTGCATGCCCGGATGAGCTCGATGCCATTCAGCGCTTCCGTGCGGATCTCGGCATTGGGCAAACGCTCCAGGACGATCTTCAGATCCTGAGAATCAACTTCGAGGAAGAGGATGGAGGGAGGCATAGAAATATGGTAGCGGAGAGAGCGACTGGCGGAAAAGAAACCGAAGAGCCCGAAGAGCCCGAAGAGCCCGAAGAATCCGAGGAACGCCGTATTCCTCGGTTTCGTCGGTTTCCTCGGACTCCTTGGTTTCCTCCCACACGGTCATCTAATCTTCCATGATGACTCCCGCCCCGCCATTCGCTACAATCCCCCCGATGCCATTCACCGTGAGACCTGTCCGCGAGGAGAGGAAGCTGTCCGGCAGGACAAGAAAGTACTTGCTCTTCGCCGCCGCCATCGCTGAGTCCGTCTTCCGGCTCTACCGGTGGAAAAAGGTGCAGGGCGAGGAGGAGGCGCTTAAGGTGCGCCGTACGCGGACCCTCAAGAGAACCGTTTCCGTGCTGCTCGCGATTCTCGTCGTCCTCCTGCTCGCCGTGGGCACACTGAAGATTCTCGTCCGTCTCAAGGCTCTCTCCCTCTCGGGGGTGACTTCGATGGTAGGTACAGCTCTCCTCGCCGACGAGAACGGCTTCACGAACATTCTGCTCCTAGGAGTCGGAGACGGCGATCATGACGGCGTGGATCTCACGGACACGATCATGGTCGCAAGCCTGGATCCGAAACGCACCAGGAGCATCGTCCTCCTTTCGCTTCCGCGCGATCTCGCTGTCCTCAGCACGGAGAAGATGGGGAAAGGACGGATCAACAGTCTGTACCGCGACTACAAGATCACACTCGTCCACGGGGGCATGAAGAACAATGAGGCTTCCATCGAATCACTCCGGCAGCTAGGAAAAGAGATCGGCACGCTGCTCGATCTACCGATCCACGGGGTGATCAAGATCAACTTCTCCGGATTCGAGCAGGCCATCGACGCGCTGGGCGGCATCGACGTGGTGGTCCCCGAAGACATCGTGGATCCGGAGTACCCCGGACCGAACTACACCTACCAGACGTTCATGCTCTCGAAGGGGCCGCACCACCTGAGCGGCTCGACGGCGCTACAGTACGTCCGGTCCAGACACTCGACGAGCGACTTCTCCCGTTCCGCACGGCAACAGCAGGTACTCGCGGCGGCGGCGGCGAAGACCAAAGCGACCGGCCTCCTCAAGAGTGTAGGCAAGAGCACGGAAATCCTCAGCATCATCTCGAGGAACATGGAGACGACGTTCTCCACACGCGAGTTCCTGGGTCTCGTCGATCTGGGGAAGAAGATCGACCAGAAGAGGATCATCTCGATGCAGCTCTCGGACGAGAATGGTCTCTTTGGGAGCGGCATCGGCCGCGGCGGATTCCTCTATGCCCCGCCACGGGAAGAGTTCGAGGGCGCTTCGGTGCTCCTCCCCGTCTCCATCCCGGAATTCCCGGTCACCTGGAAGCAGATCCAGGCCTTCTCTGCTCTCCTCTTCGGGCAACGCGAACTCTTCCTGAAGCCCCCGGGCATCGTGGTGCTCAACGCGGGAGCGAAGGAGGGCGCTGCCAGGAAGCTCGGCGGCGAACTCTACCGGTACGGCTTCAACGTCATCAATACCCGCAACTTCGCCCGACGGAACAACCCGTCATTCTCGGACTCCTTCCTCGTCGTCAACCCTTCGCTCCTCTCTCCGAAAGAGGATGACCGGCAGGCGGTGGACCGTCTGGAGAACGCACAAACCAGTGCCACGACGCTCCGGAAGCTCCTGCAACTCAAGAAAGCTCCATCTTCCGTGGATCCCCCCGCCGCTTTCGAAGGGAATGCGGATATCGCGATCGTGCTCGGGAAGGACTTCAGCCTGACCCCCCTTCAGGATCTCCTCCGGTAGGCGGCCAAAGGTCCCCCTTCTCCTCCTGATGCTCACTCCACGCGAGATCATTGCGCAGGCCTGGACCATCACGACGACCGAGCGGGCGCTGAAGCGATGGGGGTTCTTCGGGACTTTCTTCCGCCTCCTCCTCGACATCAAGCTGATCGCCTACCAGCTCTACTTCCTCTACGCCTTCGTCATCGCGGGAAAGCCTGTCGGGCTCTTCGACGACGTGATCTGGGCGTTCGATCACATGCCGTTCTGGCTGTTCGTCACGGTCGTGACGACATTCCTGGTCCTCCTCTTCATCGAGTTCTTCATCCCCAGCTTCGCGGACGGGGCGATCATCGGCCTCGGAGCGAAAGCGCACAACAAGGAACCCGTGCGGGGCGGCTTCATCCTCGCGATGTACAACTTCTTCCCCATCTTCGCCGTCCATGAGATCTTCGTCTTCAGCGGACTCAATCTCCTGATCACCGCCAGCTCCATCCTGCTGCGGTACGGGGGAGGCCTCGCGGGATTCACCATCGTAGTCGCCGTGCTCCTGTGGCTCATCTCCAGCGTGCTGAAGTTCTTCGCCAGTTTCGCCGAGCCGGCCATCGTCGTGCAGAAAACGGGGATCTTCAACGCGATCGCGCGGAGCGTCAAGCTGATCTTCAGCTACCCGTCTCATGTCATCTTCCTGATCCTCCTCCTCCTGATCATCAGCATCCGCGTCTTCATCAACACGGTAATAGCCGTCCTCATCCCCGGTATCGTCTTCGGCATCGGGCTCACGATGACGTTCTTCGTGAATCCGGTGATCAGCTTCGGGATTTCGGCCTTCATCGGCCTCATCCTCATCTTCATCGCGGCGTACTTCTTCACCTACCTTCACGTCTTCAAGCAGACGGTCTGGACCATCATGTACATGGAGCTCATCAAGCAGAAGGAACTCGACGCAATCGGATGATGCCAATTTGTATGAACACTGCTGTCAGTTAGTTTTCTTGAAGCTTTCACTTCTCGTACCGCGAAGCCCCATGTCCGCGGGGCGAAGTGGTATGAGTATTGACAGTGGACAATCGTTCACCTATGATGGTGTACGATTGTCCCTCCCACTCTATGTCCCTCACCCCCCACCAGCGAACCGTCCTCAACTACATCACCGAGTTCCAGGGCAAACGGGGCTACTCCCCGTCCCTCGCGGATCTCGCGGTCGCCTTCGGAGTCCGGAGCAAGAATTCCATCGCGAAGGTGGTGAATACGCTCGTAGCGGAGAAGCAGATCGAGAAAGATCCCAAGGGGCGCATCAAGATCGTGGCAATGTCCCATGATGAGATCCCCGCTCCCATGACCCTCCCGCTCTTCGGGCCGATCGCCGCGGGCTTCGCCGCCACGGTCGAGGAGTACGCGGAGGAACAGATCACCCTCGAGCATTACCTGGTGCGGAACCGCTCCGCCACCTTCCTGCTCCGCGTGAAAGGCGACAGCATGATCAACGCAGGCATCCGCGAAGGAGACCTGGTGATCGTGGACCGGACGCGGGAACCGCGCGTGGGGGACATCGTGGTGGGGGTGATGGACAGCGAGTTCACCCTGAAGCGGCTCAAGAAGGACAAAGGAAAGTTCTATCTCCAGGCCGAGAACGACGACTATCCCGACCTCTACGCGCTGGAGGAGCTGAAGGTGGCGGGCGTGGTGGTGGGAGTGGTGCGGAAATACCACTGATACCAAATTAAGAAATAGATTTCTTCTTCGGCACCGCGCCCGGGAACGGGCGCTCTGTTAATACATACCATTTTTTTAGCAGAGCGGGCGTTCGCGCCCGCGGTCATAAGGCGTTCCCCGCCTGAATGACGTCAGTCGGGCAGGCGCCCGCGGCTGGCATGCAGATATTCCTCACCGGCCCCGCCCCGCGGGGCGGGGCGCTCTGCTTGTGCGGGGTTCCGGACGCCTGAAGAGCGAGGACGTAGAGAGCCCGGTCCGATGGAGGAAGCCAAGCACGGAAACGCGGAGGACGCCGAAACCGTACATGATGCTCCGGCGGAAGTTGATGGAGGAAGCCTCCGGGAAATACTTCGTCGGGCAGGACACCTCGCCGACGCGGAAACCCGCGAGGAGGATCTGCGCGAGGATCTCGTTATCGAACACGAAATCATCCGAATTCCCTCCAAGCGGCAGGGATTCCAGCACCTCACAGCGGAACGCGCGGTAGCCGGTGTGGAACTCGGAGAGTTTCGAACCGAGAAGAAGATTCTGGACGAGCGTGAGAAGCCGGTTACTCACATACCTCCAGAGCGGCATGCCGCCCCGGAGAGCGCCTCCTCCGAGGATGCGCGACCCCAGCGTGACATCGTAGAGCCCGTCCGCCAGGAGGGAGCAGAGGGGAAGGATGAGATGCGGGTCGTACTGGTAGTCCGGATGGACCATGACGACGATCTGTGCGCCATGATCGAGCGCAGCACGGTAGCAGGTCTTCTGGTTCGCGCCGTACCCTCTGTTCTCCGCATGGACGATCGTCGTAAGTCCGAGTTTTTTGGCCACCTCCACCGTCGCATCCCGGCTGCAGTCATCAACCAATATCACCTCATCAACAATATCCTTCGGTATCTCCCGGTAGGTTCTTTCCACCGTTTCCGCGGCATTGTACGCCGGCATGACAACGATGATTCTCTGCCCATGTAACACGCCGGGAAGATAGCAGAAGAGAGCGATGAGCGACTAGCAATTAGCAAATCTCTGTTGGCGATAAAAATATGGCACCAAAGGGAGGCGTGCGCCACGGCGGGGACCTGCGAGGAGTTAGGGTTGGGGTTAGGGTTAGAAAAAAACTAACTTTGGTTGGCGAGAAAAATTTGGCACCAAAGGGATGGCGCGCGCCACAGGCTTGCCGGGCGTAGCGCAGTCAATATGTTTCATAGAGCCCCACTTCGCCCTCCGGGCTACGCGGGGCAGTCTCCGCTGCGCGAAGACTGGTGGGGGTCTGCGGCGAGGGAGTTGGCGCGCCGCGTTCTCTTTGGTTCTTTCTTAAGTCGCTTAGGACAGAGAAAGAACAAAGGAAACATTCTGCTCTCACAGCTGAGCCAACCGTTCCTGGATTTTCTTCAGTTTCTCTTCGACTTCCATGAGCTTCCCCTGCTGCGCTTCCACAAGCGATGCCGGCGCACGTGAAACGAAGTCCTTATTCTGGAGCTTTTTGAGGAGACCGTCGCGATACCGCACGAGCGATGCCTGTTCCTTCAGGAGGCTCTCTTTGACCTTCGCCGGATCGAAGAGACCCTCGAGTGAGAGGTGGATCTCCGTACCGGAGAGGAATGCGCTCGCGACATTCGTGTGCCTGACTGGCTTCGCATCAATCGTGAGTGCCCCCACATGCGCAAGCCGCCGGATGTGGGCCTCCTGGGACGTAAGGAGCTCGGCATGCTTCTTCGTGTGAATGAATACCGCAATGTCCTTCCCCGCTTCGATCCCCTGCTCCATCCGCAGCTTGCGAAGCGAGGAAATAATATCGATGAGAATGTGAAAATCATCGTAAGCCTTCTGGTCCTTTCGCTCCTTCTTGATCTTCGGCCACACCTCAACGATGAGCATGTCCGTGTCCTGCGGTTTCACGTGAGACCAGAGTTCTTCGGTGACGAAGGGGCAGTAGGGATGCAGGAGCTTCAGGACGCGCCGCAGGATATGCACGAGCACGGCATGGTTGGCGTTCCCTTTGCTGAGCTCGAGGTACCAATCGCAGAAGAAATCCCAGACGAAGCTGTAGAGCCGCTCACCGATATCGCTGAGATGGTATTCTTCAAGCCCTTTCGTCACTTCCTCAATCAAAACTTCGGACGCGTGCAGAACGGCGCGGTCAGCCAGCGACAAAGACTTCGGTTCCGGAAGTTTGGTGATTGATTTTGGATCGATCCCCGCCTGTTCGCATTGCAGAAGAACAAATCTCGAAGCGTTCCAGAGCTTATTGATGAAATTCCTGTACCCCGCGATCTTCTCTTCATAGAGCCGTGAATCATTCCCCGGGCTCTGGCCGACGATCATAGAGAGCCTGAGCGCATCGGCGCCGTACTTCGAGATGATGTCGAGAGGATCGATCATCGTCTCGGGGTCCGATTTGCTCATCTTCCGACCGTCACGAGTGCGGATCAGTCCATGAAGACACACGGTCTCGAATGGAATCTGACCGGTTGCGTAGGTCGTCATGAGAATCATCCGCGCCACCCAGAAGAAAAGGATGTCGTATCCCGTCTCCATGACCTGCGTTGGATGGAAAGCCTGAAAATCGGGGCTTTTTTTGAGTAAATCTTTTAGGGAGAGGCTGTAATCCTCGACAAGGGAATGATCAACAAGTGTGCTCCATGTCCACAGGCCGGAGCTGAACCACGTGTCGAGAGTGTCCGAATCCTGTTCCAGCTTCTCCGAACCGCAATGAGGGCACTCTGTGGGAGGCCTGACAGAGGCAATAGGCTTCTTGCAATCGAGTTTGCACAGATCATCGCCGATGCAGTACCACACCGGCACCCGGTGTCCCCACCAGATTTGCCGGGAAATGCACCAGTCGCGAAGGTTGTCGATCCAGTGGAAATACACTTTTTCGAATCGTTCGGGGATAATTTTAATTTCTCCGTTATGTACCACGGTTTGCATGATTTCCTTTAAACTCATCAGTTCCTCGGCTTCTTTGCCCTTTTGCCCTCTTGCCCTTTTGCCCTCTTGCCTTTCTTTCCAAGAAATCACCTTCTTATTGACATCAATAAACCATTGTTCCTTGATCTGCGGCTCGACCAGGCCTTTTCCGCGGTAACTTACCGCAACACGGTGGACGTAATTTTCATCGACGCTGACCAGCAATCCTTTACTTTTCAATTTCTCGACGACCTTCGTCCGGGCTTCTTCGATCGGCTGACCTGCGAATTCACCGGCTACCTCCATGAGCCGGCCGTCGAAATCGATGATCTGCTCGCGATCCAGACCATGTCTTTCCGACAATTCGAAATCCACCATATCGTGCCACGGCGTGATCGTCATGACACCGGTACCGAACTCTGGATCGATGATTTTGTCCTTGATCACCGTCGCCTTCACCGGACCGACGATCCACTCCGCGGTGAAGGTATCGCCATCCTTGTACTGCGCATAACGCTTGTCGTCCGGATGCATCACCACGTACTTGTCTCCGAACTTCGTCTCCGGCCGCGCGGTAGAAATCTGAAACGGTCCGTATTGGAAGGTGTAGTACGGCGTCTTCTCCTCGATGTACTCGATCTCGTCGTCACTGACGGTCGTCTGCATCTTCGGATCCCAATTCACCGCACGGTGGCCGCGGTAAATCAAACCATCTTCGTACATCTTCACGAAAACTTCGTTTACGCAGCGGTTGAGCGTCGGATCCAGCGTGTAGCGCTCCCTGGACCAGTCGCAGCTTGCACCCATTTTCCTGATCTGCGAGCGGATGGTTCCGCGGCTTTTCTCCACGAAATCGGCAATTCTCCGGACCAGTTCCTTGCGCCCGAGCTTGGCCCGCGGATCTGGAATATTCTCCTCCTTCTGAATCTGCTTGATCACGACACTCTCGGTCGCGATGGATGCATGATCAGTCCCCGGTATCCAGAGCGCCTTTTTTCCACGCATCCGGTTGAACCGGATGAAGATGTCCTCGAGCGCGAGCATGACCGCGTGACCGAGATGCAGCTGCCCAGTTGCATTCGGCGGCGGCATACTGATGGTGAAAGATTCGGCGTCTTTGTCTTTACAGCTTTCCGGCCGGAAAGCTCCGCTCTTTTCCCACAGTTCATAGATGCGGTCTTCGGAAGCCTTCGGGTCGTAAGTCTTTTGAAGCATCGAAAAGAAGTGTACCGCCTAAAAAGGATATTTTAAAAACCGTTCACAGTGCCCCCTCTCCAGCGCGACGCTGGAGAGGGGTGCCGAGCGAAGTCACGGCGGTCGCGACCGCCAGTGGCGAGCGAGGCGGGGGGAGGACTCAAGCCAAATTTTGACTGTTGACATAGTAAGCCAGAGTTGCCTAAAAAGAAGGTGTATAATTACTTCCCCATGAAAGTCGCCCACTGCTTCCAGACGGCACCTGAGCACCGGCTCCTCATGCGCGGGGTATTCGGGAATGTCGCGAATGTCATCGGCGGATCGTGGAGAGAGCATGTCAGAGGACCTGTAGAGAGCGGGAATATCCCGAAAGCGGCGTTGGGCGCTGTCGGAGTGATCGGAGACACAATTCTCACTGCTCCGGATGCCGCCCTCGCCGGGCTTGTCGGCCAGGACATCGAGCCTCTGAAACCGACGACACATGCGCGGACGAAGCGGGATATCGGCCTCACCATCGATCACACGTTCCAAACGATCGGAAATCTCCTCACGCTCCGATGGGGAGAAGCGCTGAAAAGCGGAGCGAAGGGGGTACTCGATGTCGTGAGGCTCGGCGGGGATATTCCGATGGACATCTTCGACGCCGCCGGCGGGTACGACGTCATCGAACGTCGGCGCGCACAGACACACGACAAAATCCTCGCCCTCGCCGCATGAGCATCAATACGCCTCATTCCAGGCTTGAATCCGGTTCGGGCCAAACCTGGCCCAATCGGCTTCTCTGGATCGGAGGGGGCATCTTGGCAGTCGCCTTCGGAACGCACTTGCTGATCGAAGAGCTTTTCCATCACCACGGTTCCCACGCAGTCATCAGTCACGCTTTAGGCACCACATAAAAAATAGGAATTGGGGTTGGAAAACTACGTTTGGTTGGCGATAAATAATCGGCACCAATGGCGGGTGCGCCACCGGGGTGGGGCGGTCTGCGGAGGGGGCCGTTGGCGCACACGCGTTCTTTTTGGTTCTTTTTCTGTCGCTTGGACAGAAAAAGAACGGTAACCCACCAGTTGTGTGTGGGATGAGAGAATAGCTTGTGGCTTTCTCTTCCTCTCATCCCCATGTCCAAGTCTGCACGATCAATTTTCTGCCGGTTCTGCGGTGTTGCCGGTGCGCAT
>Ga0082335_1002178_pt1 | contig 37640 bp, 35 predicted proteins | sample Subgrocontami58m_FD_72375 | JGI IMG/M metagenome (GOLD analysis project Ga0082335, IMG submission 72375) | Subsurface groundwater microbial communities from S. Glens Falls, New York, USA - GMW37 contaminated, 5.8 m (SPADES assembly) (version 2) ...
ATAAACCGTCCTCGAGCATTGTTGCCGTTGACAGTGTGGCCGTAAGAGGGGAGCGGAGATCATGGGCAATCATCGCGGCGAAGTCCGCCTGCATCTCTTTGGCCTTCTCCAGCTCAGCCGCATAATCCTTTATGTGCTCCAGAAGCTTAGCGTTCTCCAGGGCTATGCCCGTCCCATTCGCCATCAGTTGCAAGAGATCTACTTCCTCCGGGCTAGCCTCTCGGGGCCCGTAGGTTAGCGCCCTGAGGATTCCTATGACATCCCCGCCCCGTGAAAAAATCGGCACACCTATGTAGCCGCGTACCCCCGCCTTGCGAATGCTCTCTCCACCGGAAAACTGACCTGTTTTGGCGATGTCATGGATCAAAAGCGGGCGACGATTGTCAAGTATCCATCTCGACCGTCCTCTGGCAGTCCCGGTGCTGTCTGACTGTGTCCTTTCGGGCTCTGTACCCGAAACTCCCATCACCTTCCAAGCCTCTTCATCTCGAACCCTGACGTCGCAGATATCTACCTTAAAGACCTCGCGAACCCCCTCGGTAAGTTTTTTGAGCAGGCTATCTATGTCCAATCTTGTAATATCTTGGCTGAGTTCCTTGAGAAGCTCTTGGGTCTCTTTTTGTCGCTTCAAATCACTGTTGGCGTCTTGCAGCGAGGCTGTGCGCATCCGAACCTGCATCTCCAACTCGTCGCGGGCTCTCTCCAGCGTACGCCTTCTGGCGCGCCGCTGGAAGAATACCAAGCCAAGCATATAGAAAAATGTAAAACCTAATAACGATAGGATTATACGGGTGGCTCGACGGCCGTTGCCGATATCATCGTGAATGGGTTCTTCTCCTTCTCCCAGCTTATTCATGGTGCTCAAGAAGCCGGCGGCGGCTGCGTTTAGCCATCTATGGGTATGTTTTTTCCCGACTTGGCTCTCTTTATCAGAAAGAGGATCGGGCGAGGCACTAAACAAGTTCTGCTCTGCAGCAAGCCAGTCTTCCAAGACTTGCGCCAACTCGGCCACGTGCTTGGATAATTCGGGGTTATACGATGCTAGTTGTTTGTATTGAGCCAAGAGGGAATTAGCCGATTCGGAGGCCTTAGTGAAATCACGGGTGATAAAAATCTTGTCGCCAGTCGCAAGGAAGCGAACCTCCGCTTCCTTTACGTCGAGGAACGGGCGTCTCAAGTCATCCAGCATCGCAATCGCTCGCTGCCCCTTTTCGCCGCGTCTGATCTGCTCCGGCAATTTGAGGGCAAGCAGTATTGCCCCGAAAGCAAAGCACAGCGCTAGCGCATGCAACCACGGATTCTTCAAAGCTCCCAAGCGAAACATCACCGCCCCTCTCCTTTGTTCCGGGCATGTAACCGGTCGACCTGATCAGCCTGAGATTCATCCGGGACCGCACTCAAGGGCAGGGTGACCGTAAAGGCAGATCCCACCCCCGCCTCGCTCTCGACCTCAATCGTGCCGCCCAAAAGCTCGGCAAATTTCTTGACAATATAAAGCCCCATGCCGACACCACCGAACGAGCGGGTCTCGGAGCTGTCCGCCTGGCGGAACTTGTCAAAAATGAACGGGAGGTGCTCTTGCAGAATCCCCGCGCCGGTATCCGCCACTTTGAACTCCACAAACTGCTGGAAGTTTCGAGTTTTTAGTTTTGAGTTTTGAGTTGGCTGATGACTGATGGTTGATGGCTGATCGCTGACTCTCGCGGAGATGGTGACGCTGCCTTTCGCCGTAAACTTGAGGGCGTTGTCGATCAGGTTCTGCAGGATCTGCTTGAGCTTGGGGCTGTCGGTATGGAACACCGCAAGCGGAGAGGGGCAATCCCAGTTGAATGAAAGCTGCTTATTTAAAGGAGTCTCGTAAGTTGAACTGAGCTGTTTGAAAAAATCTCCCAAGACCACTGGATGGCTCTCCACCTTGATTTTTTCCGTATCAATGATGGTGGCATACAGGATGTTGTTGACCATAGCCAATTGATCATTGGTCCGGTTGATAACCTTTTCCATGGCCTCCTTCTGCTTATCGTTGACCTCTCCCAGCAGGCCGTCCATGATCATCCCGGTGTAGCCCACTACCACGTTTAACGGCGTCCTAAGCTCGTGGGACATCACGCTTAGAAATTCGTCTTTAACTCTGTTGGACTTTTCCAGTTCGTCCCTAGAGGTTTTGAGATGTTCGAAGAACTCGCGATTCTCTAACATTATGCTCATCTGGCGGGCAATGGTCATGAGGTGGTCTCTTTGAGACTCATCGAAGAAGCCTAAGTCCCGGCTGGCCAGATGAACGATACCCCGCACCCTATTTTCAACCTTCAGCGGCAGCATCGCGCAGGAATGAAGACCCACTTTTAATTGGATTTTCCCCTTGAAACGCGGTTCCGCTGCGATATTCGGACTAATGATAGGCTCGCCGCTCTTAAAAACCCAATCTGCCGCCCCCTCGGGTGCTACTGCATCTACGGACTCGAGATAATAATCGGGGAAGCCCCGGTGGCTGGCAAGGGTAAGGGCACCCTTAGCGTCGTCCCAGAGCCGGATTAGAGCTGCGTCAGCGCCGGTGGCTATCGTGAGTCTGGCAATGATTCCCTCCATCAACTGGTTAAGGGAATCTGCCGGGGCCAAAGGGGCCAGGGCCGAATAAAAGCTGGAGATCTCTCTAAGAGACCTTTCAAGCCGCAGGTTTGTAGCTTCCAGTTGGCTCTTCGCCGCATTTGTTTCTTCATAGAGCCGTGCATTATGAATCGCTATCGCAGCCTGGCCTGCCAGGGTGGTAAGAAACTCTACTTCCTCGTTGGTAAATTGGTGCTCCTCTCCGGTAAAGAAGGTGATAATCCCTAAGACCTCGTCCTTAGCTGTCAACGGGACTCGCAGGGAAGAGACCAATCCGTGCTTCCTGAGGAACTCAGGAGCGAGGGATCGAGGATCTGTCTGGGCATTAAGGGCTGCAGCAGTGGCGCTTTTTTCTAGCAGCATCCTGGAAAGGCCCTCAGCCGAGACCTCTTTAGTTGCAGCCCTCCATTCCTCTTCGTTGAGATTTCTACAGGCAGCCGGTTCCAATTCCCCGGTGTCTTTGTTCAACAATCTTATAGTAGTTGCCGCAACAAAGGGGAGGAAGGAATCAGTTTTTTCTAATAGGATATCTAAGACAGAGCGGAGATCCAAGCTCGAACTAATCGCTACGTCAATATCATGCAGCGCCCGAATGCGCTTCAGATTACGTTGGATTTCTTCTTCTGCCCGTTTTCGGTCAGTGATGTCGCGAATGATCGCGATGGCCAGGAGACCCTCATCGGTTTCAGAGGGGCTCAGGCTGATCTCAACCGGGAACTCACTCCCGTCCTTGCGTCGGCCGTACAGATTGAGGCCGGACCCCATGGGCCGGAGGGTCGGTTTGCTGAAGTAGCCTGCCCGGTGTGAGGGGTGTTTGTCTCGAAAGCGCTCGGGCAACAGGATCTCGATAGGTTGGCTAAGCAGTTCATCCCGTGTATAGCCGAAAAGCTTCTCAGTTTGAGCATTGACGAGAGCGATACGGCCTTCCTTGCTGACTCCCACGATCCCATCAGGGGCGGATTCAATGAGACCCCGGAACTTTCTTTCGGCTCTCCTTACCGCTTCCTCCGCCCGCTTACCTTCCCGCCCTGTCTCCGCCTCGCGCAACTCCCGCCTGATGGCAGGGACCAGGCGCTTTAGATTGCCTTTGAGGACGTAGTCATTCGCGCCGGCCTTCATGGCCGCGACCGCCATATCCTCTCCGATGGTGCCTGAAATGTAGATAAAGGGAGTGTCAGAGTCTCTCTCTCGTAACAGCAGCAGCGCATCTGTTCCTCTGAATAAGGGCATGGTGTAATCAGAAAGAACGATGTCCCAATGCTGCTTGTCCAGCGCCGCTTTCATACCTTCGAGCGTTTCCACGCGCTCGTAGGCAGGTTCATAACCCCCACGACGCAGCTCGTGAACGAGGAGCAACGTGTCGTTCTCCGAGTCTTCGACAATTAATGCGCGTAACGGGGTACCCATATCTGCTTACCCCCTTGTTGGCGGTGGCTCGTTTAAGACAAGCCAATATAGCCCCAGTTGTCCCACCGCTTGGATGAATTGATTGAAATCTACAGGTTTCCTGATGTAGCTGTTGGCGCCCAGGCCGTAACCGTTCACTAGATCCTGCTCCTCATTTGACGAGGTCAGGATCACTACCGGCAGCAATTTCGTGCGTTCATCTGCTCGGATTCGCTTGAGCACTTCCAACCCGTCTACTTTTGGCAGCTTTAGGTCTAACAGGACGACTTGCGGCACCACCTTTGTGTCGCGGCCCGCATAGCTCCCGGCGCCGAAGAGATAATCGAGCGCTTCCACTCCGTCGCGCGCGACTACCACCTCGTTCTGGATGTTGTTCTTCTTGAGTGCCCGCAGCGTTAACGCCTCGTCGTCAGGATTGTCCTCTACGAGCAGGATGATTTTGTTGTTCATGAGAATCCTCCCTTATTGATCATGGCAGCGTAAAATAGAACGTTGCCCCTTTTCCCACTTTGCCTTCGGCCCACACGCGACCCCCGTGCCGGTTAATAATGCGCTGAACAGTCGCCAAACCAATGCCGGTGCCGGGGAAGTCAGTCCGCGCATGCAGGCGCTGGAAGGCGCCGAAGAGCTTGTCGGCATAAGCCATGTCAAATCCTGCGCCGTCGTCCCGCACGTAACAGACCTGCCCACCGTTCGTCTGCTCCGTCCCGAATTCGATTCTTGCTCTGGGATGCTTCCCGGTAAACTTCCATGCGTTCCCCAGTAGGTTTTCCAGCGCCACCCGAAGCAGCCGCTCATCCCCTTTTGCGGAAATTCCCTCCGCGATGACAAACTCCACCTGCCGTTCGGGTTCCGACCTCTTAAGCTCTGCCGCGATAGCTTGCGCCAGAGAACCCAAGTTGACAGTTTCAAGGCTCAATTCTTTCCTGCTCACACGGGATAGATTCAACATATCGTCTATGAGCTGCCCCATCTGTTGGCTTCCCGCGCGCACCCGCCGAATATAGTCTTGGCCGTCTGCATCGAGCTTGTCTCCGTAGTCTTCCAGCAAGGCTTGGCTGAAACCGTCCATGCTCCTTAGCGGCGCCCGCAGGTCGTGGGAAACGGAGTAGCTGAAAGCTTCAAGCTCCTTGTTGACAGTCTCGAGTTCAATAGCCCGGCGCTCTAGGTTTTCGTTCAGTTTTTTGATTTCCTCCTCTGCACGCTTGCGCTCGGTGATGTCGATGATGGCGGCCAGGATGAATGTACCCTCTGGTGTGGTGATCGGATTAAGGCCGATTTCGATGGGCATCTCACTCCCGTCCCTACGGAGTCCGTAGAGATCACGACCTACTCCCATCGCTCGTGTTTCGGGGTTAGCAAAGAAGCTATTGCGGTAGCCTTGATGCTTACCGCGGTAGCGCTCAGGCACCAGGATTTCGATTTTCTGGCCTAAAATCTCCTCACGCCTGTAGCCGAAGAGCTGCTCGGTCAGGGTGTTAACCAGCGTGATCTTGCCTTCCCGGTCCACCATGATTATCCCGTTCGGAGTAGCCTCCACCAATAGGTGGGTGCGTTCCTCCGCCTCCTTGAGGCTGGTGAAGGTCTTTAGAAGTATATAGGCCAGTCCGCAAGTCAGGAGAAAGATGAAGCCGTAGAGGCCCAGGATGAAACGCAGGCTTTTATCTCGCGACTCGAAGGCCATCTCTTTGGGCTGGGCCACGATAACTCCCCAGCCGTATCCTGGGACTTGCGCGTACGCGGAGACCTGCTCTTCTCTTTCGATAGGATTCCACGTTACGGCAACTCCGTGCTCCCCTCGAAGGACTTTCTGGACAACCGGCACATTGGAATAATCGACAATGTCTCCTTGAGGCGGAAGTCCCGGATGAGCGGCGATAAGGCCTTTTCTATCCACGAAATAAATAAATCCCGACCGGCCTATCTCGATCCCCCTGCTCCACTCCAGGAATGTGTCGAGCTGCACCTGGAGGACCAGTATGCCGGCTACCTTTTGGTTTTCGGTTCTGATGGGGATTGCCACAGCGACAACACTGTTCTGCGGCACGGTAGTCCTTTTGTAAACTCCGGAAATATACGGTTTCCAGCCGGCGCTTACGCCTTGGTACCAATCTCTAAAGGCGAAGTTTTTTCCCCTGACATCGGGGAGTGGCGGCAGGTCGGTTTGCAGCGTGCCGTCAGGGCTGGCCAAAAACAGACGGTCGATAAAAGGAAAATCCTTCGGAACACTCTTTAGGATCAGGCCGGCCTCGTCCCACTTTCCTTCACTTATCAACTGACGAAACCGGACTCTCGTCGCTAGGGAAGTGCCGATATCTGTCAGGCGATCAAACTGGTGTTTCAATGTGGTGGCGGCGAGATAGGCTATCGATTCGCGTCGAGAGAGCGTGGAATTGGTTAAATCGCTGTACGTCTTTGTATAACTAAAGATGGCGATAAAAATGACCGGGGAAACGATAACCAGGAAGACGACCGACTGAATGGGCCAGTTCTTCTTGTGGCCTTTAACCAAACGATTTGCCAGTGAGTTGATAAACGTTTTAAACATTATAGTGATTTCTGTACCTGAACCTTCCCGCTGACCTCGTGAATAGTAGCGAGGAGGCTTGTTACCACCCTCTTCTTGGGCAGGAGCGTCTCGGCACCGTTATCAGCTGCCGCCTTCCGATATGGCTCCTCATCGTGAATGGTCACAATGATGACCTTTGTGTTGGGCTGCTCAGCTTTGATCTGCCTCGTGGCCTCCAGTCCATTGAGACGCGGCATAGATATATCCATGAGCACGACATCGGGCTGAAGCTCCCGCGCCAAGCGCACGGCCTGCTCCCCGTCAGTTGCCTGCCCGACCAGACTGAGATCCGGGTTTTCCTCTAAGCAGCGCTTTACAATCGCTTGAAACCTTTGGTCGTCATCTGCGGTCAGGATTGTCGTGCCCATGCAGGGTCTCCTTTGCTTAAAGGGTTTAGCCGTCAGGCTGAAGCATGCCAGTTGCAAGGAAGCGAACCTCCGCTTCCTTTACGTCGAGGAACGAAGGCAAAGCACAGCACAAGCGCATGCAACCGCGGATTCTTCAAAGCTCCCAAGCGGAACATCACAGCCCCTCTCCTTTCTCCCGGGCATGTAGCCGGTGGACCTGATCAGCCTGAGAATCATCCGGGACCGCACTCAAGGGCAGGGTAACAGTAAAGGTAGATCCCACCCCCGCCTCGCTCTCCACGTCTATCGTACCGCCCAAAAGCTCGGCAAATTTCTTGACAATATAAAGTCCTATGCCCACGCCGCCATAGAGCCGGGTTTCGGAGCTGTCCACCTGGCGAAACTTTTCGAAGACGATGGGGAGATGCTCTTTGAGAATTCCGACACCGGTATCCGCCACCTTGAACTCCACGAAGGCGTGAGGCGGTAGGCGTGAGGCATCAGAGGAAAGGCCTGAGGCTGAAGGCGTGAGGCTTTGATTTCGAATTTCGAAATTCGAATTTCGCAATTGATTGTCTGTTGCCTGTTTTATGCGGGCTGACACCGTTACGCTTCCCTTACCGGTAAACTTAAGGGCGTTGTCGATCAGATTCTGCAGGATGTGCTTAAGCTTCGCACTGTCTGTTCTTATGACCGGCAGGCCGGAGGCGTAATCCCAGTTGAGGCTGATCTCTTTGTTGATGGGGGCATCGTAGCCCAGGCTAAGCTGGTTCAGGAAATCCTCCAGGTTAAAATCCTGCGTGTCTACAACGACGGTTTCGGACTCCAGCACCGTGGCATAGAGGATGTTGTTCACCAGCGCCAACTGGTCGTTGGTCCGTCTTATGACTTTTTCCATGGCCTCCTTCTGCTTATCGTTGACCTCTCCCAGCAACCCGTCCATGATCATTCCGGTGTAGCCCACTACCACGTTTAACGGCGTCCTCAGCTCGTGCGACATGACGCTTAAAAACTCGTCCTTGATTTTGTTGGCCTTTCCCAGATCATCCCTCGAACTCCTGAGATTATCGAAGAGATCTTTATTCTCCAGCGCGATGTCCATCTGCCGCGCAATGGCCATTAGGTGATCCTTTTGTTCCTCATCGAAGTAGCCCGGCTTACGGCTGGCCAGATGAACAATGCCTCGCACCTCTTGTTGAACCTTCAGGGGGAGCATGGCGCAGGAGCGAAGGCCCACTTTAAGCTGATTCTTTCCCTTTAAACGTGAATCACTAGCGATATCAGAGGCGATGATGGGTTCACCGCTATTAAAGACCTGCTCTAGGGCTGAGCCGGGTGGCGGCGATGCTGCCGCCTTCAGGTAGGACTCAGGGAAGCCCCGTTGACTGGCCCAGTAAAAACCTCCCTTTTCTTTATCCTTGAGCCGGATAAGGGCCGCATCAGCCCCGGTTGCCTCCACGAGCCTCTCGATAATACCATCCATCATCTCATGAACGGATTCCGAAGGGGTCAGAGGGGTGAGGGCCGTATAAAGACCGGAGAGTTCTTTCAATGATTTTTCCAGATATTGGTTCGTCAGCTCCAATTCCTTCCTGGAAAGATCGATCTTCTCGTAAAGCTGGGCGTTGTTGATTGCTATAGCCGCCTGGGACGCAAGGGTGGTAAGGAACTCCACCTCTTCGTCAGTAAATTGGTGCTCCTCTTTTGTAAAGAAGGCAAGGACTCCTAAAACATCGTCCTTAACGACCAGGGGAACTCGTAGAGAAGAGACCAACCCATATTTCCGGAGAAACTCGGGAGCCAGTGATCGTGGATCTGTTTGAACGTTAAGGACCATTACAGGGGTGTTCTTTTCGGGCAACATTCTACCAAGGCCGCTTGCCGTGGCCGCCGCTGTCGCTACCTTCCATTCCTCTTCGTCAAGGTTCCGACAGGCCACGGGTTCCAATTCTCCGGTCTCTCTGTTTAATAACCTCACCGTGGTGGCTGTGACGAAGGGGAGAAGGCGATCAGTTCTCTCTAACAGGATGTCCAGGGTGGTGCGTAAATTCAAGGTCGAGGTAATGGCGAGGTCAATCTCGTGCAGGGCCCGGATGCGCTCCAAATTCTGCTGCGTTTCCGCCTGAAGCTGGGCTTTTTGGATGGCAACGCTGACTTGGTTCCCAATGGCCTCCAGGAGATGAATCTCCTCAGCTTTGAACTTTCGCGGCGCGCGGCTGGCAAGGAGAATTGTGCCCAGAGCCTGATTTTCTGCTCGGAGCGGAATCAAAATTGCTGCGCGAACACCCTCGCGTTTTAGCGTCCTCAGTCCTGGAGTCGCAGGCACGTCTTCGGTCACGTTAACTCTAAAACCGGTGAACGCGTCGATCTGAAATCGCCCCGCTGTCGGGTCTTCTGGCCTGATGCTATGTGATTTAATCTCTCCCGGGTTGCGGTAGCCCCGACTGACCATGGGCTTTAGCATTTTGTTGCTTGTGTCGAGGAGGCGGATCATACCGAGGTCAAAGGTGCCGATAGTAAAGAGCCGAGCAAGGATTCCCTCCAGGAGGCTCTTGAGATCTTGGGATTGTAAGACATTTTGGCCGATTTCGTACAAGGCCTGGAGTTCCTGATGGCGTGCCTGTCGCGCTTCCTCCGCCCGCTTGCGCTGTGCCACCTCCGCCCTCAACGACTCATTCGATCTGGCCAGATCCACGGTGCGCTCCTGAACCCGTCTCTCCAGATCGGCCTGTAACGTGTGTAGGGCCTCTTCCGCCTTTTTCCGCCTGACAATCTCTTCCTTAACCTCCTGCCATCTCCGGTAAGAAAAAAAGGCAAAAGCAAAGGCCAGGAAGACGAGCAGGCTGATCAACTCATCTATTCCCGTTTCCTTATACTTCAAGACCCGTTCCGATACAGTCTCAAACACGTCGAAGTAGAACGACAAGAAGAACATCAGGATGCCTAGGGGAAGGATAATCGCCAGGTCTCTGCGAGCGCGTGATTTTTTTCGCCCGATCTCTTCAAGGGGCAAGCGACTCAGTACTTCCTCCGCCCGCTTGCGCTCGGTGAGATCGCGCGCGATCGCTGAAGCCCCTATGATCTTTCCTTCGGCATCTTTGATGGGAGATACAGTTACGGAGACATGGACCGGTTCGCCGTCTTTACGCATCCGAACGGTTTCAAAATGGGGGACGAGTTCTCCGCGTGTTAAACGTTCCCGGATCTGTGTCACCTCGTCGACCCGGTCGGGCGGAGCGATTAATGAGATATGGCGCCCTTTGGCCTCTTCGGCGGTGTAGCCATAGAACCTCTTGGCAGCGGAGTTCCAACTAAAAATGGTGCCGTCGAGCGCCGTCCCGATGATCGCGTCGTCCGAGGATTCGACGATGGCTGCCAATTGGAGGAGCGCTTCCTGGGCTGCACGTTTCTCTTGTCGTAGGAGTTTCTCTTTTAGGGCGTGCTCTACTGCTTGTCCTAGACGGGTCAAGCGGTCCTTGAGAAGATAGTCGGTGGCGCCCTGCTTCATGCGCTCGACTGCCACTTCCTCGCTGATGCTGCCGGTGATGATGACGAAGGGAATATCCAAACCCCGTTCCTGTAACAGAGCGAGGGCTCGCGGCGCGCTAAACTGGGGCAGGTTGTGGTCGGCTAGGATGATGTCGGGTCGCGAAGCCAGTTGGGCGAGGTAGTCTTCTTCAGTCTCGACCCGCTGCCAGTCGGGTTCAAAACCTGCTTGGCGCAGCTCACGGATGATCAGCTCGGCATCTGCGGGCCGGTCTTCAACGATCAAAACACGTATAGACGATGGCATGAACATCTAATCGCTTCCTATCCCACCGGCGGCTGATTGAGCAGGAGCCAGTAGAGCCCTAGCTGCCGCACGGCCTCGGTGAACTGCTCGAAATCCACGGGCTTGACGATGTAGCTGTTGGTGCCTAGTCGGTAGCTTTCGACAATATCGCGCTCCTCGCGCGAGGAGGTAAGGACAACGACCGGGATTGTCTTCGTGCGCAGATCGGCTTTGATCTGCCGGAGCACGTCAAGCCCATCCACCTTGGGCAGTTTCAGGTCGAGCAGAATCACCTTGGGGCTGTTCTCAACGTTTCGGGCAGCATGGGCGCCGGTGCAGAAGATGAACTCCAGCGCCTCGGCCCCGTCGCGCACGACGTGGAGGCGGTTGGAGATGTTGTTCTTTTGTAGAACACGGAGCGTTAGTTCCACGTCGTTCGGGTTATCTTCGACGAGCAAGATTTCCACGGCGCTGTCAGCCATCAGAGTGTCCCCCTTTGAGAGTGAAGTAGAAAGTCGCTCCTTGGTCGATGCCGGACTCGGCCCACACCTTTCCTCCGTGCCGATGGATGACGCGCTGGACGATGGCCAGGCCGACTCCGGTTCCTTCGTATTCTTCCGCGCGATGCAATCGCTGAAATACCCCGAAGAGTTTATCCGCATACCGCATGTCGAAGCCCGCCCCGTTGTCTTTGACGAAATAGACGCATTCCGCCTCTCTCTGTCGGCAGCCGACTTCTATGCGCGGAGCTTCCCGTTTGCGCGTGAACTTGACGGCGTTGGAGAGTAGATTCACGAAAACCTGCTTGAGCAGGGCTGGGTCGGCCTCGCAGTCCGGCAGGTTGCCGACCGTGATTTCAAGGCTCTTCTCCTGTTGGCCGGCCCGTAAATCTTCGAGCACCTGATTGATAAGGTTTCCGAGCACGACAGGTTGTTTCCTGAGCGGTTGGCGGCTCAAACGAGAGAAGGCGAGCAAGTCGTCGATTAACTCGCCCATCTGCCGCGTGTTGGCGCACACCAGTTGCAGGTAGCGTTGGCCGTCTAATGGAATTTGATGCAGATAGTCCTCCAAGAGGATGCGCGAAAAGCCGTCGATGGCGCGCAGCGGCGCGCGCAGATCGTGCGAGACGGAATAGCTGAATGCCTCCAATTCTTTGTTGGCGGCCTCGAGTTCAGCGGTTCGCTCAATGACCCGTTGTCCTAATTCTTCATTCAGCTTGCGGACCTCTTCTTCTGCCTGTTTGCGCTCGGTGATGTCGCGAAGGTGGCCCAAAAACATTGGCGGCCACTTTTCACCTATAGAAGTTATGGCAAGCTCGGTTGGGAATTCAGTCCCATCAGCACGCATAGCTATCACCTCAACCGCCTTACCTATGAAGGGGCCTTCGCCTGTGGCGATATACTGCTTTAGACCCTGCTTGTGCTTCTCCCGGAGGCGGGAGGGGATGATGAGGTCGGCCAGGGGCTTACCGATGACTTGGTCCAACGCATAGCCGAAAGTTCTCTCCGCCGCCGGGTTAAACTCGAGGATTTTTCCTTGGTGGTCAATTGCTATGATGCAGTCGAGAGCGCCTTCCAGCATTGCCTTCTTGCGGGCCTCGCTTTCCCGGAGGGCCTCTTGTGCCCGTTTGCGTTCTCCTTGTTCCTCTACTTCATGCAACGCCCGCCTAACGCAAGTGACAAGCCGTGATAGCCGGTCTTTAAGAACGTAATCGATGGCGCCGTGCTTTAACGCTTCGATGGCCACATCCTCACCGAGCGTGCCGGATACAAAGATAAAGGGCACATCTGGACATTTCTCCTGAGCGATCTTCAAGGCCGAAAGGCCATCGAACCCTGGCATGGTGTAGTCTCCAAGGATGAGGTCAAATCTGCTTTGTTCAAGCGCAGAGACGAAGTCGGAGCGCGTTTGAACCCGAAGCACATCGCAGGCGATACCTTCCTGCTGAAGCGTGGCCTCGACCAGCTCGCTGTCCTTTGGGCTATCTTCAACGTGGAGGATGCGCAACGGATTTTTCATGGGGTTCAAATGCCTGTTTTCTGTGCCGTTCTAAGGACCAAATTGTTCACCTCGAAGTTCCCGGCGGCGGCTCATTGATCACGGCCCAGAAGGCCCCGACTTCCTTGACCGCGTTAACAAACTGGCTGAAATCCACAGGCTTCACCACGTAGGCGTTCACCCCGAGCCTATAGCTCTCTACCATGTCCTGCTCTTCGCGCGAGGAGGTGAGCACCACCACGGGGATTGTCTTTAAGCGCTCATCGGACTTAATTTGCCGCAGCACCTCAAGGCCATTGACTTTCGGCATCTTAATGTCCAAGAGCACCACAGCGGGATTACCGCCCGGGCGGTTTTGAAAGGGCCCACGGCGGTAGAGGTAGTCCAGGGCCTCTTCCCCGTCGCGGACCACATCCACCTTGTTGGCGAGGTGTTTCTCTTCTAAGGCAGTCAGCGTAAGCTCCACGTCTTTAACGCTGTCCTCAGCTAGTAAGATACGTTTTAGGTCCTCCATGATTCATTCTCCTTTCCGGGACTTGGGCAGAGTCAAGTAAAAAGTCGCGCCGCCATCCACTGAGCCTTTAGCCCAGGTGCGACCGCCGTGGCGGTGGATGATGCGCCGGATATTGGCCAGGCCAATGCCTGTCCCTTCAAATTCCTCCTCCCGATGGAGGCGCTGGAATATGCCAAAGAGCTTGTCTGCATAGCGCATGTCGAAGCCAACCCCGTTATCCCGTACAAAGACCACAATCTCGTCCTGTTCACTATTCATGCTCCCAATCTCGATCTTCGCCTCTTCGCACCCGCGGGTAAATTTAAGGGCATTGGAGATGAGGTTTGTAAACACGAGCCGCAGCATGGTGGGGTCTCCATCTACCTGAGGCAGTGGGTTGATTTTCCAATCAATTGACCGGCCGTTCATTTCAGGCGCAAGATTTTTGAGGGCTTCTTTGAAAAGCTCGTCAAGGTTGACATTTATTTTGCGCATTTCGGCCTGCCCCATGCGGGAAAAGGATAAGAGCTCGTCAATCAAGTTGGCCATCTGTTTTCCTGAGTCCAGGATCGTCGTCAAGTAATGGCGGCTCTTATCATCTAAGGTGGATGAGGCGCTTTTCTCAAGCAACTCCGCATACCCGTGTATATGGCGGACTGGCGCGCGCAGGTCGTGCGAGACAGAGTACGAGAAGGCCTCAAGTTCTTTGTTGGCCGCTTCGAGTTCGGCGGTGCGGTGAATGACACGCTGCTCCAGTTCTTCATTGAGCCTGCGAATTTCCTCTGCTGCTCGCTTGCGCTCGGTGATGTCCTGAAAAACCTCCAGCACCGCTCTCTTCCCTTGAAACACCATGCCAATATGGGTGATTTGAAACACCTTTCCGTTGAATACGCCGATGGTTTCAATGGTTTTGACCTCCCCGACCTTGACCCCTTCCCTCAAGGGGCAACCGACGCACTGCTGCTGGTTGTCCTTGTACAGATCCCAACAGCGGGACCCCACACCCTCTCCAGCGGTCAGTGTCTGCAGGACATGGTTCATGAAAAGGACACGTCCCTCTTCATCCACGAGGTCCAATGCGAATGGAATGTTCTGAAGTAGGGTGGCGTTAAACTGGTGGCTCTCCTCCAGGGTTTCCTCCGCCTGCCTGCGGCGGCGGTCGGTCTGATGCATGAGACCGGCGTTCCACCAGATCAGGAGGGCAAAAACCACGACGTTCGCAGTAGCGAAGAGCGCGAGCCCAAACTCCAGGTCGTAGAGCCCGGCCCGCTCACCGAGCAGTCTCAGCCAGGCCAGCAACGGAGGAACGAAAAGCGCGGCTGGGAGCAAGCGGCGCGCCAGGACGCCTCCGAGGTTATCGCTTGAGATAATCACCATGATCCCCTGGTCTGGTCGAGCAAACAGTATCCCTGAACAGAGGATCAAAAATAGCGCCGCGGTGTGCAGGGCGATGGTGGTGTAAGGAACAATTGCATAAAGTGCTTCGGCGCCGTAGAGGTAGCCTAGAAGTGCCAGAAAAGCGATGAGGGCCGCGAGAAGGGCCAGGAGTTGGGAGATTCGCTGGACATGGGCGGTGTCCAGGGATAACAACGCCATCCCAACAAGCAAGAAGTCGAATGCTGTGGCAGGGGCCATCCGGCCAGGAGAAGGGGTCCCCACAGCTCCCAACGGCTCCTCAAAGAGCAGTTGGTCAATACCGAGGTCCCAACCGAATAGATATTCGCTGAGCGTGAGGAGTCCGAGGAGAGCGACAATAAGTGCGCATACCTGCGCGATACGGCGCGTGCGGCGATCTGCCTGTTTTGACTGGAGCAGCCACAGCGACACGCCAGCCAGGACAAACGCCAGGGCTGTATTGGCCTTCATTGCCACCAGGCTGGGGAAAACGCTTTTCAGGGCAATGATGTCGAATGCCCAGCCGCCGAGCACAACAAGACCGACAAGAATGACAATCAAGCTTGCGGCCCACGCGAATGATGTGAGCAGCCAGAGCACCCGTGCGTTGGCTTCAGATTTCATCATTCACCGGACCCTGCTTCTTCGTTTTCTCTAACGCCTGTTTGACCGAGGGGATAAGTTTTTCCAGATGGTCCTTAGAAACATAGTCTGTGGCCCCGTGTTGAAAGCATTCGTTGGCCACTTCTTCTTCCAGGGTGCCGGAGACAAAGATAAAGGGGGTGCCGGGACACTTCTGGTGTGCAATCGCCAAAGCTGTGATCCCGCTGAATTGGGGGAGGGTATAGTCTGCCAAGATAAGATCAAAACTGCCTTTTTCTAGAGCGCAGATGTAGTCATCATGCGTTACGACCCGCACCACATCATTGGCGATACCTCCCTCTGCCAGCCTTGCTCGGACAAGCTCTGCATCTCTCTCACTATCTTCCACGTATAGAACGTGTATCAGCATATCCATGAAGCGGTTCCTTCCTCTGTCTCTTACTTATGCAGTACCTCCGCCGAAGAGCGCGTGAATGAACGGTAAAAGCCGCGTGCCGAATTCACTTTTGCTCACAAAGCCGTCTGTGCCTGCGGCCTTGCCTTCATTGCGGTATTCCGCATTATCGTAAAGGGTTACAATAATGACCTTTGGCGGGTCTGGTTGGGATTTGATGATGCGAGCTGCCTCTATGCCGTTCATTTGAGGCATTGCTATGTCCCTTCCGCTCATGAAGCTTGCCTCGCTTGCCCTTCCGCCATCACCTGACGAATGGTGGGTAAGAGAGTGGTAAGCAGGGTCTTCTTGCAGAGAAAGGAGTCTGCGCCGTTTTCCGTTGCTGCCATTCGGTATGCCTCCTCATCGTGAAGCGTCACTATCACGACCTTGGTACGGGGTTGCCTGGATTTGATTTGCCTCGTGGCTTCCAATCCGTTCATACCAGGCATAGATATATCCATGAGCACGACATCGGGCTGAAGCTCCCGCGCCAAGCGCACGGCCTGCTCCCCGTCCGTTGCCTGCCCGACCAGACTGAGATCCGGGTTTTCCTCTAAGCAATGCCTCACAATCGCTTGAAACCTTTGATCGTCATCTGCCGTCAGGATTGTCGTGCTCATTGCAGGGTTTCCTTATATGGAGATTTTCAAAACAGGATAAGGGAGATCAAAAAACTGGACAATCGGGTAATTACCTTAGATTGGGGGAAAAGATACCTGAGGCAAAAGAGCTATCAGTGGTCAGCCATCAGCCTTCAGCCGAGAAGGCGCAAAGGAGCGGGGGAGAGACGGAGAAAGGGCTAAAAGGGAGGACAGATGCTAAGGGATAATCGAAAATCGCCCTAGCTCCTGTGGCCGGTAGACTGTAAAGCCCCTTCGGTCGAGGCTAAAGATGTGGCTTTCCTAATTGTCCCTCAAGCAAATTGACAAGCCATACAGTTAGAGATACAAGTATATTGACAGCAGGTGATGATATATGAAAACCCAGATCGTCCTCTCTGACTCTCTCATGGAAGAGTTGAGGAGAACCGTGCCCAACCGCCGACGTAGCCAGTTTATTGCAGAGGCTATCGAGGAACGATTGCGGGCCATAAAGTTTCAAAAGGCCCTGAAGGAATCGGCGGGTTGTTGGACCGACGCCAATCATCCCAACTTAAAGACCCAAGCAGACGTGAACCGTTTCCTGGGACGGTTCCGGTCACGGGTTCGGCGCCGTGGCTAAGTTCCTGCTCGATTCGGATGTTTTAATTTGGTTGCTGCGCGGGCGCGCCGAAACGATGCGACTGGTGGACCGGTTGCATGGGGAGACGCGCGCAGCGCTGGCCTGCTCCGCGCTTAGTGTCCTGGAGGTTTGGACAGGAGTTCGTGCTGGTGAGGAGCGAAGAACAGAGGCCTTAATGGAATCGCTCCAGGTCGTCCCCGTGGACGCCTCCATTACCCGGCGGGCCGCCGGACTTTTGGTCTCGCGCAAGCGGCAAAGGGACCCCCGGGAATGGATTGACGCGCTTATCGCCGCCACCTGTTTGGAGTTCCATTTAACACTCGTTACCTACAACACTCGGGATTATCCCTATCCCGATATCTCCCTATATCCCACCTCTGTAATTTCTTAGCTAAAAGCAGGCCGCCATTGGCAACAAACCGAAGACAAGCGCGGGTTTCTTAAGGCAACAACTAATGCCTGATGCCTATCGCCTGTCTATGGTTGGATCAAGCCATTACGGATGGCGTAGCGCACAAGACCGGCTATCTCGTGAATATCTAACTTTTTCATCAGGTTGGTTCGATGGGACTCGGCTGTCTTAACGCTCAGATCAAGAATCTGAGCGATCTCCTTTGTGCTTTTCCCTTCGGCAATGAGCTGCAATACCTGGCGTTCGCTGGGGGTTAGAGGATCAGAGACTTCAGAGACTTCAGAGACTTCAGAGACTTCAGAGACTTCAGAGACTTCGCCTCCCTTTGCGAGCCAGGCCTTCACTAGGGCTCCTGTGGCTGCGGGACTGAGATAGATCGACCCGTTTAAGACTTCCCTTATCGCCAGAACAAGATCGCGGCTTGCCTGGGACTTTAATACGTAGCCCTTGACTCCGGCCTTTAGCGCCTCCAGGACATATTGGTCCTCCTTGTACATGGTGAGAAGGATTGTTTTTGTCTGAGGGCAGATTTTGTTGATTTGGCGAGCGGCGTCGAGACCGTTTAGAAGGGGCATGAAAATGTCCAGAACGGCTATGGCTGGGCATAATTCTTTTGCCAGCCGGACCGCCTCGTGGCCATCAGATGCCTCGGCGATAACATCGAATCCTTCGCGGAGCAGCAGGTTCTTTAGCCCCTCGCGGACAATGACGTGGTCGTCGGCCAAAAGTATTCGGATTCTCATTTCTATCTCTTTAAAGGAATCTCCACGCAAAGCTCCGTACCCTGGTTAGGAGCTGAATTGATCTTCATCCTACCACCTAAAGTCCCCACCCGTTCACGAATGGCAACTAGCCCCAGGCTCTCACGTGCCGTATGACCTAACACCGTCAGGACATCGAAACCAACGCCATTGTCCTGAATGGAACAATGAACTAATCCGTCCGCCTCAAGAAGTCTGACATTCACCGTGGTAGCGTTAGCGTGCCTGACTACATTGTTTAAGGCCTCCTGGACGGTTCTATAAAGAGTAGTCTCAATCGAGGAACGAAGGCGACCGTTTGGCGAGCCCTCCAGATTGATCCTAATACCAGTTCGAGCAGAGACCTTGTCGGCAAGGGATTGAAGGGCTGGCAAGAGACCCAAGTCATCTAAGATACTAGGATAGAGTTCGTGGGAGAGATTTCTCAGGTGCTCCTCTATCTGGGTTAGGAGATCCTTTACCTCCGCCAATTTTTTCTGCGATGCAGAGGGCAATTCCCGCTCCATTTCCGACAGACCGATATGGACAGAAGCCAAAAGCTGGCTTGATTCATCGTGAAGCTCACGGGCGATTTTCTTTCGTTCTTCTTCTCGGACAGTTTGTAGATGGGCAGCCAGCGCACGTAGTTGATCGTGAGAATTTTTAAGCTTTACCCCTGTTTGTTTCCTCACGGTTATATCGGTCAGTATACCCATGGACCCTATAATGTTCCCGTCGGCATCACGTATCGGCGCGGTAGAAATACTGACATCAATCAGCGACCCGTCCCTCTTCTGGCGACGAATTTCCATGCCGCTTAAGCTGTTCCCCTGAAGTACTGACTTGTAGAGATCTCTGAACTCGTCCTGCTTGTTTACCGGGACTGTCGGAAGTGGCTGTTCCAGTACCTCTTTCTCGCTCCAGCCAAACATCTTTTCGGCCGCCGGATTCCACATCTTGACCTTCGTATCTAGGTCGAGGATGTTGATGGCCACCGGAGAAGCCTGAATTAGAGCTTTAAGAGTTTGGGTGGTTTTGCGCAATTCTTCTTCTGCCTGCTGGCGCTTGACGGCGGCATCTTCGATGACTCGCGCTACGTTATTCACCTCGATGATGGGTGAAGTTGTAGTTTGCGGTGTCTCGGAACGCCCCAGGGCAGCGGCCGCGTTAGAAAGAGAGCTAATGGAATTGGAGATTCGCCGTCCAAAGATAATCGCCACCACGACTCCTACCAGAAGAAGCGAGAAGCCGCCGCCAATGACGGTTAACAAAGTGTGCCGCATCGGACTGTCGAGAACCGTCGCGTTTATCCCCACGACTACGGTCCAGCCCGAGAGTTCTGATCGCCGAAGCGCTGAATAGACTTCCGGTCCCTCCTGCATAACGCCGCGCCACGTCGTCTCCTGGCCTTCGTCGCTTTTGGCAGCTAACAGTGGCCCTGCCGGTTTGCCTAGAAACTGCTCGATATCCCGAGTTCGGGCAATGATAATTTTGTTTCGGTCAATGGCTGCCGAGGCAAAGTCGGGAGAGGACCTCTGCTGTAAGAGCAGCTTGGTCAGCAGCCCCGGAGAGAAGCTCGCGGTCAGAACGTACCTGACTTTCCCATTACGAATCACGGGGACATCCACACCGAGCAGGTGTCTTTGTGCGATGTAACCCCAAAAAAGGTTGGAAACGGCTGGTTGGCCGGTCTCGGACACTTGCTGGATCTGTTCAGGGGCCCCGCTGCGAGGCAGCGATGAGCCAAAGGGCCGCCGCAGATTAACAAGCTGTTGGCCGGAGAGGTCAACTAGCAGCATGTTATCCCATCCCCTGTGAGCTTCCAGGACCCGCTTTGCCTGCTGGTAAAACTTGCTCAGCTCCCCTGAGTCAAGATGCTGTGACGTGGCGAGCGCTTCAAGAGTGCGGATTGAGGCCAGCAGCTCTCGGTCTATGGCAAGCGAGAGAGCACGGGATACATCCAGCAGGTTATCTTTCTGAGCCTTCTCCTGTTCCTTGCCGAGTAACACGATCATCACGCCGGCGAAGATCAGCACCGGCAGGAGCGCGGTGACTACAAGAATAATAAGGTGGGAGCGCAGCTTCATATCAAACAGGCATTAGGCATCAGCCAATAGGCAACAGCAATCACCGATTGTTCCCTTTAAACCAAAAAGCCCGGCTGGACTGATCCAGTCGGGCTTCCAGTTGCGTGATCAAGATTGTAATTTCGTCTGGAGCACGAATGAGTTAAGCCAGCTAATGAAACGATTAGTTATGCTAATATCTCACCTGCCTGAGGAGGATGTCAAGGAACAAAAACGGGCAAAAGAGGCGAAGAGCAGAGGCTGAACTATATGCCAATAGGATTGCATATAATAGCACTATTTGCTAAAGTGCCGGCATATGGTACAGAGGCGCTTTTGGGTGGAGCGGATAGAAAAGGCGTGGAAACGACGCTCCGTCGTGTGGCTCTCCGGGGTACGCCGTGCCGGCAAGACCTTTCTATCGCAGAGCCTGCCGCATATCGAGTATTTTGACTGCGAACTCCCTCGCATCCGCCGCATGATGGACGACCCCGAGGGGTTCCTCGAGGGCGTTGGTGCTCGGCGTATCGTCTTGGACGAGATTCACAGACTTGGAAATCCCGCGCAGATCCTCAAGATCGCCGCCGATCATTATCCGAAGACAAAGATTCTCGCGACCGGCTCTTCGACGCTTGGCGCGTCGAAGAAGTTTCGCGATACCCTGTCGGGACGCAAAGAAGAGATATGGCTTACGCCGATGACCACCGCAGACCTTGGGGACTTCGGGCGCCTGGATCTCCGTTACCGCTTTCTACGCGGCGGCCTGCCGCCATTTTTTCTCGCCAAAGAGCTGCCGGAGCGGGATTTCCAGGAATGGATGGACGCCTACTGGTCGAAAGACGTGGAAGAGCTGTTTCGTTTAGAGCGAAGGCATTCGTTTCAAAGATTCACCGAGCTTCTCATGGCCCAGAGCGGAGGGATCTTTGAGGCAACAAGATTCGCCCGCCCCTGTGAGGTCAGCCGGGCCACTATCTCCAACTATCTGGCAGTGTTGGAGGCGACCTTTGTCGCGCACGTCGTCCGTCCTTTCAGCTCGCACCGCTCTGCGGAGATCGTCTCGGCTCCAAAAGTATATGGATTCGACACGGGCTTTGTCTGCTACCACCGTGGCTGGCATACGTTGCGTAACGAGGATCTCGGATTGCTTTGGGAGCATTTCGTCCTGAACGAGATGCACGCTCATTTGCAAAGGCGTGATATTCGATACTGGCGCGACAAGAGGGGACACGAAGTGGATTTCGTATTGCCGCGTCGTGCCCGGCAGCCCTTGGCTATTGAGTGTAAATGGTCTACCGCCGACTTTGATAGCACGAACCTTAAGGCTTTCAGGCTGCGGTATCCTCAGGGTAAGAATCTAGTCGTGGCTCACGATGTCAAGCGTTCTTTTGTGCAAAAATACAACGGCTTTACCGTCACGTTTGTAAACCTGCCGGAATTCCTGGCGGAGCTGATGAGCAAACAATGAGAGGGGAGACCTCTTGACGGCTGCCAGGGTACGGGCTTGCGCAGGACTGCGGCTGTTTGTTAAGGAAGATCATGGTATCGTCGGCCCGTCAGGGCAAAAAATTGACAGCTATTACATATATACAAGGAGGTGGATTTTTTGAAAATCGAGGGCAGCTATACTTTTAAGGCGCCCAGGCAAAAGGTCTGGGATGTATTGCTGGATCCAAAAATGATCGCCCAGTGTATGCCGGGATGCGAGGGGCTAAAAGAGGTCAGCCCGGATCAATACGAGGCGACTATGAAGATCGGTATCGCGTCGGTTAAAGGGACCTACAAAGGCAAGGTGTCTATTAAGGAGCGGCAGGCCCCATCCCACTATGTGCTTAGCGGCGAAGGGTCCGGAGGGCCCGGATTCATGAAGGGTGATATGAGCATCGATCTGGAAGAGAAAAACGGGGAGACCGCGTTGAGGTACAACGCCGATGCCAAGGTGGGAGGGTTGAACCCCCTTTCGTGTTATCCTTACGGCTCATAGGGGATAGCCACGGTAAACGTAGAGCCTTTCCCCGGCTCGCTTTCTACCTCAACGCTTCCTCCGAGCATCTCGGTAAACTTTCTAGCGGTGTAGAGCCCCATTCCTACACCGCCGTAAAGCCTGGTCTGCGAGCTGTCTACTTGGTAAAACTTTTCAAAGATGAGGGAGAGCCTTTCCTTGGGTATGCCAATGCCTGTATCCGCCACTTTAAATTCCACCGTTCTAGCCTCCGGAAAATGCCGTACGGACACGGTGACATTTCCTGTTTTGGTAAATTTGATGGCGTTATTGATGACGTTTTGCAGGACATGCTTAAGCTTGGCAGCATCCGTTCTGATAGGCGGAATCCCGGCGGCAAAGTCCCAGTTTATACTAAGCCCTTCGCCCAAAGGTGTGGCGTAGTCCGACTTCAGGTCTTCTAGAAAAGGGCCGAGCTTGAGATCGTTTATTTCCGCTTTGACAGCGTTGGACTCAACCGAGGTGGCGTACAAAATGCCATTGATCATACTAATCAGATCCTTAGAGCGCATCATTATCTTTTCTAGCGCCTTCTCCTGCTCGGCGTTAATGGCCCCAAACATTTTGTCCCTGATCATTTCGCTAAATCCCACGATTGTTGTAAGCGGTGTTCTCAGCTCGTGGGACATAACGCTAAGAAATTCGTCCTTCACCTTATTGGACTTTTCCAGCTCAAGGGCTTGATTTCTCGTTTCCTCGTAGAGTTGCGCATTGTGGATGGCAACTGCCACTTGGTCCGCTAATTGATGGGCCTGGACCAAGTCGTCCTGAGTGTAGGAGGGGGGATGGAGATGGCCAAGGGTGATGATTCCCGACAAACGTCCTCTGACCGAAATTGGGAGGAGTAGCAGCGATTTGACACCCAAACCAAAGAGAGGCGCGAGAGACCGTGGAGCCTCATGATCCATCAGAAGCAGCCCTTCGGGACCGGCGCACACCTCACGCACGTCTTCGGAGGCGATCGGGAACGCCTCCACCCATGTTTTGCTTCCCACGTTGCTACCCTTGACGTATGTCCTTGGGACGCCTCTCCCTTGATCAAAGAGAGTTACGGTGACCTGGTCACACGGGAAAACGTCATGTATCCGATTCAACACCGTCTCCAAGATTTTCTCGGTGTCGAGCGCCGAGAGGACGGCTCGGTCTATTTCTGCCATGGTGGCCAGAGCGTCAAACTGTTTGCCTAAGCGGCGGGCCATGCTGTTGAAGGATGCCGCCAGATCTTCAAACTCGTCGCCGCTTGTTACTACCACCCGGCTACCAAAGTCCCTTTGGGCGATGCGCAGGGTTCCCTCCTGGAGTTCTTGGAGCGGGATCAAACTCCTTCGGATTTGGCTGATGCTCAGGAGGAGCACTATGCAGAGGGACAGGAAAATGGCTAGAAAAAACGTTTTTTTGAAGTTTGACACCGGGGCAAGGACATCCGCTTTCGATTCGCTTAGAACTACCGTCCACTGAGGAACAAAAAATTTGTACTTTAAGGGAATGGACCAATAAGCCGCCAAGAAGTTTGCCCTTTCAAGCCTCCACTCGAATTGGCCCGAGGTTGCGCGGGGCATTCGGAGATTAAGCTCCTCAGAGAGCGATTTTGATACCGGAAGCGAAGAAATAAGCACGTTACTCGATTGATCCAAGACGCATAGTTCGGTCATGGGGGGCAGTGTGTTTTCATAACCCGAGCCCCAAAGGTATTGAGTGTCAATTTCTCCTAGCAGCACTCCTTGCAGCGGCGCCTGAGGATTCAGCATCATTTTCATGAAAATGCGGGTAGGGAGAGCCGGACGGTGCTCGCTGGATACGACGATTTTGCCGGAGCTCATATGTTGACTCTCTGCTGCGGCAGTTTGGGGCGGATCCTTGATGTCGCCGTAAACCGTCTTATATCCGGCAGGATCACCGACAAGTGCCAGGCCCTTAAATTTTCTTCCGAGGTCCTCGTCTAATCCTGGGAAAAACGACTGGATAGGCGAGCCACCGCCTGTCGCGAGCGTGGAGGCGACCGATTTCATTCCCGCTTCTAGAAACAAGAGGCGCTCGTAGATGCTCAGTGCCGCAGCCTTGCTCGCCTGCTGGAGTCGTCTTTGGCTTTGTCCATGGAGCTGATTTGTTACATGGTTGAAGGAGATGAATGCCAGGGCGGCAATGGGAAGAAGGGCGCAGACGAAGAACAACATAAGGATTCGTCGTGCGACCTTTCTGCGGAGAAAGGTAATATCAAACTTCATGATTTCGAGGTCCCATTAATAGTTCGATGCCAGGCCCACGTATCCCCCGTCGTTGGCTCGGATAATATCATCCTGGCTCTGCGGGGCTGAGAGGGGCGCCGTGCTGTCTCCATCTTGTCCACTGCTGTAGAGGTCGTAATCCGAGTTCAATGGAACTAAAAAGTGGTCCTTCCGCGCCTTTCCGATATTCTTGCTTCCTGCAATTTTCAAGTATTGGTAAGAATGCCCCCAGGGATCTGGGAGACTTGCTCGTCCTATGTCGGCGAGGCTGTTCGGTAGCGCTGCATTGGAGAACTCGTAGGATGCGATATCTTTGCCTAGCGTGTGAATGTCCGCGATTGCGACTGCGATTTGCGCCCTCTCGCGGTAGTCTATGTATGAAGGTATGGCGACGGCAGCAATTATTCCGAGTGTAGCCATAGCGATCAGAAGCTCGGCAAGCGTGTATCCGCAGGAATATTCTTTCCGTCCCTGAAGGCGGCAATGACTTAACCCTGCACGCCATTTTGCCGCCATAATGCATCTTATCATGTCCGGCCTTTTACCCGGTCAGCGGGTCTTCTTTTTCCACGCGATCTGCTGTTGATTCTTGAAGCGGACTACGCCGGGAATCGCTGGATCGTAAAGCAGGGACAACTTATATTCCTGTCCTGCATCGTCCACGTAGACGATGGTATATAGAATGGCTTGATTGTCTAGGACTTTTTTGACGCTCCTGATCGCGTGGGCATTCACACCGCCTGCGCCGATTCCGAAAGTGATGCTATCTTTCGTGAGGCTAAAAAATCGATCCGCGTATTTCGGTTCCGAGGTCCTCCAGATACCGGTCAAATCGTCGGGAACCCCACTCTCCTTCCCGGTTTCACAGCCGAGGAGCGTGTAGAGGACAGCGACTGCTACCAGGATCTTTTTTGATTGCATGTCCGGTCTCCAACTCTATCCATGGGGTCAGCTATAGGTCCTTCAACTGATAGCATTGTTCTTTCTTACCACAGACGAGTTTTTGCCCTTGTTTCTTCCCTCGTGTCTGTTCGACAGCAATCCGATGATGGCTCTTTTATTGAACCGCCAGCTACGTCCAATCCTGTTCCCTGGTATGATTCCCTCCGCGGCCAATTTATAGACGGTTCTTACGTGGATGCGCAGAAGCACTGCGACCTCGGACGGGATCATGATTTCCTTCAATTTTCGCCGTTCCTTTCTATACCCTAGAATACATTTGATGACTTCTAATTACATGTATATACGCACGATTCATGCCAACTTTCCGGGTTTTCTCGCGACAAGGCAAGCGGTTGTTTTTCAAGAGGTTTTTCTTTCTTAAGGATATTCTACAAGGTAAGAGTAGTCGCTGATTTCCGTAATATCGCCTGATAAGAACAAACTTTGTCACTGAGAGGCCAGGTGCTCGAGCGTCTCGATGGAGCTTGAATAGATCCATAGGACATGGTAGCTGAGCTGAATAGTCGAGCCATCAGGAACAGGTGCAGGAGCCGTCTTGCTATCATTAAGGGGAGAGTTTTTTGAAAATCGAGGGCACGTATACTTTTAAGGCGCCCAGGCAAAAGGTCTGGGATGTATTGCTGGATCCAAAAATGATCGCCCAGTGTATGCCGGGATGCGAGGGGCTAAAAGAGGTCAGCCCGGATCAATACGAGGCGACTATGAAGATCGGTATCGCGTCGGTTAAAGGGACCTACAAAGGCAAGGTGTCTATTAAGGAGCGGCAGGCCCCATCCCACTATGTGCTTAGCGGCGAAGGGTCCGGAGGGCCCGGATTCATGAAGGGTGATATGAGCATCGATCTGGAAGAGAAAAACGGGGAGACCACGCTGAAATATAGCACCGACGCCAAGATAGGAGGACTGATTGCCGGGGTAGGGCAGAGGATGCTTGGGGGAGTAGCCAGGATGATGGTAGATCAGTTCTTCAAGAAGATGGAGAGCCTTGTTTAAGAAGATTGGCTCGTGGATCGATGGGAGTGCCGTTAACACGCACCTCATAATGGAGGTGAGGGCTTGTGGTTTTACCCGTATTCCCGCTCTCCGCAATCTGCTGGCCCTTGCGCACCCGATCTCCCTTCTTGACGTTGGCCTTGGATAGATGCAGGTACTGCGTCGTAATGCCCTGACCGTGTTTCAAGACGACCATCTGACCGTTACCGTTGCTCACGCTGACTGATTCCACCACCCCGTCCGCCGGGGCGTATACCGGTGTCCCTACGGGATTCGGGAGGTCGAGCCCGGAGTGAAACTCCGGTTTCCCCGTCCATGGGGAGAGGCGCGTGCCTACACCAGACGTTATCCGGCCTTTGATGGGCATGGAAACGGGGACAGAGGCGATCAGGCGCTCAAGCTCGCTTCGGAGCGAGGCGAGGCCTCTTTCCAACTCTTTTATGGCGAGGTGGCCGTTGAAGGAAGATCTGTTCTGGGATGGGAGGGAGGCCTGGACTCCTTGCTGGATCCCTTTCCAATCGGTGAGAAGTAGCTGGAGATTTTTTGTCTGGTCCTGCAAGACCGAAAGCTGCTCTCGCTGGGCCAGGGCTTCCATCCTTAGCTCTTTAAGCCCTTTTTTCTGCCATTTCATCCACAGGTAGTCGCCCAGCAACCACCCGCCGATTGCCACCAAGAAAACGCCTCCCGCGAGAAGGTAGCGAATGGACTTTTGCGATAAGACGAGGCGACGCATCTCGGTCCCTCGCCGTGGAAGAATTAGGATCGAATAAGGCTTGTCCATGATATAGCCCTTTTAGGAACTTTTCTGAACGGCCCGAAGCTCTTCGTTTTTCATCTTACAGCGGCCGTCAAAGACGACGCCTTCATCCAGGACCAGCACGGGGGTTACGATGTCCCCGAAAATGCGGGCGCTGCTCCGCAGCTCGACGCGCTCACGAGCGATGATGTTCCCTGTGACCTGGCCGCTTACGATGGCGACCCCCACCTGGACCTCTGCGTCCACCTGTCCGGTCTCTCCCACGAGGAGCGTGTCTGAGGAAAAAATTTCTCCGCGGAATTTGCCGTTCAAAACAAGCGTCCCGATGAACGTGAGACGCCCTTCCAGTTCACACCCCTGATCGATTACGGACGTGGATGCCTGATCGGGGGCTGAGTTGTTCCCTCTCCAGCGCCACATGAGATCTGCTCCTTACTGTAATCAGTTGCCAATACTAAGCTTATCTCTTGGCAGCTACTTGTTTTTGGTCCAGTAGCGAAGGGCCGCGGCGCTCTGCGGCTATCTCAGCCCGTTGAATCTTGATCACGTTGCCGTTGAAGAAACCACCCTGGGAGATGACCAGGGAGTCAGTTTCAATATTTCCAGATACCCGGCCGGTTGAGGTGATTTCTACGTTTCCGGTGGCAACCATATTCCCCTCGTATCGCCCCATGATCAGGGCGTCAGCGGTGTGGGCATCGGCCCGGACAACCCCTTTTTCGCCGATCACCAGCTTCCCCTCCACATTGATCTCACCCGCTACCTCACATTCGATCTGAATAGAGTCCGCGATGTTGAACTTTCCCTCCAGACGAGCGGTCTCCCCCTTGATCGTGAGCAGGGGGCCCTCCCGTCCTGGACTGTCGGAGTTTCTTCTGCCGAACATAGCAAACCTCCTTTTTTAATGCCTAACCATTAGGCGCAGTTAAGAAAAATGACTCAGGTGAAAACCGAAGGATACTATCCCGACTTCTCACGGCTTGTCAATATTAAATTGGGGTGCTAGGAATGATGAAAATGCAGCCTTTAGTGAGCGTTGTCATCCCCACATACAATCGCTGGCCGATGCTCTGCGATGCGATCCAATCTGTCCTGGGCCAAAGTTATAAAGGATTCGAACTCATCGTGGTGGACGATGGGTCTCAGGATGGTACGGCAGACCATTTGAGGAGGTACGGTCTCCGCCTGCGGTTCTTTTCCCAGCGCCGGCGTGGTGTGGCCGCCGCGCGCAACCTCGGTGTTCGCTGCGCACTCGGCAGATATCTGGCTTTTCTCGATTCCGATGATCTCTGGCAGCCGAAAAAGCTTGAAGTCCAGGTCGCTTTTATGGAAGAGCGGCCGGAGGCGCAAATTTGTCAGACGGAGGAGATTTGGATTCGGCACGGGCGAAGGGTTAATCCGAAAAGGAGACATCGCAAACCTTCCGGAGATATCTTTCGCGCCAGCCTCGATCTCTGTCTGGTCAGCCCTTCGGCGGTGATGATGACCAGGGAACTGTTTGAGAGGGTAGGGGGATTTGATGAAACCTTCATTGTGTGCGAGGACTACGACCTTTGGCTTCGAGTAAGCGTTGATACTCCGGTTTATCTGATCCCGGACCCGCTGGTCTTGAAAAGGGGAGGACATAAGGATCAGTTGTCGCGCTCCACCTGGGGACTGGACCGCTTTCGCGTTCGGGCGCTTAGAAAGCTGGTCGATGGAGGTCTCTGCGGCGAGAAGAGAAATTGGACTTTAGAAACCCTGGCAAATAAAGTGGCGATTTTGATTCAAGGGGCGCGGAAGAGAGGAAAGGAAGGCGAAGCTTTAATTTACGAGAGATACCTATCTGAAATCACTGAGGAAAGAACGTATGCTAGAGGAGAAAATTCTCGCCTACGGAAGCTCGAAGGGGTTTCATCCGCAGACCCTGGAGCGATGGCTTAGATTAGCCGAGATCGACCGCGAGGCCCTCTTCGATCTGGCTCAGAGGCTCAAGCTGGGGGAAAACCATCTCCGGGACTTCCTTGAGTGGTTGGAAGAGATTGCACTGCGGGATGGGGTGGACCTCTGTGAGATTCTGCAAAGGGAGCCTTTCTTACGGATTTCATCGGACCCTCGACTGGGCCGCAACGACAAGCTAAAGCGGATAAAGGAGGAGGTGCGCCGGCTCAGGTTTCCCCGCCTCACATCTATGGAGGAGGGTATCCGGAAAAGGATCCACGAGATGAGGCTTAGTCCACAGATCCAGATCACCGTTCCGCCGGGTCTGGAAGGCGGGCTGACCGTACAGATGAGGGCCGCGAGCTATAAGGAGCTGGAAAGGTTAGTCGGAGAGCTTTCGCAGCTTTTGGAGAAGAAGGCGGTGCAAGAGATTTTTTCATTACTAGAAGGGTCAGAGTGAAAAGCTGATTCTACTGAAGAATGGCCCCTGAATGTCACCCTGAACCCTTCGCCTTCTGTCATCCTGAGCGCAGCGAAGGATCTCGTCCTACTCAGGGCAGGCTCCGTGAAGGGTCTCAAGTCTTGGAAAACACGAGATTCTTCGCTTTGCTCAGAATGACGAACCGGGTTGATAGAGGGTTTTTCAGCAGAATCAAAGCTGATGGCTAGGGAGAAGAGAGCGAGATGAAGGATTTTAAACCGGAAGAGGTGATTGTTGAGGCCGGATCAGAGGAAAGCCCCATCTTTAGCAACTTGAAAAGGGCTTTCCCGGACATTCCTTTTACTTTTGTCGACGAACCTCCATCTCCCGGGTCGGCTCCTTCCACCTCCAGCGATCCTTTCGGAGAACGAAAGAGGCGACTTTTCTTGATGCGCCACAAAGGGGAGTTTTTGAAGAAATGTCCGGGGAGCGACGGGCAGGTGTGCTGCAACTACTTTGTGATCAATTTTGCCAGCAACTGCCCGATGGAGTGCAGTTACTGTTACCTTCAGGAGTACATGGCGCACAACCCAACACTCAAGGTCTTCAGCAACGTAAGCGATCTCATCGAAGAAGCCGGCGCACTGCTTAGCCGGCATCGCCGTTTTTTCTTTCGTATCGGCACCGGCGAGATCACGGACAGTCTCGCCCTGGATCCCTATATCGGTTTTTCCTCCGAGGTGATTCCCTTTTTCGCCGGGCAGCCCAATGCCCTGCTGGAGCTGAAGACCAAGAGCGACCGCGTGGAGGGGCTATTGAAGTTGGATCCCAAAGGCCGCGTGGTGGTCTCCTGGTCCATGAATCCCGAAAAGGTGATCGAGAGCGATGAGTTTTTAACGGCTTCTTTCGAGGAAAGGCTTACGGCTGCCCGGCGTTGCCAGGAGGCGGGGTATAAATTGGGCTTTCACTTTGATCCCATGGTCGAATATCCCGGCTGGGAAGAAGACTATCGGGCGATGGTGGAGAGGATCTTTGCAGTTGTGGACCATCGGAGAATCGCCTGGATCAGCATGGGAGTATTGCGCAATACTCCGGGCTTGAAGCGGATCATGCGAGAGAGATTTCCTTCAACACGTCTCCTCAGCGGAGAGCAGGTTCTCTGTGCGGACGGCAAGATGCGCTACTTTAAGCCGCTGCGCGTGAGCATGTATCGCAAAATGCTGCGCTGGATTCGCGAAGCCTCGCCCATTGTCTTTGTCTACCTGTGCATGGAGTCAAAGGAAGTCTGGGAGCAGGTATTCGGTTTTGCGCCGAGCTGTGAAAAAGAGCTGGGCGCGCGCCTCACGTCGAGTCCAAACGACTGAGGATAGAAGATGGAGGATAGAGGATCGACGGGCGGGAACTTAGAAACGGCGAATCGCGCATTTGCTATCTTCCATCCTCGATCCTCCATCCTCGACCCCTTTAAAGGCAGTCAGGCGTTCCATGAATAGAGACAACCCCATCGGCGTTTTCGACTCCGGCATTGGCGGGCTGACAGTTCTGCAAAGGATCATGGAGGCGCTGCCGAGGGAGAACACGGTCTATCTTGGGGACACCGCCCGCTCTCCCTACGGGACCAAGTCGGTGGAGACGGTGCTGCGCTACTCCTTCGAAAATACCGACTTCTTGATTGAGAAGGGCGTCAAGCTTGTCGTCGTGGCGTGTAATACTTCAACCGCCATAGCCCTGGAGGCGCTGAAGGAAAACGTTGCGGTCCCTGTGATCGGGGTGATTGAACCTGGTGTCAGGCGGGCCTTAGCGGAGACGAGGAATAGAAAAATCGGTATTATTGGGACCGGGGCGACAATCCAGAGCGGCGCCTACACCCGGGCGCTAAAAAAACTCGATTCTAAGATTGAGGTCTACAGTCGTGCCTGCCCCCTTTTTGTTCCCTTGGTCGAAGAGGGATGGCTCGATAACCCCGTAGTGAAACTGACCGTGGAATCCTATCTCGGAAGCCTTAAGCAGAGCGGCATTGATACGCTCATCCTGGGTTGCACTCATTACCCGCTGCTTAAAAAGGCGATTCAGAGATTCATGGGGCGCGGCGTCAAGCTCGTCGACTCGGCGGAGGAAACCGCCAAGGAAGTGCAAACCGCCCTTAAGAAAAAGTCTCTGGCGCGGGAGAAAGGAAAAGGAACTTCGAGCTTCTTCGTCACCGACGCCCCGGATCGCTTTATCAAAGTGGGCCAGCGCTTTCTAGGGGAGAAGGTGGAGTCTGCGGTTCGGATAGAGCGGTGATTTGGCTCTGCATTTTTGGTTGTGCTTATAAAACAGGAGTGCTATTTTTAAATTACTTTTCAAAACGCCCCGATCTCAGGTGACTCTTTTTGAAAGTCCGCGAGGTGATTCGGATGATTGAGTCGGATGGTTGGTATCTCGTAGTCACAAGAGGAGACCATCGGCAGTATAAGCATCCGATCAAACCGGGCCGTGTCACCATAAGTGGCAAGCTAGGCGATGATATGCCAAAGGGAACTCTGAGTTCTGTACTTCGGCAGGCAAAATTGAGGGTTCAAGAGAAATGAAGAAAGCTCGGTTCTGGGTAGTTGTTAGTAAAGACCCCGGCAGTGACTGGGGGGCCTCCGTTCCGGATCTGCCAGGGTGTGTAGCGACTGGAAGAACTCTGGATGTAGCGTTGTGGAGAATAAAGGCCGGTATCAAGATGCACTTGAAAGGTCTTAGAGAGGACCGTCTACAACTCCCGCAGCCACGATCAAAGATCCCCATTCAGGCTAAGCGGTCTAAAAAAGAGGTCGATTTTTATGCTAGCATTGAGACACCCATCCCTTCGGCTCCCATTCAGGCCCTGCGGGGCTTCTCCGAAAAACATCCTCTGCGCCAGGCATTGCTGAGGAAGAGGCGCGAGGACAAGGTCCTTAGGTAAGGACCCAAAGTTTGACCGGCTGAAAGAGGAACTCTCTCTCTTATCCCTTCCCTATAAGCCGAAGAAGAGATAGGCCAGCGCTTTTTAGGGGAGAAGGTGGAATCCGCGGTAAGGATAGAGCGGTGAGGCTTCCCGATTCGAAAGACCTACCTTTTTTGTTTCGTATTGTATTCACTCACTTTGTATTGTATAAAGATAAACGTCTTACTTTTTAAGAAGGGATTGTTTTTATGCATAAGACAAGTGTAACCCGTAAAGGGCAGACAGTGGTCCCGGCGGCGCTCCGAAAAAGGTTTAACATCGGGCTGAACTCTCAGTTGGTATGGTCCACGGATGGTAGGGTGATCGAAGTGACCCCCCTTCCTGCGGATCCGATTCGAGCGCTGCGTGGTTCCACGGAAAAGCGTCGGTTACTTCGGGCGTTATTGAAGAGGAGGAAGGAGGATAAGGCGCTTGAATGATAAAGCTTATCTTCTGGATACCTCAGCGATCTTTGCCTTTACTGATAACGAGGAGGGTGCCGACCTGGTAGAAAACCTCCTAGCACGGGCCAAAAAAAGGGAGATATCCCTACATATATCGAAGATGACGGCGATGGAGATTTACTATGTGTCTTTACAGGAGGGAGACGAAAAAGAGGCCCATGACCGTCTCTTGCTGGTGCGATCGCTGCCCGTGGTTGAATTACCCCTGGACGACGATTTGGTGTTGCCTGCTGCTAGGTTTAAAGGGAGGTGGAAGGTGTCGGTGGCAGACGCATGGATAGCGGCGACTGCCGCAGTTCGTGGTCTCACGCTTATTCACAAGGACCCTGAATTCGAACGTCTCAAGGAAGGAGTCGCTCTTTTAGCCCTTCCGTATAAGCCAAAAAAGAGGAGATGAGGAAAAAGGGGACGCAAGAAAAAGATTCGCGTCTCCTTTTCGCTCCTCGTACTCCTCCTCCCCCCTAGATGTCAACACAAAAAAGCTATTGACAGGGAACATTGAAGTAGCTATTTTGGTTCTAAAGTAGGCACTTCTATGAGATCGGTTAGCGCCAAAGAGCTTAAGAACAAAACCGGCGAGGTGCTGCGTAAGGTAGGGCAGGGTGAAAGGGTGCTGATCATGAAGCGCGGCAAACCGTGGGCTGTCCTGACCCCCGTGAAAGAGGGAGAACTTAAGTCCTCTGAGCTAAGGGACTATAACACCGCCTGGAAAGATATCGAAAAGGCTCTGAAAACCTCTAAGCCCCGTTATAAAACTTGGCAGGAAGCGATACGGCGGACGCGGTGGCGGGACTGACCGTTATAGACACCTCCGTTTTTATTGTTGACCTCCGCTATAAGAGGGACAAAAACTTTGCCGTTAACCGCGCCTTCTTGGACCAGATAGCTCGAGAACGATCCGGAGCTACCAGTGTCTTTAATCTGTTAGAGGTCTGCGGCGTTCTCTCTTTCAATCTTAACGAAAAACAGCTGCAAGAGCTTTTCTTCTATTTTTCCCAGCGTTACCAGGTAGAGGTGTTCCCGCATCCCGATTTGGAGGGCGTCCTTCCAGCTCTCAAGGTCGGCGATCTTTTTGACATCATCTTAAAAAAAGTCAGTTTCGGTGATGCCTTAATCGTAGCTGCCACAGAAAAGTATGTTCCCGGCGCTGCACGCTTTGTTTCTTGGAATGCCCAACACTTTGTCGGTCGTCTTTCGATTCCCTCGTTAACTCCCAAGGAATTTTTGGGAAAGAACTCTTGAATCATCTGGCTATAGGAAGGGTCGAAGGTGATCTCTTCTAGCTTCTTTGTTACCGATGCCCCGGAACGTTTCATCAAGGTGGGGCAGCGCTTTTTAGGGGAGGGAAAAAGGGGACGCAAGAAAAAGACTCGCATCCCCTTTTCGCTCCTACTTTGTGGGCATAACCCCTGCGGCAACTCCCTTCGGCCCTTTGCCCACTGGGATGAGGGCCACAACCGTGTCGTTGGTCGTATCGATCACCGAGACCGTATTGTCTTCCCGATTGGCCACGTAGACGTACTCACCATCGGTAAAGCTCCCGGGCTTGGTGACGGCAATTCCTGAAGGCTTCTCACCCACAGGAACTGTTCCTCTGAGACTGAGATAAGGCGAGAAAGTCGTCACGTCATAGACCCACACGCTGTTGGTCTCACTGCTGGTCACATAGAGCTTGCTCCCGTCATTCAGCAGCGCGATCCCTTCAGGCTCTTCTCCCACAGCTATCTGAGCCAGACGAACCGGCACTGCTGGATTGCTTACATCGACCACAGCCACTTTGTTTCCGTTTCGGTTTACGACATAGAGCCGAGAGCCGTCCTGCGACATCGCGAGTGCAACCGGCTTGTTGCCCACTTCGATATAAGCCAGGATGGCCCTGGTTGTCGCATTAAGGACAATCAGGTTGTTGGAGTTTCTCCCTGCCACATAGGCGTAGTGTCCGTCCGGGGAGAAAGCTATGGCGGCCGGCTTTTTCCCTATCTCTTTCTCTTTAGGCTTCCCTTTGCCTTTGGCGGGTTCTGTCACTTTGAGCGGCACAGTGGCAATCACGGTGTCTGAAGCTCTATCAATGACAGAGATCGAGTCATCGTTGCGATTGGCCACCCAGACTTGAGTTCCGTCAGGCTTGATCGCTAACCCTTCAGGCCGGTTGCCGACAGGGATGGCCGTGCCAAGAGAGAAGTCAAAGACATTTGCCGCTGTCGGCGAGCTTGGTCCCACAAGGACTTGAACCACTCCCTTGCCCTTGTCGTCACTATCGCTCTCCTCATCATCGCCGTCGCTCTCTTTATCCGTTTCTCTCTCTGCGACATAAAGCTTGGCCGGAAGCCCAAATGAGTCAAAGAAGATATCGAAGAAGGAATCGGCCACGGGCTTCTCACCCACAGCCTCGGTCCCTGCCACCTGGTTTGTCCCGGCATCGATCAGAGAAACGCTGTGGCCATTGCTGTTCGTGACAGCGATCACAGGCTGCCCGGCTTCGTTGACGGTGAGCGTAAGGGTCTGGGTCGCCGTCCCGCCGTCATCGTCTGTGGCGGTCAAAGTTATCCCGCCATAGCTGCCGGCTTGGGTATAAGTCGGCGTCCAGCTTAAAACGCCGGTCGCGGGATTGAAACTAGCCCCTGGTGGCAGGCCTGAAGCCGTAAGGGTGACGACATCGGCCCCAGGATCGGAGGCGCTCACATTGAGCGTCAGCGGGCTTCCCTCATCAACGGCGGTATTGCCCGCAACCGAAATAGTCGGAGGCACATTATTGACAATAACAGCCACGTTGATGCTGGCGCTTAGCGCCCCGGAGCATGCCGGAGGGCTACCAGAACAGCCGTTGGGGTCGCCCTGATCGGTGGCAGTCAACGTAACAGTTGCCGTCCCGTTGCCATCAATGCCTTTAATCGTAGCTATCCGACTCACGGCGTTTATGCTTAGACTTGCCACATTTGGCGTGCTCGATGATCCGGACCAGCTGATTCCGCTGTCTGGCGTCTCCACATCGGAGACTATCGAGTCCAGGGCGATGTCAATGGAGGAGCCTTCGTTGAGACTCATTGGGGCAACCGCGCTTACCACAGGCGGGTCGTTGACTGCGTTCACCGCGATCTGGAAGGTGCGGTTAAAGGTGTTGTTTTGGGCCTGCCCATCATTGGCCGTCACTGTGATCATCGCTACCCCATTGGCATTAGCCACCGGCTGATAAGTCAATGTCCGGGTGGAGCCACTGCCGCTAACGGTGGGATGAGGGATGAGAGCTGTGTTGTCCGAGACCGCACTCATCGCCACCGCCTGAGAAGCCTCGTCCGCAGGCCCTGGAGAGATCCCGGTGATGGAGACATTCTGCGGCCCCACATCCTCGTTGACCACCTGGTTGGCTACAGGATCAAAGGAGGGTGGATCGTTAACGGCATTCACCGTGATGGCGACGGTAGCCACCAAATTGGAGTCAGCCGTCCCATCATTGGCCTTGTAGGTGAAGCTGTCAGACCCGTTAAAATTGGCATTGGGCGTGTAGGTGAAGGAGCCATTGGCATTTAGCGTCAGCGTTCCCTTGGTAGGCCCAGCCACCAGACCAGCGGTCAGAGCATTCCCATCCAAATCGATGTCATTGCCGAGCACGCCGGGGGCTGCCACCGTCAGCGCGGCATCCTCATTCGTGCTGTAGCTGTCGTTGAACGCCACCGGCGGGCTGTTCGACGAAGAATCATCTATTACACTAACCGTATTGCTGGAAGAATTTGCCACATAGATACGGTTTGTCGAGGAATTGACTCCAACGCCAAAGGGATTACTCCCAACCGAAATGGTAGATATAACCGCATTGGTAGCGCCATCTATTACACTAACCGCATTGCCGCCATAATAATTTGCCACATAGATACGGTTTGTCGAGGCATTGACTCCAACGCCCCAGGGTCTACTCCCAACCGAAATGGTAGATATAACCGCATTGGTAGCGCCATCTATTACTCTAACCGTACCGCTATAAAAATTTGTCACATAGATACGGTTTGTCGAGGAATTGACTCCAACGTCCGGGGGATTACTCCCAACCGAAATGGTGGATATAACCGCATTGGTAGCGCCATCTATTACACTAACCGTACCTCTGGTATAATTTGCCACATAGATACGGTTTGTCGAAGAATTGACTCCCACGCCATAGGGATTAAGCCCAACCGAAATGGTAGATATAACCGCATTGGTAGCGCCATCTATTACACTCACCGTATTGCTAGAATAATTTGCCACATAGATACGGTTTGTCGAGGAATTGACTCCAACGCCCCAGGGATTACTCCCAACCGAAATGGTAGAGATAACCGTATTGGTAACGCCATCTATTACACTAACCGTACTGCTGGAAAAATTTGCCACATAGATACGGTTTGTCGAGGAATTGACTCCAACGCCAAAGGGTCTACTCCCAACCGAAATGGTGGCTGTCACCGTTGGCGCCGCAGCCGCCGACGGGGTGTTTATTGACACTCCAACTCCGATCAGTGCAAAAAGTAACAATAAAACTGGCATACAAAAGGGCATATTTCTCATATTTCTTTTCATGAGTCTCCTCCTTCGGTCAGTTTTATCGCTGCGTTCTCCTGCCACCAGCTTTGACAGCTTGCTTTTTTCCGACTGATTGGTCAATAATCACTTTCAATCATTTTTATGATTAACTTGACCACATGCAGCTCAGAGAAATCAGAGCATTAGTCGAGAGCACAGGGGATCCTGCGTTCGCGGTCGATGGTTTAGGTTTGATTGTTGCTTGGAACTCCGCCGCCGGGGCTCTATTCGGCGTGAAGGCCGGGGAGACGATAGGCAAACCGTGCGGCCAGATTGTTCAAGGCGCCGATGAGTGCGGCCTGGTATGCTCCAATGTTTGCACAGTG
>Ga0082335_1002179_pt1 | contig 37597 bp, 33 predicted proteins | sample Subgrocontami58m_FD_72375 | JGI IMG/M metagenome (GOLD analysis project Ga0082335, IMG submission 72375) | Subsurface groundwater microbial communities from S. Glens Falls, New York, USA - GMW37 contaminated, 5.8 m (SPADES assembly) (version 2) ...
GGACATTTCCCCCCCACCGGCCGCAGCCGTTCGCATCCGCGTACCACCGGTTCGCGATGGTGGCGTTCGCGGTGGCGGAGCGCCCCGGCTGGCGCGCCGCGGACCTCGAGCTGCGGTCCGGCGCGCCGTCGTTCACGTCGAGCACGCTCGATCGCTTTCGCGAGCGTGGGTACTCGCCGTCGGAGCTCTTCTTCGTCATCGGCGCCGACGCGTTCGCCGACATCGGCACGTGGCGCGACTACCCGAAGATTCTCGACGCCGCCCACTTCGTCGTCGTCTCGCGTCCGGGCGCGTCGGTGCACGACTTGCCTCGCCGGCTGCCGCTGCTCGCCTCACGGATGATACGGTCGCCGCTCGACGAGCTCTCGCAGATCGAACCGTTGATTATTTTGATCGATGCCCCGACCGCGGATGTGTCATCGACGACCATCCGCCGCTCCCGCGCGGCAGGCGAGTCCATCGCCGGCATGGTCCCGGCCAGCGTGCAGCAACACATTGAACAACATGGACTTTACAGTTCGACGATCCCCGGACGACGGGCGTCGGACGCGCCGCGGACACGCGCGGCAGGCAGGTTGCATGGCGAAGAGTGAGAAGAAATCCAGGCGGCTTCCCGCGCAAGTCGAACACGCGATCAGAGCGGCGGAAGACAAGCAGGCGGTGAACCTCGTGGCCCTCGACCTGCGGAAAGCGGCCGGCTTCACCGACTTCTTCGTGATCTCGTCGGGCACCAACCCGCGTCAGGTGCGCGCGATCGCCGACGGGGTGATGGAGCGGCTGGCGGCCGAAGGCGTCAAGCCGGCGCATGTGGAGGGATACGACCGCTCCGAGTGGATTCTGCTCGACTACTTCGACTTCATCGTGCACGTGTTCGCACCCGACACGCGGGTCTTCTACGATCTCGAGCGCTTGTGGGGGAATGCCGACCGCATCGAGGTGGCCGCCGCCTACTAGCGGCCCTCGACGCTCTCCTGAGCGTCGTCCTGGCGCCGGCCTGCGCGGCGTGCGACACCCTGCTCGACCACCCCACCGCTGGGCCGGTCTGCGCGTCCTGCTGGCGTTCGATCCCACCGCTCACGCCGCCGCTCTGCGACCGCTGCGGCGATCCCCTGCCGACCTGGCGCGCGATCAGCATTCCGGTCGCGCGGTGCCCGCGCTGCCGTCGCGCGGAACGCTTCGTCGATCGAGCACGGGCCATCGGCGCCTACGACGGCGCGCTCCGCTCCATCGTGCATGCGCTCAAATATGAAGGTCGTCGATCGCTCGCGCGGCCGCTTGGTGATCTGATGCGCGTCAGCGGCGCGGACATCTTGGAGGGCGCGGCCTGCGCGATTCCCGTTCCCCTGCATCCCTCGCGGCGCCGGCAGCGCGGCTTCAACCAGGCCGCCGACCTCGCCCGCCATCTGGGCATTCCAGTGGTCGCCGCGCTCCGGCGGCTGCGTCCCACGCCCACGCAAACCAGCCTGCCCGCCGCCCGGCGTCACCGCAACATGCGGAATGCCTTCGCGGTCACCCGCGCGGCGCGGGCGCTCTCTGGCGCGATCGTGGTGCTGGTCGATGACGTGAGCACGACGGGGGCGACGCTCGAAGCGTGCGCGAAAGTCTTACGGGAGGCTGGCGTGATCGAGGTCCGCGCGCTGACCGCGGCTCGCGTCGCAGGCCGACCAACGACCAGCGATTGACGACCGACGACCAACGACTCAAAGGACGCGGCGAGCGGCGGCGAGAATGTCGGCCGCGATCACGTCCTTTGACCGTTCGCCGTCGAGCACGATCCAGTCGTTCGTGGCGGCCTGACGCCGATAGCTCTCGCGCACGCGCCGCTGCATGGCGAGATCGCGCTCGTAGCGGTCGCGGTCCGTCGCCTTGCGCTGCACCGCGGTCTGGGGCGCGATGTCGAGCAGGACGGTCAGCGAGGCCGGCGGGAGGAACTTCTGCATCTCAATGAGCCACGCGGGGTCGAGACCCTGCGCTTCGCCGTACGCGACGCTCGAGGCCGTGTACCGGTCGCACACCAGAATCAGCCCGCCATCGAGCCAGCGCTGCAGGTCGCCCTTCCGCTCGTAGCGGTTGGCGATGTAGAGCAGCTGCATGACGTCGGGCTGATAGTCGCGCTCGCCCTGCAGCGCGCGCGCGATCTCCTCGCCGATCGACGTGCCGTAGTCGGGAAACGAGACCAGCCGCGCCTTCCGGCCGTCTTCCTTCATGCGCGCGCGCAGCAGCTCGGCCTGCGTCTGCTTTCCGCTCTGATCCAGCCCTTCGAACGCGATCAACACGCCCGCCATCACGACTCCAGCGATAACTGGTCGTCCACGGTCTGCCGGCGCCGGATGACGCGCCAGGCTCCCTCGTCCACCAGCACTTCTGGCGGCAGCGGACGACGATTGTAGTTCGACGCCATCACCGATCCGTACGCCCCGACATCGCGAATGGCGACCAGATCGCCGACGTCGAGCCGCGGCAGCATGCGATCGCGTCCGACGACGTCGCTGCTTTCGCAGACGGGCCCGACGATCTCGTAGTGATGATCGCCCGTCGGCGGCGCGGTGACCGGCTCGATCCGGTGGAAGGCGCCGTAGAGCGCCGGGCGCATCAGCTCGGTCATGCCGGCGTCGATGATGACGAAAGCGCTCGACGCGGTGCGCGGCTTCACGTCGATGACGCGCGCGACCAGCGCGCCGGAGGGCGCCGCAATCGCGCGGCCCGGCTCCACCACGATCGGCAGCGAGGTCCGGCGGGTTTCGCCGACCAGCGCGCCGACGTACTCGGCGGCCGAGGGCACCTCGCTCCCGTCGTACGACACGCCGAGCCCGCCGCCCAGGTCCACGTACTCGAGCGGCACGCCCTGCGCCCGCAGCTCGAGGCTGACGTCCGCGGCGAGGGCCGCCGCGCGCCGCAGCGGCTCGAGCGTGGTGATTTGCGAGCCGACGTGCACGTGAATCGCCACGAGCGCCAGCCACGGCCGTCGCGTGAGCGTCTGCAGCAGCTCGCGCGCATCGTCGAGCGGCACACCGAACTTGTTGATCTTGAGGCCGGTCGAGATGTGCGGATGGCTTTTCGCGTCGATGTCCGGGTTCACGCGCACGGCAACGCGCACGGTGCGGCCGAGGCGCGCGGCAATCGCTTCGATCCGCGCCAGCTCCCCCGCCGACTCGACGTTGACGGCCTTCACGCCGAGCGCGACGGCGCACTCGAGCTCCGCCGGCGACTTGCCGACGCCCGTGAAGACGATCTGCGAGGGCTCGAAGCCGGCCGCGCGCGCGACCTCGATTTCCCAGACCGAATTCGCGTCCACGGCGCTGCCGAGTCCCCGCAGCAGGCGCACGATCGCCAGCGTCGAATTCGCCTTCAGCGCGTAGTGCACCGCGTGCGGATAGTCGCCGAACGCGGCATCGATCGCCCGGTACCGCTCGCGCAGCACCGGGGCGCTGTAGACGTAGACGGGCGTCCCCACGGCGGCGGCAATGGAGGTCAGCGGCACGCCGTCGCAGCAAAGGTCGGTGGATGTCCCGGCGGCCTGCCTGGTGAAGCCGGCGGGGAGGGTGGGTGGAGGCAACGTGATACGCTATTCTACTCAACAATCTTCATGCCGTCGGACACACCGATCACTTCACCGACGCCCGGGTCGCCCGGAGACGCCGTCGAGGCGCTGATCCAGCGGTGCTTGAAAGGCGATCAGCTCGCGTGGGAGCAGATCGTCCGACAGTACTGGCGGAAGGTGTTCAACGTCGCGTACAAGTTCGTCGGGAAGCACGACGAGGCCGAGGACCTGACGCAGGACATCTTTCTCAAGATCTTCAAATCGCTCGATACGTTCGACCGTCGGGCGAACTTTCAGACGTGGCTGATCAGCATCAGCCGCAACCTGTGCATCGACCACTACCGCAGCGTCCGCAAGGAACGCGAGACGATCGACCGCGACGTGGACGCGAACCTGCTGTCGCCGCTCTCGCACGATCCGGGGCCGGTGGCCGCGCTCGAGCAGCAGGACCGCGTTCAGCTGCTGAAGCAGGCGATGGCGGAGCTGCCGGCCACGCTCCGCATGGCCGTGCTGATGCGCGACATCCAGGAACTGTCGTACCAGGAGATTGCCGACAAGCTGCGGCTGCCGGAAGGTACGGTCAAGTCGCGGATCAACCGCGGCCGGACCGAGCTGGCGCGCCAGATCCGCAAGCTGCGCGGCGAGGATTTCGGTCCGCGCGGCGCGATACTCAAGCACACGGGAGCCACCTGATGAATGTCAAAACCGAACACGTCGGCAACGTCTCCATTGTCCGCGTCGGCGAGACGCGGCTGATGTATCCGATCCTCTCCGATTTCTCGTCCGCGGTCAGCGGCCTCATGGCGGCCGGCCGGCACGAGATCCTGATCGATCTCACGCCGGTCACCTACGTCGACAGCGCCACCATCGGCTGCCTGATGGACCTGTATCGCCAGGTGCACAACGCGGGCGGTCATCTGAAGCTCTCCGGCGTCCAGAAGCGCGTCGAGACGATGCTGACGATGACGGGCGCCCAGAATTTCATCGAAATACACGCCGACGAGCCGAGCGCCGTCAAGAGCTTCGGGGCTTAGCGATGCGCACCATCAAGACCAGCAGCGGCGTACCCATCACGCTCGAGGGCGATCTGCTCGCGATCATGGAAGCGCTGTATCAGGAAGTGACCGCGAAGCGGGAGCTCGAGCGATCGTTCGAGGACATGGTGAAGGAGATCCACCACCTCATCGGGCAGATGGACGACAGCGAGCGCCGGGCGTACCTGGCCGAAAGCCTGTTTCTCAACACGGTGAAATACGAGAACGACAAGCTCGAGGCCTACATGAAGAAGCTGACCAAGAAGTAGCGACGGCCGGGACCGCGCGAACACGGCCAGGCTGCTGCCCACCGATGTCGCTCAACTTCCTCGCAACCCGTTTTCAATGCACGTGGCCCTGGAGCACGCTCGTGATGCTCTGCGACGGCCGCATCGTCTGCGGCTGCGCGGATCCGTACGGCAAGCGCGTGCTCGGCGACGCGAGGACCGAGACCGTGAGCGACATCTGGACCGGGCCGGTCGTCTCGCGGCTACGCGAGGATCTGAACCGCGGCGGCTCCAGATTCTGCGGCGACTGCCCGCTCAAGCTTCCCCTGAAGAAAGACGAGGCGCCTCCCATCCGGCCGCTCGATGCGGGCGCGCAACCGTCGCGGATGTACGTCGAGTGCACGGCCGCCTGCAACATCTCGTGCACGGAGGCGTGCTGCGCGCCGGAAACCGGCATCACGCGCACGCGTCAGGCCGGGATGCTCGCCTTCGACCTGTTCCGCCGCGTCGTCGACGAAGTGGGCGCGTCGCTCGTGCGCATCGACTTCTTCAACTACGGCGAGGCCTTCCTGCACAAGCGCGCGGTCGAGATGTGCGAGTACATCAAGTCGAACTTTCCGCACATCTATCTCTACACCAGCACCAATGGCCTCGCGCTGTCCGAGGCCCAGGCGCGCCGGCTCGTGCACTCCGGCATCGACGAGGTGACCTTCTCGATCGACGGAGCGACACCGGAGTCGTACGTGAAGTACCGGCAGCGCGGGCGGTTCGATGTCGCGATCGCGAACCTGCGCGCGATGGCCGACGAGAAGCGGACGAGCGGGCGCGATCTGCCGTTCCTCAACTGGCGCTATATCCTGTTCGTCTGGAACGACAGCGAGGCCGAGATGGACGAGGCGCGCCGGCTGGCGGCCCAGATCGGCGTCGATCGGCTCTGCTGGGAGCTGACCGACCATCCGGAGAACGCCTACTCGCGCCGGATCGTCCCGGGGTCGCCGGTCTTCGAGTCCATTCGCCACGAGATCTGGGACGACAACAACCTGGGCAACGCGATTCCAGGAGCGACGCCGCGGGCGCGCATCGACGTCCGCACGCTCGTGCCGGGCGTCCCGTTGATCGCGCGCGCGGGGCATCCGCTCGAGGTCCGGACCCGCGTGCGGAACCTCTCGACCCGGCCGTTTCCCGCGCACGCCACCTACGGGCGCCGTCTCGTGCGCCTCGGCGCGCAGCTCTGCGCGGCGGACGGCACCCTCATCAACCGCGATTTCGCGCGGGCATGGCTGCCGCAGCCGCTCGGGCCGGGCGACCAGACCGATATCGCGATCGAGATCCCGACGCCGGGCGAGCCCGGGCGCTACGGGTTGAAGTTCGATCTGGTGAGTGAGGGGATCGACTGGTTCGAACGCTGCGGGTCGCCGACGACGACCCGCAGCTTGTGGGTGAGGTAGTCGGGAGTCAGGACTTCGTGTCCGCAGCCGGGGCGGGTGAGCTGTCCGACGTCAGCGGGCGAGCCGAGGCGCCGCGTGCCTCACGCCCGCGGGCAACGGCGCCGTGGCTCCATCGAGCGGCGACTCGACCAGGCGCCAGGCGTGCGTCTCTTCGAGGATCTTCGCCGCGAACTCGGTGTGCAGCGCATGACCCGCGCGGTGCGCCACGAGATGACCGATGACCGGATAGCCCACGAGCGCCAGATCGCCGACTGCGTCGAGGATCTTGTGGCGGACGAACTCGTCCTCGAACCGGAGCGCGTTGAGGACGCCGGTCTCGCCGAGCACGATCGCGTTCTCGAGCGATCCGCCGAGCGCCAGGCCGTTCTGCCGCAGCATTTCCACGTCCTTGAGGAACGTGAACGTGCGCGCGGGGGCCACTTCCTCGGCGAACGAGTCTTCGGTGATGCGCAGCGTGCGCGACTGATGGCGCAGCAGCGGATGGTCGTAGCTGATGCTGTAGGTGACCTTGAAGTGATCCGACGGATAGAGCGCAATCCGCTTGTCGCCGCGTGAGATCGCGATCGGGCGGACGATCTTGAGGTACTTCCGGGGCGCCTGCAGCCGTTTCACGCCCGCTTCGTGAATGATATAGAGGAACGGCGCGGCGCTGCCGTCCATGATCGGCACTTCAGGCGAGTTCAGTTCGACGATGACGTTGTCGACGCCCACGCTGACGAGCGCGGCGAGCAGATGCTCGACCGTCTCGACCGACACCTCGTTCCGCACCAGCCCGGTCGCGAGTTGAATCCCCGCGAGGTTGTGCACGGTCGCCGGCACTTCGTGATCGCCCAGATCGGTGCGACGAAACCGGATGCCGAAATCAGCCGGTGCGGGCTTGAGGGTGAGATTGACCTTGTTGCCGGAGTGAAGGCCGATTCCGTTACAAGAAATCTGGCGACGAAGTGAGCGCTGTGCGTCCATTGGCCTCTCAGGCGACGGGGGACGTGCACGGGCAAGCTGAGCAAAGACGGTGCCCGTGGAGGCCAAGCTGATGTGCTTCTACTAAGACGCTTGGTGTCAACAATTTACACGATGCATGGACGATGGATCAAGAGGCCGGCGGTTCACGTTTGTGGTACGGACACCACAGCCATTCTTGCCGAAGCTGTGGCAATGTTACCACAAGCGATCACCCGGCCATGGACCGGGTCGACCGCCTGCGCTCCCGCGACAAGAGGGCCGCGAGGACGCGTCCGGTCGCCGACTGATCGCGTTCTGCCACGTCTTCGGGCGTGCCCGCCGCGACGATGCGCCCGCCGCCCGCCCCGCCTTCAGGTCCCAGATCGATCAGGTAGTCGGCCGACTTGATCACGTCGAGGTTGTGCTCGATGACCACGATGGTGTTGCCCTGGTCGACGAGCTTCGTCAGCACGTCGAGCAGCTTCTGCGTGTCCTCGAAATGCAGGCCGGTGGTCGGCTCGTCGAGGATGTAGAGCGTGCGGCCGGTGCCGCGCTTCGACAGCTCCTTCGCGAGCTTCACCCGCTGCGCTTCGCCGCCCGACAACGTTGTCGCCGACTGCCCGAGCTCGACGTAGCCGAGCCCGACGCTCTGCAGCGTGCGGAGCTTGTTCGCGATCGCGGGGAAGTTCTCGAGCAGCGGCATGGCCTGGTCCACGGTGAGCTCGAGCACGTCGGCGATCGACTTGCCGCGGTATTTGATGTCGAGCGTCTCCCGGTTGTAGCGGCGGCCCTTGCACTGCTCGCAGGTCACGTACACGTCGGGCAGGAAGTGCATCTCGATCGCGATCACGCCGTCGCCCTGACAGGCTTCGCAGCGCCCGCCCTTGACGTTGAACGAGAAGCGTCCGGGTTTGAAGCCGCGCGCCTTCGCGTCGGGCATCATCGCGAACAGATCGCGGATGAACGTGAACAGCCCCGTGTAGGTGGCCGGGTTCGATCGCGGCGTGCGCCCGATCGGCGACTGATCGATCTCGATCACCTTGTCGATGAGCTCGGCGCCCTCGATCCGGTCGTGCGCCCCCGGGTCGTCGCCGGCTCGGTAGAGCGTTCTCGCGAGCGACTTGTAGAGGATGTCGTTGACGAGCGTGGACTTCCCCGATCCGCTGACGCCGGTCACGGCGGTCAGCACGCCGAGCGGAATCCTGACGTCGATGTTCTTCAGGTTGTTCTCGCGCGCGCCGCGGATGACGAGCTCGCCCTTCATCGGGGCACGGCGCGTCTTCGGCGTCGGAATCGAGCGCGCGCCGGTGAGATACGCGCCCGTCACCGAGCCGTCCTCGTCGCTCGCGCTGTCCATCAACGCCTGCGGCGTGCCCTGGAAGATCACGTGGCCGCCCAGATCACCCGCGCCGGGGCCGAGATCGATGACGTAGTCGGCCATGCGAATCGTCTCTTCGTCGTGTTCGACGACGATGACGGTGTTGCCGAGATCGCGCAGGCGTGCGAGCGTCGTGAGCAGCTTGCGGTTGTCGCGCTGGTGCAGGCCGATGGACGGCTCGTCGAGCACGTACAGCACGCCGGTCAGGTTGGCGCCGATCTGCGTGGCGAGCCGGATGCGCTGGCCTTCGCCGCCCGAGAGCGTCGCCGCGCCGCGTCCGAGGGTCAGGTAGCCGACGCCGACATCGTTCAGGAAGCGCAGGCGCTCCTGAATCTCCTTCAGGATGCGCTCGGCGATGATCGCCTCGCGATCCGTGAGCTGCAGAAGGTCGAACACGTCCAGCGCTTCGGCGATCGGGAGGTTCACGTAATCCGAGATCGTGCGCGCCTTCACCTTCACCGAGAGGCTCTGCCGTTTGAGCCGCTGTCCGCGGCACGTCGGGCACGGACGCAGCGAGCGGTACGGCTCCAGCTCCTCCTGCTCCGCCCAGCTCCCATCGGCGAACCGGCGGCGGAGGTTGGGGATCAGGCCTTCGAAGCCTTTGCCGGCGCCAAACAGCAGCACGTCGCGCGACTTCCGCGACAGCCGCGAGAACGGCACGTCGAGATCGATGCCGAAGTCGCGCGACAAGGCCTGCAGCGCGTCGCGCACCAGCTTGCGGTCGCCGCGCGCCCACGGAGCGATGGCGCCGTCGGCCAGCGACGTCGACTCGTCGGGGACGACGCGCTGCGGGTCGAAGTCGACCATCGCGCCGAGCCCCTGACAGTCCACGCAGGCGCCGTGCGGCGAGTTGAACGAGAACGCGCGCGGCGTCATCTCGGGCATGCTCAGCCCGCAGTCCACGCAGGCGAGCCGGCGCGAGAACAGCCGATCGCCGCCTTCGTAGGTGTTGATGACGACGATGTCGTTGGCGAGATTGAGGGCGGCGTCCACCGACTCGGTCAGCCGCCGCTCGATTCCGCCGCGGACGATCAGGCGATCGACGACCACCTCGATCGTGTGGTTGCGGCGCCGATCGAGCGTGATGTCGTCTTCCAGCGACCGGAACTGGCCGTCGATCCGCGCTTTCAGGTACCCGCGTCCGCGCAGCCCGGCGAGCTCCTTCTTGAACTCGCCTTTGCGTCCGCGGACGATCGGCGCCAGCACGTTGATGCGCTCGTCCTGCGGGGAGAGCATCACCATGTCCACGATGCGCTCGAGCGACTGGCTCGCGATTTCCTTATCGCAGTCAGGGCAGTGCGGAACGCCGATGTTGGCGAACAGGAGCCGCAGGTAGTCGTAGATTTCCGTGACCGTGCCAACGGTCGACCGCGGGTTCGAGCCGGTGGTCTTCTGCTCGATCGAGATCGCCGGCGAGAGGCCTTCAATCAGATCGACGTCCGGCTTCTCCATCTGCTCGAGGAACTGCCGCGCGTAGGCGGACAGCGACTCGACGTACCGGCGCTGCCCTTCGGCGTAGATCGTGTCGAACGCGAGCGACGACTTCCCGGAGCCGGACAAACCGGTGATGACCACGAGCTTGTGACGCGGGATGTCGACGTCGATATTCTTGAGGTTGTGGACGCGCGCGCCGCGTACCGCAATCCATTCGTGAGCCATAAAGGACAGGGATTCGGGATTCGGGATTCGGGATTCGGGATTCGGGATTCGGGATTCGGGACCCGGATCAGGGCTTGCTCAATCGATTATCGTAACACTAAATCACCCGCGCACGCCGCAACCAATCGCGCTCGGACGCGTCGATCCCCGCCGCCTCCAGCACCTCGTCGGTATCGGCGCCGAGCGCGGGCGCGCGACGCACCTCGGCGCCAGGCGCCGTGATGCAGGTCACCTCCGCATCGCGCGAGACGACGCCGCGTGAGGCGACGTGGGGATCCGCGATGACCTCGTCGAATGTGTAAATTGGCGTCAGGCAGACGTCGACGTCCGCGAACCGCGCGAGCCACTCGGCGCGGGTACGGCTTCGCATGATGCCGCGCACCTCGCTCAGCACGCGGGAGCGCTCGTCGCCCGACGCCTGCTGCAGGGCTGCCAGATCCATCCGCCCGATACGCTCGCAGAAGCCGACCCAGAACTTCGGCTCGAGCGCGCCAAGCGCCAGCCACTCCCCGTCCGCGGTCTCGTAGATGTTGTAGCAGGCGTTTGCGCCGCGCAGATCGGCCGTGCTGGGGCACTGCGTCCAGGCGAGCGCGGCTTCGTGAGCCGAGATGTCGACGACGGCGCCCATGCCGGTCCGCTCGCGCTGAAACAAGGCCGCGAGAATGCCGGCGCTGGCGTTCATCGCCGCGCCGATGTCGGCGACGAGCAGGCTGGGCACTTCAGGCCCGCCCTCCGACGGGCTCAGGGCGCGCGGCTGGTCGGGGTGCGCTCCTCGTGAGCCTGTCGAAGCACGGCCGACGTGCGTCAGCAGCCCGGCGAGCGCTTCGTAGTTGATGTCGTGCGCTGCGCGATCGGCGTACGGACCTGTCAATCCGAAGCCGGTGATCGAGGCGCAAATCAGGCGCGGGTGGCGCGCATGCAGGGTGCCGGCATCGACGCCGAGCCGGCGCGCCGTGCGGGGACGGAAGCTGTCGACCACGACGTCGGCCTTCGAGGCGAGCGCGTCGAGCACGCGCGCCGCGGCGGGCGATCGCAGATCGAGCGTGATGCTGCGCTTGTTGCGGTTGAGCACCTGAAAGTGGGCGCTGACGCCGTTGACGAGCGGCGCCATGTGCCGCGCGTGATCGCCGCCGCGCGGATCCTCGACCTTGATCACCTCGGCGCCGAGGTCCGCGAGCTGCAGCGTCGCCCAGGCGCCGGGCAACAGGCGCGTCAGGTCGAGAACCCGGACGCCGTCAAGCGGCCGCATCGCTCACCGACCGATCGAACGCAAAGCGCGCAAAGGCCGCAAAGCCAGGCCTTTCTCTGCGGGCTTCGCGGGCTTGGCGTTCCAACGTGGTGGGCACGTCACGCCCGCCGCCGCAGCTTGCTGTGGCTGTATCCATAGGTGAAGTACAGGACCAGACCGATGGCGAGCCAGATGCCGAAGCGCTCCCACGCCGCGCGGGGCAGCCCGTACATGATGAAGACACAGCCGAGCGCCGAGAGGACACAGACCGGCCACGCGAACGGCACCTTGAAGGGCCGCGGCCGCTCCGGCTCCGTGTAGCGCAGGACGAGGACGCCGATGCTCACGAGCATGAACGCGAACAGCGTCCCGATGTTGGTGAGGTCGTAGGTTTCGCCCGCGTCGCCGACGAGCGACCACGCCGCCACGAACAGCCCGGTGAAGAGCGTCGTCGCCCATGGGATACGCGTGCGTGGGTGGATGCGCGCGGCCCACTGAGGAAGCAGCCCGTCGCGCGCCATCGCGAAGAAGATGCGCGGCTGCCCGTACTGGAACACCAGCAGCACGGCCGACATCGAGACGGTGGCGCCGAGCGCGACGAGCCATCCGACGGTGCGGAACCCGGCGAGCTCGAGCGCGCGCGCCAGCGGGTCGGCGACCGCGAGCTCCGTGTACGGCACCATGCCGGTCAGCACGAAGCCGACGATGACGTAGATGATCGTGCAGATCGCGAGACCGCCGAGGATGCCGATCGGCAGGTTGCGCTGCGGGTTCACGGTCTCTTCCGCGGCGGTCGAAATCGCGTCAAAGCCGATATACGCGAAGAACACGATCGCGGCGCCCTGGTGGATGCCTCTGAACCCGTTCGGCGCGAACGGGTGCAGGTTGGCGGCGTGCAGGTGCGTGGCGCCCACGGCCACGAACAGCGCGAGCGCCATCAGCTTGATGACGACCATGACGTTGTTGGCGGTCGCGCTTTCCCGCGCGCCGCGCAGCAGCAGCCAGGTGATGAGCATCACGATCGAGAACGCCGGCACGTGAATCAGGATCGGAATACCGGCCACGTGCGGCGCGGTGTTCAGCAGCCCGTGAACCGCCGGGTCGGAGCTGAGCAGCGCCGTGCGGTAGCCGGTCGTGATCCAGATCGGCAGCTGGAAGCCGAACCCGCGCAACAGCGTGTTGAAGTAGTCACCCCAGGAAATCGCGACCGCGACGTTGCCGACCGCGTATTCGAGAATCAGGTCCCAGCCGATGATCCACGCGACCAGCTCGCCGAGCGTCGCGTACGAGTACGCGTACGCGCTTCCCGCCTGCGGGATCATCGCGGCGAGCTCCGCATAGCAGAGCCCCGCCAGCGCGCACGCGGCGCCCAGGAGCAGGAAGGAGAACACCAGCGCGGGACCCGCGCCCACGCGGATGACTTCGCCGTTGGGACCGATCTGGCCGGCCGCCGCGGTCCCGATCGCGCCGAAAATGCCGGCGCCGATCACCGCACCGATGGCCAGCATGATCAGATCGCCGGCGCCAAGCGTGCGCCTGAGGCCCTTCTCGCCCTCGGTATCCTCGATGAGAGCCGCGATCGGTTTACGCTGAAACAGTTGAGACATGGGCGAGGGGATTCTACCCCGAGGTCCTGCTCACGTAGCGGGCGGGCGACGTGCTGGCGAGGCGATACGCGGTCTCGTTCGAGCAGACGACGAGGCCGCCGGCCGCGTCGAACGCGACGCCAACCAGCTCGGAGCCGGCGAGCACGAGCTCCGGCTCGCCGTGAACCGGGACGCGGTACAGCCCGTTCAATCCCGACAGCGCCTCGACGACGAACAGCGCGCCGGCCGCATCGAAGGCCAACCCCTGGGGACGGCCGAAGCCGGAGGCGCGGATCGTCACGGCGCCGTCACGATCGACGCGATACAGCGAGTCGTACGACGACAGCGTCGGACCCGTGACGTAGAGGGCGCGATCGGGACCGATCGCGAGGTGGAACGCCGCCACGCTCGCGGGCAGCGACGCGAACACGGTCGCCCGGCCGTCGCGATCGACGCGGAGGATCGCGCCCGATCGGTCGCCGACCAGGAGCGTGCCGTCCCGGTCGAACGCGAGACCGCAGGCGACGCCGAGATCGTGGGCGAAGAGCTCGGCCGACCCATCGGCACCGAGCCGGTACACCGTGCCTTCGAATCGGCTCGAGACGTAGAGCCGTCCTTCCCGGTCGATCGCCATCGACGTCGGGTTGACGACGCCCGACGAAAACGGTTCGCGCGTGCCAGTGGGCCGCACGCGAAAAATCGAGACCGGCACCTGCTGGCCGCGCGCACCGCTGTAGGTGACGTACAGGTTGCCGTCGGCATCGAAGACGGGATTGTCCACCTGATGGAGCCCGGTGGCGAGCGGGGCGGCGACGTCGACGAAGGCGGCGTCACCTGAAACGCCGGCGACCTGAACGACCGAACGGCCGCCGTCGAGCCCGGTGGGCACGACCGCGATCAATCGCGTCGGATCGGCGTAGACGAGGCGCGCGCGGGAGGCGCCGATGCGCACGTCCGGCAGACACGGTTCGTCGACGGGAAACCCGGTGCCTTCGATGGTGATGCGGCCGCCTTCAATCGCCTGATGCGGATGAACGGCGGCAACGCGCAGGGGCATTACGTATCGTCGAGCTCGACGTTCCAGTAGAGATAGTCGCGCCAGCTCTCCGGCGCGTTTCGGAGGCCCACGGTGATGCGGATGGACGGAACGGACTCGGGACGCTTCGGCATCCGCCTGAGATGCAAGCCGGCTTCAGCCGGCGTGCGCCCACCTTTCCTGCGATTGCACGTCACGCAGCACGTGACGATGTTCTCCCAGTCCTTGTGACCTCCCTGGGCGACCGGCACGACGTGGTCGAACGTCAACTCATTGGTGGGAAACCCGTCGCCGCAGTACTGGCACCGATGGTCGTCGCGCGCGTAGATGTTGGCGCGCGAGAACGGCACGTAGTCGAAGCGGCGCTTGATCTTGATGTAGCGGAGGAGCCGAATGACCGAGGGCAGCTTGATGGTGAAGGAAACCGCGTGGATCTCCCGGTCGTACACATCGATGACCTCGACCTTCCCCTGGCACAGAAGCGTGATGGCCTTCTGCCAGTGGACGATCTTGAGGGGCTCGTATGTCGCGTTCAGGAGCAGCGTCTGTTCCATCGTCCCGATCGTGTTTGAATTCTGCCCGACACGTGTCGAGGTGTCAAGACTCTGACACCGCAAACGCCTTGTAACAGTGTTGGTTAGCGCCCCTGTGGTACAAATGACGTCACGCCGATAGCAGGTGAAAGACGATGACTCGAACCGGCTGCCGCCACCTTGTGTTCGCGATTGGGACGATTGCCCTATCCGCGGGATCGATTGCCTGCGCCTCTGGCGGCGCGGTGCCGAGACCGTTTCCGACGCCCGGCGGCGCGGCGGCGGCCACCCCGGCCACGGAGCACCGAGGCCGCGCGTCCCTGGACGGCTACGCCCTGGTCGGCACAGCGCTGTCCCTTCGGGGCGCGCCGTACCGCAACGGCGGCGCCGATCCGAAGGGCTTCGACTGCAGCGGCTTCACGCAGTACGTGTTCGGCCAGTACGGCGTGTCGCTCCCGCGAGAAGTGCGCGAACAGTATCGGCTGGGGAAACGGGTGAAGGCGGACAGTCTGTCGCCGGGCGATCTGGTGTTCTTCACCACCACCGATCCCGGCGCGTCCCACGTCGCGATCGCGATTGGCGGCGACGAGTTCGTGCACGCGCCGAGCTCGTCAGGCGTGGTGCGGGTCGAACATCTGAGCGCGAGCTACTGGTCGCGGCGCTTCCTCGGCGGCCGCCGCGTCAACTAGAGCCGTTTTCACCACCACGTAGTGGCCGGCTTCAGCCGGCCTGCGGCGGTCCGCCTAAAGGCGGACACGACACGCCCGTGAAAACGGCTCTAGGCCCGTCCGAAGCCGGGCCTACGCGGCTCTGAACGCGCCTTTCCTGATCACTCGCCGCGACGTGTCCTTCGCGAACTGGCGGACGTGCAGATCGTCCTGCGAGTACGCCGTCGGCTGCTGCGGGATGCGCAGCGGTTCGACCTGCACGCCGTCGGCGTCGGCGTCGCACGGCGGCTGCTCGGCCAGGCGCTCGATGTACCGCTGCGGAAATGAGGGGAACGTGCGGAAGCTGGTGCCGACGATCCCGCCGAAGCGCGCGTTCAGAGTCGCGAAATCGTCCTGGAGAAAATCGTACGTCGCCGGCGAGGGACCGCTGTTCAGATAGGTGTGCGCCATGTCGGCGACTTGCTCGAAGAACTGCTGACCGTGGCAATTCGCCAGGTAGGTTCCGTCTTCACGCTCGATGCGGCGGATGCCGGTGAGCTCCGGATCGATGTGATAGAGCTCGTGCACGATCGTGTCGAGCTTCGCGATCCACGGATCCGCGCCCGGATAGAACCGTTCCTTCCGCGACCGATCGAGGGACTGATCGCAGAATCGCGGCAGCGCGAAGGAGAGCATGTACTTGATCTCGCGCGTGCCGACGGTGACCGCCGGCGATTTCGTGACGAACCATTCCGAGCGCCGCGTCAGCGCGCGCGTCGACCGATCGCGCCAGAAATAATACCCGGGCTCGCTCGCCGGAAGGGTCAGGCAATGGCAGGTGGCGAAGGCGCCTTCCGCGTCCGATCGGCCCGATCGCGCGAAGACGAGGACGTCGGCCATGTCGATGAACGACAGTGTGGGGACGCGCGAGACCACGTCCTGCATCAAGAGCGTCAGTCGTTCGGTGTAATTGATCATGCGCGACCACACGTCGCCGGGGGAGCAAACGCGGTCAGATTGTCGAATTGGATTCGTGAGCTGGTTGACTATAACGAAGCCCGATTCGGAGGTCAAGCTGAGCGGGCCGGTAATTTGTTGTCAACGTTCACGTTGAGCTGACTCCTGAGGTGGCACGACGGCGCCCATGCGTCGGAGGATCAGCTGTTGCCGCCTCACGAGGCCAGGCGTCGGGCGTCCCGGGTTGAGCCGGCGCGGGTTGATGATGGCTGCGGCGAGGAGCGCGGCTTGCTGCGAGCTCACGTCAGCCGCCGAGACATGAAAGTACGTGCGCGCCGCCGCCTCCGCGCCGTAAATGCCGTCGCCCCATTCGATCACGTTCAAATAGAGCTCCAAAATCCGCGACTTCTTCAGCTCGGCTTCGAGCCGGCGCGCGATGATGAGCTCGCGCAGCTTGCGCAGCGGATTCCTCGACGGCGAGAGATACAGGTTCTTGGCCAGCTGCTGCGTGATCGTGCTGCCGCCGCGCACGAGGCGGCGGCGCGCCCAGTCCACCTGCAGCGATTCCTGCAGCTGTTCGAAATCCACGCCTTCGTGCTGCCAGAACGCAGCGTCCTCGGCAATGAGCACGGCGCGCTTCAGGTCCGCCGACAGATGTCCGTAGCTCACCCACCGCTGCACGCGGCGCGGCGGCTGTCCCTTCGCGCGGGCCTCGCGGTCGCGCAGATCCATGAACGCGGTGGTGGATGGGTTGGACGTCTCGAGCGACCTGACGTCAGGCAGCGTCAGATAGACGTACGCGAGAACCGCGAAGCCGACGGCCATCCCGCCCAGCAGCGTGTTCAGCACGGAGCGTCGGGCTGCAGGCGGGCCTTCCGCCGGACTGGTCATCCCGCGCGCAGCGGGGCGCATCCCTGTTTGGCGAGCGCGCTTTCGAGCGCTCCGCGCAGCAAGACGATGAGGCGCGGAGACGAGCTGGCGCCCATCAGCCCGACGCGCCAGATCTTGCCGGCCAGTGGACCGAGACCGGCGCCGATCTCGATATTGAACTCGTCGAGCAGGTGCATGCGCACCGCGGCCTCGTCCACGCCGGCCGGCACACGGACGGCATTGAGCGTCCACAGCCGATCCGCTTCAGGCGGGAGCATCGACAGGCCCAGCGGCGACAGGGCCGCGACCAGCGCGCGGTGATTCCTTTCGTGCCTGGCCCAGCGCGCGTCGAGACCTTCCTCCTCGATGATCGAAAGCGCCTCGTAAAGGGCGTAGATGAGCGTCGACGACATCGTGTGGTGGTACTTGCGGCGCACCCAGTAGTCCTCGAGCAACGAGAGATCGAAGTAGAAGCTGCGGCACTTCACGCGCTGCGCCAGCGCGCGCGGCCCGAACACCACGGGCGCGAGCCCCGACGGTCCGCCGAGGCACTTCTGCGTGCAGCTGTAGCAGGCGTCGATGCCCCACGCGCCGACGTCGAGCGGCATGCCGCCGAGCGACGTGACGGCGTCGACGATCGTCAGCGCGCCGTGCTCGCGGGCGATGGCGGCCAGCTCGCGGACCGGGTTCACGACGCCGGTCGACGTTTCCGCGTGCACCAGGGCGACCACGTCCGCCGGCGTCGTCTTCAGCTGGTGGCGCAGGGCGTCGGGGTCGCAGGCGCGTCCCCACTCGACGTTGAGCCGCGTGACCGTGGCGCCGTAGCGCTCGCACATCTGCGCAAGGCGATCCCCGAAATAGCCCGTGACGACGACGGTCGCGCGCGTCCCCTCGCGCACGAGGTTCGCCACCGCGGTCTCCATCCCGGACGTGCCGGTACCGGAAACGGCAAACGCCAACGAGCCTTCCGCGGCGCGGAACACACGGCCCAGCCGCGCGCGGACATCGTCCATCAGACCTAACATCAACGGATCGAGATGGCTGACCGTTGGTGCGGCCATCGCGCGCATCACGCGCGGCGCCGTGAGGCTCGGACCGGGACCGAGCAGGATGCGATCGGTGTCGGGCAGCAGGCTCATGTGGGGATTTCCTCGAACTGGGCCAGCGCGTCGCGCAGCGCCGGGATGGCGATTTCAGGAACGGGCACGAGCGGCGGCCGCGGCACGCCGACGTCGTAGCCCAGGAGATTGAGGCCGGCTTTGAGGCCGGGCACGCCCCAGGTCGGGCCGATCAGCCGCGCGAGCGGCACGAGCTGGCGCTGCAGCGTCCTCGCCTCGTCGTGCCGGCCCGCCCGGGTAAGCTCGAACAGCCGCACGCAGGCGTCCGGCACCGCGCAGCCGAGCGCCAGGATGCCGCCAATCGCGCCGACGCACAGGGCCGCGTAGAACGTGGGGGCGCTGCCCGCGAGCACGTTGAACCCGTCCGGCGTGCCGGACACGAGATCCGCAATCTGCGCCACGTCGCCGCCCGACTCTTTCATGCCGATGATGTTCGGATGCGTCGCCAGCCGCGAGACCGCCGCCGGCAGCAGGTTCACGCCGGTCAGCGCCGTGAAGTTGTAGAGAAGCACGGGCACCGGCGACGCGTCGGCCACGGCCGTGTAATGGCGGACGAACGCGTCGGTGGTCATCTGCGTCTTGAAGAAGCCCGGTGTCCGCACGAGCACCGCGTCGGCGCCATGCTCCGCTGCGCGCTTGCACGCGCGGATCGCGGCCGGCGTCGACTCGCGGCCGGTGCCCACGATCAACCGGCGATCGCGCGGCACGGCTTCGCGCGCGGCGACGATCACCTGATCCGACTCGAGCTCGTCCATCAGCACCGCTTCCCCGTTCGATCCGAGGACCACGAAGCCGGTGAGCGGACCCTTCACCCAGCGCGCAAGCGCCCTGCGCAGCCGCGCCGTGTCCACGCGATCGGCATCGTCGAAGGGGGTGGGAACGGGAGCGAAGACGCCAGCGAGATTCATTGGATAATTGTACGCCACAGCAGACCTGAGGGCCTGCGCGACAAACTGCGTTCGTAGCGCACTACAAGGGACGTTCGTAGCGCAGGCCTTCAGGCCTGCCCTGCAGTTCGTAGCGCAGGCCTTCAGGCCTGCCCGTCTGCAGCGCCAGATTCAGCCCCAAGACGACGAGAAACATGGCCGCGGCCGGGCTGAGCAGCCACGGAAAGTCGGCGAACACGCGGATGTTCGAAGCATCGTGCAGCATCGTGCCCCAGCTGGCGATCGGCTCCGGGAACCCGAGGCCGACGTAGGAGAGCGTCGCTTCGGCCACGATGAACGCGGGCACCAGCAACGTGATCTCGACGACGATGAAGCCGCGGGCGGCGGGCAGGAGATGCCGCAGGAGCAGACGCGGAGGGCTGGCGCCGAGGGCCCGGGCGGCGGTGGCGTAGTCGAGGCTCCGCTCGGTCCGGACGATCGCCCGCACGCCACGCGCGATGAACGGCGCGCCGACCACCGCGAAGATACCCGTCAGCAGCGTGAAGACGACGCGGGGCGCGAGCACGAGCGGCAGCACCGACCGCAACGCCAGCGCCACGTACATCGCCGGCAGCACCATGACGAAATCGGTCATGCGCATCAGCAGGTCGTCGAGCGCGCCGCCGGCGTACCCGGCGACGGCGCCGATCGAGGCGCCGAGCAGCATCGCACCGAGCGCGGCCACGCCGGCGAGGCCGAGCGAGACGCGGGCGCCGAACAGCAGCCGGCTGAAGACGTCGCGCCCGTAGCTGTCGGCGCCAAGCAGCAGGAGCGGCGCGCGGCTGTCGTCGGACGACTCGACGAGATGGCCGCCCGAGAGCCACGCGAGCGTCACGCGCGCCGATCGTTCTTCCTCGTAGCGCTGCTCGAGCTGATTCACGAGCCGCCAGCGGTAGATGAACGGCGCGCGCCACGTGCCGTTGTCATCAATGATGCGCACCCGCGTCGGCGGCGCGTTCAGCAGCCCGCCGACGTGCGCGTCGACACTGTGCGGCGCCAGGAACGGCGCGGCGGCAGCCGCGACCAGGGCCATCGCGACGAGCGCGAAGCCGATGCGGCGCGTCACGGCTTCCCCCGTGCCGGATCGCTCGCCCGCGGATCCACGAGCGCGAGCGCCAGGTCCGACAACAGCGTGCCGCACGCGAGGAACAGGGCGCCGGCCACGGCGCAGCCGGCGACGAGATAGACGTCGCGCGCGCGCAGCGCGTCGAGCATCAGGCTGCCCAGGCCCGGCCACGCCGTGACGACCTCCACGGCGAACGACCCGCTGAGCAGCGTGCCGACGATGAGGCCGTACACGGATGCGACGGGACCGAGCGCCGCCTTCAGCGCGTCGCGCCAGATGACGCGCGATCGCGGAACGCCGCGCGCGAACGTGGCCAGGACGAAGGGCTCGCTGATGACTTCGCTCATCGCCTGCGCCTGCAGCCGCTCGAGCATCGCGGCCAGCGGGAGGCCGATGGCCGCGGCCGGCAGGACGAGGTGGTGCAGCAGGTCGAGCGCGGCGCCCCCGGAGGGCACGCTCGCGGATCGCATCCCCGCGATCGGGAACCAGCCGGTGCGCGCGGCCACGAAGACGAGGAACAGGGACGTCAGCAGCGGCGGCATCGACAGCAGCACCAGCGAGAGCGCGCGAATCGCGCCCGTGAGGATGCCGCCCCGACGACTGCCGGACAGGATGCCGAGCGGGACCCCGAAGGCCGTCGCGAGCACGAGCGCGGTGAGGGCGAGGAGGGCGGTGTTCGCGGCGCGCTCGGGAATCAGGTCGCGCACCGGACGGTCGTAGAGCAGCGAGTCGCCGAAATCGAGGTGCGCGGCCGCGACGATCCAGTCGCGATACTGCCGGCCGATCGACTTGTTCAGCCCGTACCGCTCGCGCGCCCGCTCCCGTGTCTCGCGGCTCGCCTGAATGCCGAGCGAACCGGTGACGTAGTCGCCAGGCGCGAGCCGTGCCAGGACGAGCGAGGCGGACGACACGGCGACCACGAGGACGGCCGCGAACGCAAGACGCCGCGCGAAATAACGCGTCAATGGATCACGGCCACCGTCTCGGGCCGCCACAACAACTGCGGACGATACTCGGCGGGGGTCACGTTGGTCACGCGGGCCGAGGCGGCCACGTAAATCCGCGGCGCGACGAAATAGACGATCGGCAGGTGTTCGGAGAAGATCTTCTGCACCTCGTTGTACACGCGCTTGCGCTCGCTCTCGTCGGGCGACGCGATCTGCCGTGTCATCAGCGCGTCGATCTGCCGCTCCCAGTCAGTCGCCGGGGTTTTCTGCTCGAGGTTCCACGCATGGGCGCTGCCGGAGCTGAGCCAGAAGTCCAGATTGGTCCCCGGATCGAGGTCGGTCTTCTCGACGCTGAAGTAGACGGCGTCGTATTTCGCGGTGAGAAACGCCTTGATGACCGAGCCGGCGTCGAGCGTCACGACATCGACGGTGACGCCGATCTTCCTCAGCTCGTCGCGGATGACCGTGGCCGCGCGCTCGAGGTTCGGACGCCCTTTCTGCGTGAGCAGCGTGAAGCGCGCGGGCTGATTGCGGGCGTCCTCCAGCAGGCTGTCGCCGTTGCGATCGGTCAGCCCGATTGTCGCCAGTAGCTGTTTCGCCGCCGCCGGATCGTGCGGCGTCTCGGGCAGGCCGGACCAGTACCACAGCTTGTTGGCCGGCGTTTCCGGGCCATAGACGGGCACGCCGGCGCCGAGGAATACCGTGTCGGCAAACACCTTTCGATCGACCGCCATCGAAATCGCGCGGCGCAACTCGTCGCGCTGCAGCCAGCCGGCGCGGGGGTCGCCCAGGAACGCGCCCGGCTCGAGGTTGAACCACAACCCGTCGGCGTTGCGCGACACGCCGAGGTCGAGGAGCTTCACTCGGCCCTGGTCGGCGGCGCGCTTCAGCGGCGCGTACGATTCGGGCGAGATCTCGCTCGTCATCATGTCGAGCTGACCGGCTTCGAGCCGCAGCAGCTCGGCGTTCTGGTCGGGAATGATGTCGATGACGAGGCGATCGAGATACGGCAGCGGCGTGCCATCGGCCGCCTTCACGAAGTAGCGCGGATTGCGCACGAACACCAGGCGCTGCCCTGGGACGTACTGACTCAGCAGGAACGGGCCGAGCCCGACGAGCTCTGACGGCGGCGTGTCGAGCCCCCACGCCTTGGTGAAGGTGCCGGCCTTCAGCGCGGACTCGAGGCGATGACGGGGGAAGATCGGCAGGTTGTCGAAGATGCGGAGGCCGGGCGCGAACGGCGCCGGGAACGTGATCACGACCGTGTGCGGATCGGTCGCGACGACCTGCAGCTTCCTGCCCCCGGCCTTGATCGCATCGGCCAGGACGCTGTCGTTCGTCTCGTCGTACGCCGCCTGGCACGAAAACACCACATCGTCGGCCGCGAACGGGTGGCCGTCCGAGAAGACGACGTCGCGTTTGAGCGTGACCGTGAAGCGCCGGCCCTCGTCGGAGGTCGTCCACCCCTCGGCCAGCCACGGCTCGAGGACCTGGGTGGCCTGGTTGATTCGCACGAGCTTGGCCTGGGTCAGGTTCGAGACGAGGTTGGTGACCGTATCGCGCGCCGCATGGCGATTGAAGCTGCGGGGCTCGGTGCGAACCGAGACGATCAGTTCCCCGCCGCGAGGCACCGCCGCGCTCGAGGCGGCCGGCTCCGAGGTCTTCGTGGATCGACAGGTCGCAAGCGCGCCGATGGTCGCAAGGGCGATGAATAGCGCAACGTACCGTGGTTGTCTGGTCAAAAGCTGGCCCGCCGGCCAATAACCTGACCGATCAAAATTGTGTGCAACCGTGCTAGAGCCAGCGATTTTGCGTGCAAAATTGTCTGGTTTGCCGAGGAATCTCTTGTCATTGGCTAGGTTCTTGGCCGCCACCGAACGCCTGCTGAGCTCTGCCGGTACGGTCATCGTAGTGTAGCAACTGTCGATTCCGCAAGGACTTAGGCCCTCTTAAACCATCTCAGGCCAGCTCTGGCATTGGCCGTGCCCTTACGCGTCCCGTCGGAGGATCCAATGGCCTCAACGGAGATCGTGTCTGAAGCCGGCTTCGAGCCTCGTATCGGTCGCAGCGTTTCGCTGGACCACGCCGCGCAGTTGCTCGGCGTCTCGCGGCGAACGATTTACAACCGCATCCGCGAAGGGCGCCTCCAGACGATTCGGACGCTCGGCGGATCGCAGCGCGTCCTGCTCGACTCCGTACAGGACGTCCGCTCCGTACAAGCCGTCCACGGCCCTGGCACGGAGATGACGACTCGCAACTCTTAGCAACCTCGAGGTCCGTCGGTGGAGCGTCCCATGATCAACCGCATCAGCCCGTCGCAGCGTCGCCGTCCCCTCGCGGGGGCGATCACCGCTGGGTTGTTGTTCCTCGCCGCCGCGCCGGCGGCGGCCCAGCACCGCGCGCGGCTCAGCGCCGATCTGGAAGATCACGTCTCGGCCGGATCGCAATCCATCGACGTCATTGTCGACGGCGACCAGGCGAAGGTCGACGCCGTCGCCGCGCGCTACAACCTGGTGGTCAAGCGGCGCCTCGCCAGCGGCGCGGTGCTGCACGTGAACGCCGGTCAGCTGGTGGCGTTGCAGCAGGAGGAGATGCTGGACCACCTGTCGGGCGACGTCCGGATCCAGTCCAGCGTCCTCGAGGTGACGGCCGAGAGCATCGGCGCCGATCAGGTGTGGGCCGGCGCTGACGGCCGGCCGGGGCTGTCGGGGCAGGGTGTGTCGGTGGCGGTGATCGATTCGGGCATCGATACGCGCCACAACGCGCTCAAGAACCGCGTGCTCGTCACGCGCGATTTCACGGGGGGCGACGGTGTCGATCGGTACGGCCACGGCACGCACGTGGCGGCGATCATCGCCGGCCAGGCGGGGCGCACGGCCGACACGCGCGGCTATCGGGGCATCGCGTGGGGCGCGTACCTGCTCAACCTGCGCGTGCTCGGCGACGATGGCTCGGGGATGGCGAGCAATGTGATCGAGGCGATCGACTGGACGATCGCGCATCGGCGCGAATACAACGTCCGCGTCATCAATCTGTCGCTCGGCGCGCCGGTAATGCAGCCGTATCGGGACGATCCGTTGTGCGAGGCGGTCGAGCGGGCCGTGAAGGCGGGCATCACGGTCGTCGTGGCGGCGGGGAATTACGGCAGGACGGCGGACGGCAAGCCCGTGTATGGCTCGATCGCGTCACCCGCCAACAGCCCGTACTCGATCGCGGTCGGCGCCATCGACACGCACGAGACGCCACAGCGGCCTGACGACACGCTCGCGCCCTTCAGTTCCAAGGGGCCGACGCGCTACGACCTGATCCTGAAGCCTGATGTGGCGGCGCCGGGCACCCACGTCGTGTCGGCGGAGTCGGCCGGCTCGTATCTGTCGAGGACGTATGCCACGCGTCACGTCGCCGGCAGCGGCGACGATGCCTACATGCAGTTGTCCGGCACGAGCATGGCGGCCGGGGTCGTCAGCGGTGCGGTGGCGCTGCTGCTGGACGCGCGCTCCACGCTGACGCCGCGAGAGACACGCGCGGCTCTGCAGTTGACGAGCACGTTTCTGCCGTCGGCGGGTCTCCTGGGCGCGGGCGCGGGCATTGTCAACGCCGTTGCCGCCGTTGAGCTGGTCGAGACGAACGTGATACCGACGACGACGATTGCTGGCGAAGACGCGGTCGCCAGCGGGTTCTTCACAGAGTCATCGACGTCAAGACTTGTCACCTCTTTCACGAGTAATCGTTGGAAGAGTGGGCGCACTCGGGCCTTGTCGGGCAAGAAGATCCTTTGGCGGGCAGCCGACTCCATCATTTGGGGTTCGTCAGCCGGCTCCATCATTTGGGGTAGCGCCGACCCGCAATGAACGGATCAACGTAAACCAAGGTGGGCCAATCATTTAGGAGGTTTAGGTGAAACAGATAATTCTCTGGGACTAGTCGAGCCGATAAGTAGGGACGCCAATGGTGTCCCAGCCCGGCCTGACGCGGTTAGGCAGAATCTACGTCTGGTCCGTCATCACCGCGGGGTTTGCGGTAGTCGGCGGATCGATCTATCGGCTCTACGTCGAGCCTATCGACAGTCAGTGGTTCATCCTAGCGGCTCTCACGCTGATCAGCGGATCCGCGACGGTCAGACTTCCCTCGACCTACGCTTCAATTTCAATCTCCGAGACCTTTGTCTTCACGGCAGTCTTGCTGTATGGGCCTGCCGCAGGAACCGTTATCGTCGCACTGGACGGTTTAGTAGGTTCGTTTTGGATCTCGAAAAGGAACCAGGAAGTTCATCGGGCTCTTTTCAACATGTCGGCGCCCGCCATTTCGGGTTGGTCCTCCGCCCATTTGTTCTTCATGGTCGCCGGCATCGCACCGCTAGTCAAGGAGCCCTCCCCCACCGACGCGATCCTGCCAGCTTTGGTGCTATTCGCTTTGACATATTTCGGGCTCAATAGCTGGCTCATCACATTTGTTATAGCGCTTGAAAAGAGGCTGAACCCTCTGAAAGTCTGGACGAAGAGCTTCGGTTGGCTGTCGCTGAACTACTTTGGCGGAGCGTCGGTTGCGTTTCTCCTGGTTGGATACAACAGGACAATCAATGTCGGTTACATCGGCGCGATCATTCCGCTGCTGCTCGTTCTGTACTTCACGTTCAAGGCAGCCATGGGTCGCGTGGAAGATGCCGACAAGCACGTGGATCAACTTAACCGTTTGTACCTTTCGACCATAGAAACACTCGCGATGGCCATCGACGCCAAGGATCAAGTCACCCACGGTCACATTCGCCGCGTTCAGCTGCACGCGACGAGCCTGGCACGCGACGTAGGAGTTCGCGACGAGAACCTGCTCAAGGCGATCGAGGCTGCCGCCTTGCTTCACGACATGGGCAAGCTGGCCGTTCCTGAGTACATCCTGAACAAGCCAGGGAAGCTCACGGAAACGGAATTCGAGAAGATGAAGCTGCACGCCAGCGTCGGCGCAGATATCCTCTCGGCCATCGACTTTCCGTACCCGGTCGTGCCAATCGTTCGCCACCACCACGAAAGCTGGGACGGCTCCGGCTACCCAGCCGGCATCAAGGGAACCGACATTCCGATTGGGGCGCGAATCCTCTCCGTCGTCGACTGTTTCGACGCGCTCACGTCGGACCGGCCCTATCGCCCGAAGCTCTCCGACGAGCAAGCAATTGCGATCCTGCTCGAACGGCGCGGAACCATGTACGACCCGCTGATGGTCGACACATTCTTGAGACTTCGCGCAACGGCTCCGAAAGAGCTTCCGCGAAGTGGGCCGCCGAGCGACGTTCTGAACACGATCGCGCATTCAAGACGCGCGTCATTGCCGGAACAGACGTCGGCCACGGGCGAGGAAATCGCCGCGAGCGCCGACGAAGTGCTGGCCCTCTATGACATCGCACGCGCGCTTGCAGGCCAGGTCAGCCTGGCCGACGCCGGCAACGTCATCGCTGAGCACGTGAGGCGGCTCATCCCTTCATCGCTGTGCGTTTTCTATTTGTACGATTCGGTCAGCGACGACCTGGAGGCAAAACATGCCGTCGGAGACGGGGCCTCTCTCGCGCGGGGAATGAAAGTCTCATTAGGGCAGCGGCTGAGCGGATGGGTTGCAGCGAACCGCCAAACCATTTCGAACTCAGATCCGATTCTGGACCTCGGCGACATCGCGCGATCGCCGTCACTCAGTTTGCGTAGCTGCCTGAGCACGCCGTTGGTCACGGGTGAGAAGCTCGTGGGGGTGCTGGCGTTGTACTCCCGAGAGCAGAACGGTTTCAACGAAGCGCATCAACGGATCATCGAGGTGGTGGCGCGCGAGATAGCCCACACATTCAAGCGCGCGTCCGAGTTTGACAGCTCCGTGCGCCGGGACGCCGTGACGGGTCTGCCGAACCTGAAGCAGTTGGAGCAGTTCGTCGACGCGACCGGCAGCGAGCGCCGGGCACACAACTCCCAGTTCACGTTGTTGTTCATCGATGTCATCGACCTGAAACAGATCAACATCGCTCACGGCCGCGACGCTGGAGATGAGGTCCTCCGCCACGTGGTCCGGCACACCACCGCGGGCCTGAGGGTCGCGGACATTCTGTTCCGCGACGACAGCGACGAATTCGTGGCTCTACTCAATGACACGAACGCCGACATGGGTAACGTCGTTGCGCACCGCATTCGCGAAAACATTCGCACCAACGCGCTCGTGTCAACATCAAACCGCTCCATTCTCGTGGACGTTTCGGTGACAGCGGTCTCCGCGCCGGACGATGGCAGGTCGCTGACTCTTCTGATGGCAGCCGCCCATCGTCGCGGGAGCGAGACATCTCCGGAGCACGGCGGACCCAGAGTTCGCTAGCGATTCCGTAGTCATTGGCTTCCCCCACGCTCAGTTCCCCAACCAAGCCAATTGCACATTGAATGACGCTGCCGAGCGTTTGGCGTTGGATTCTTCCGATCTCTCTGCAAAGATGCGTTCGCGCGTGTGGTAGGAGCCCCGTTGGGCGGGAGATTCGGCAATGGAATCGCTCGAGAGCGCCAGACAGCTGCGGGACGCCGGTCGGTATCGGGAAGCGCTGAAAGCACTCGACGCGCCCGGCGCCACCCAGACGCGCACGGCGTGTGCCGTGCTCAAGGCAGAACTCCTAGAACGCCTCGGCCAGAACTCGCAGGCCCACCGACTTGCAGAGGCGGCCTTGCAATCGAAAGACTTGAGCGCCGCCGACCGCGCCTCTTGTGAGTGTGTCATCGGTAAGGCATTGCTGGAGCAGGGCGATGTAGATAGCGCTCTGGGGCACCTGCAGCGATCGGCGTCTATGGCGCAACACTCGAACGATTCACGGCAGTTATGTTGGTCTCAACTCGCGCTTCTTGTTCTGGTGGCAGACCGCTCCGGACCAGATGCTGCACGGCCGCTTTTGGCGGATCTTCGTCGAACGGCGACAAAGCTCGGCGATCCGCGAGCGACCGTCGCGCTCCATTTGCACGTTGGTGAGTTGGAGGCAAAACGCGGGCTGTTTGACAACGCGCTGCGTCATATTGCGATAGGGCGAAGACTGCTCCAATCGGCGCCGAACCTCTGGCTGGAAGCATTCGCCGAAAACGCGCTGCTCGGAATTGGCATACTTCGATCCGAATTCCAGACGGCCCATCGACACGGTCAACGGGCAGTCGATCTCGCGGAGCGGTCCGGAGTCGCGATTGTTTGGCGCGCATGCCTGGGCAACCTTGGCACTTTGTATTACGCGACGGGCGAATTCGAGCGAGCCGTCGAATTCCTGGAACGCGCGGGACGGACGCTCCCAGCGACCGGGGACGAGATGAACGCGAGCTTGGACTCGCTTGCTCAGATTCTGCTTGCACAGAATCGGGCGGACGAGTGCGCGGCGTATTTGGATCGGATCGACATGTCGATCCGATCTCCAAAAGACAGGATCCTTTACGGAAACCGAGCTGCCGAGTTGACCCGTGCCCATTTGCTGGCTCGTGTGGGACGAACCAGCGACGCGCTTGTCCAGCTCGAGTTCGTTCTGGACCTTGCCAGACACGCCGGAGACGCATATCTCTCATTGGTGGCGTTGCTGACGCAGGCGGAACTTCTGCAACAGACGGGGCGCGCCTCTGAAGCAGTCGCGATCCTCAACGCCGCGATCCCGGATCTGGCCGGACAATCACCAGCGCTGTACGCGCACAGCGAACGCATTCTCGCCGGTGCGCTCGTGGCCGAAGGCCGCCCGGTTGCAGCAAGCGCCCATTACCAGCGTGCTCATCGCATCTACGCGGCGCTCCGGAGCGTACCGGAGGAATTAGAGCTCGAGCGCTGCTGGAGCGAGGCCACGGCACGGCGCGCGGCGCTCGAATCGGCTGGAACAGCCAACGCCGGGTCAGAGACTCACCCTTGCGGACGTGAGCGAAGCGTCCTCCACAGTGCGGCAGTCGTCATGCTCTACCCGAACCGGCCCGAGCTCGTCGCGCGGGAAGTCGTCGAATTACTCACCAGCATGCAATGCGTGCACTCGGCGACCGTCCTATCCCGCGCGCCGGATGGCGTGGACACCACGCTGACCGAGGTTGGGACCGCTGTTGACGGCTCGCCGGACCACCCGCCAGCTCAGCGCCTGGCTGTCGGCTTTGCTCACGACCACGCAATCGAGATCACACTGCTGCCGAAAGCCGACACCGAATCCGCCGCGACGATCAACGCGGTGAAGCTGTTGCTCGCAACGGTTCACGACCTCGAACGGGCGCGCGTCGAACGGGAAGAACGGGCGACGCTGTGGCCCGTCGAGGAGCTGCCGATCGACGGTGATCGGGCCGTCATCTCCGGCCACATGCGCGAACAGATGAACTTCGCGCAACGCATCGCCCGGACCAACGTCAACGTCCTCATCACCGGCGAGAGCGGGACCGGAAAAGAAATCCTCGCGCGCGCGATTCACACCTTCTCCGAGCGCGCGGAGATGCCGTTCGTCCCCTTCAACTGCACCGCCATTCCCCGCGACCTGCTCGAGAGCCAGCTCTTCGGCCACCGCCGCGGCGCCTTCACCGGCGCCGACCGCGACCAGCCCGGCCTCATCCGCGCCGCCCGCGAAGGCACACTCTTCCTCGACGAGATCGGCGAGCTCGGACTCGACCTCCAGCCCAAACTGCTCCGCTTCCTCGAGTCCGGCGAGATCGCCCCGCTCGGCGAGCCCGGACCGCTCACCGTGAACGTGCGCGTCGTCGCCGCCACCAACGGCAACCTCGAAGACGCCGTCCGCGCCGGCAGGTTTCGCGAAGACCTCTTCTACCGCCTGAACGTCGTCCGCCTGACGCTCCGGCCGCTGCGCGAGCGCCGCGACGAGATTCCCGGCCTCGTGCACCACTTCGTCGCCCGCGCCGCCGAGGAATTCCGCAAAGGCCACGTCCGCGTCGCCGAAGAAACCATGGAGCGCCTGCTGCTCTATCGCTGGCCGGGGAACGTGCGGCAACTGCAGAACGAGCTGCGCCGCATGGTCGCCCTCGCCGAGCCGGACGCGACGCTCGCCCCCGATGCGATTTCCGCGGACATTCTCGGGGCGCTGCCGCGCGTCCCGGCCGTTTCCGGTCAGGAGATCGTGGTGCCCCTGCGGGACAAGCTGCTGCCGACCCTGGCCCGCATCGAGCACGAGATGATCAAGGCCGCCCTGCGCGATCACCACGGCAAAGTGGACACCGTCGCTAAGGCGCTGGGGATCTCCCGGAAGGGGCTCTACCTGAAACGCCAGCGCCTGGGACTCTAGGCAGCCGCGCGTCCAGCCGCAGCAACGCCTGCATCGAGTCCACCAGGACGCGCTGCGATCCCCCCAGCGTCCGAATCGTCTGCAGCCTCCCCTGTCGAATCCGGTAGTACACCGTCCGCCGCGACACACCGAGTATTTCCGCGGCCTGGTCAATCAGCACGGATCGGCTCATGCCTCCACGTTCCGCATGATCAATGCCTGCGGGTCTGCACGCAAACTGTGTAGGTCTTGCACGCTTCTTGATCGAGGAGTCCTCTCGGCACCGGGAACGACAGACCCAACGGGTAGACAGTTCCCGCTTTTCGCCAACCCTCCCCTCCCGACCGGCATTCCGCATACAATCCGCCGCATGCACGGCCTGATGATGGACTACCCGTTGACGCTGTCGGCGATCTTCCGCCGCGCGGAATCGCTGTTCCCCCGCCGCGAGATCGTCTCGCGCCTCGCCGACAGATCGCTCCATCGCTACACCTACGGGGACTTCGCGGACCGCGCCCGACGCCTCGGCCGCGCCCTCCTCGACCTCGGCGTCCGCCCGGGCGACCGCGTAGCCACGCTCGGATGGAACCACGGCTCCCACCTCGAGGCCTATTTCGGCATCCCCCTCGTCGGCGGCGTGCTGCACACGCTCAACCTCCGCCTCCACCCCGACGAGCTCGCCTACATCGTCAACCACGCGGAGGACCGCGCCATACTCGTGGACGAGAGCCTGCTGCCGCTCTGGGAAAAAATCCGTCCGATGGTGAAGGTGCCGGTCACGATCGTCGTCGCGGCATCGAGGCCGGTGGCCGAAGGAGACCTCGACTACGAAGCGCTGCTCGCCAAGTCCGAGCCCGCCAACGACCTGCCGGATCCCGACGAACGCGACGCGGCCGCGATGTGCTACACGACCGGCACGACCGGCAACCCGAAAGGCGTGCTCTACACGCACCGCTCGCTCGTGCTGCACACGCTCGGCCTCTCGCTCGACCACTGCATGGGCATCCGCGAAACCGACGTCATGCTGCCGGTCGTGCCGATGTTCCACGCCAACGCGTGGGGCATGCCGTTTTCCGCGGTCATGGTCGGCGCCAAGGTGGTGATGCCGGGCCCGCACCTGGATCCGCCGAGCCTCGTGGATCTGTTTCATCGCGAGCGCGTGACGGTCACCGGCGGCGTGCCCACCATCTGGATGGGCGTGCTGCAGTTTCTCGACGCGAACCCCGGCAAGTACGATCTGTCGAGCCTGCGCGCGATGTACGTCGGCGGCTCCGCCGTGCCGCAGGCGCTCATCGAAGCGTTCGAGCGCCGCCACGGGCTGAAGATTGTCCATGCGTGGGGCATGACCGAGATGGCCCCGGTCGGCACGGTCGCCAATCTCCCGCCCGCGCTGGAGGGGGCCACCGACGAGGTGAAATTCCACTACCGCGCGAAGCAGGGACGGCCGGCGCCGTTTGTCGAGATCCGCGCGCGCGGCGACAACGGCCTCGTCCCGTGGGACGGTCAGACGATGGGCGAGCTGGAAGTGCGGGGGGCGTGGGTCGCGAGCGCGTACTACAAGCGCGATGACTGCGCGGATCGGTTCACGCCTGACGGCTGGTTCAGGACGGGCGACATCGTCACGATCGACGGCGACGGCGCGATTCAGATTCAGGACCGCTCGAAGGATCTGATCAAGTCCGGCGGCGAGTGGATCAGCTCCGTCGCGCTCGAGTGCGCGCTCATGGGACATCCCGCGGTCGCCGAGGCGGCGGTCATTCCGGTGATGAGCCTGAAGTGGAGCGAGCGCCCGCTCGCCGCCGTCGTCCTGAAGCCGGGCGCGAGCGCGTCGCCGGCGGACCTCTTGCAGTTTCTCGCGCCGCAGTTCCCGAAGTTCTGGCTGCCCGATGCGTTCGAGTTCATCGACGCCATCCCGCGGACCTCGGCCGGGAAGTTCAAGAAGAGCGAGCTGCGCGAGCGGTTCAAGGGTTACCAGCTGGCGGAGTGAGCCGCGCCCTGCTTGACTCTCCTCTGAATCAGATCAAAGGTAAGACAGTCGTCCGGGTCGATCGACGAAGCTCGACAGCCGGTAACGGTCCCAGTCGGAAAGATGAGGTTGGTTGATGCGTCTCATCGGTATCGCCGCCGTCGTCGGCGTTCTGTCGTGCCCACTCGCGGCCGTCGCAGCCGTCGAGCTGTCCGTTGAAGCCCAGATTGCTCAGGCCGTGTCACCGCTACCCGAATCGCTTCGGGCCGGTGCAGCCGTCGTGACCTACGACTCCAGCGGGACTCCGAAAGTGCTCCGCCAAGGAACCAACGCGATCGTCTGCCAGCCGCCGCAGCCGGCGCCGGCCGCGCAGGCTGCCGGGACGAGCGGCGGCAGCCAGACCGCCGCCCCGCCGGAGTTCTCGGTGTCCTGCTACCACAAGTCGATGCAGCCGACCCGTGATTTCCAGGCCAAGCTCCGCGCCGAGGGCAAGACTGCCAAGGAGCTCACTGACGCCGTCGCGGCGGCCCGCAAGGACGGCAAGCTGGCGGCTCCGGCATTCGGAACGATGCTGTATACGCGATCGGGCAAGAGCGAGGCAGAGGCGCGCACGCTGTGGGTGCTGCTGGCTCCCAACGCGACCGCAGAATCGACCGGCTTGCCGACGGAACGGCCGAAGGAAGGCGGGCCGTGGCTGATGGCCGCCGGGACGCCGGGCGCCCACGTCATGATTCCGCAGACTCCCGCTCCAGCCCCAACCAAGTAAGATTCGTGAACGCGAGGGCGGCTCTTCTCAGGGGCCGCCCTCTCTCAACGACAGCGCCATGTCGATCACGCGTCGCCGCTTCCTTGCCCTTTCGGCGCTCGTTCCCCTCCTCCTGTCGTCTGTCGCCGCCTCGCAGCCGCCGGATGGACGCAAACTAGACTGAGTGAGTCGAGAAATAGGCCTCCATTCAGCGACACCGCAGATTCTTGGGTATGTGAAGGACAGAATCGTGTATGATTTTGAGTAATCAAAATCATAGCGAATGCCACCAGAAGTCCCCTCGACCCCAACGCGCGGCTGGCGGCTCCCATCGAGCGCCCTGAGCCTCCCCGAAGTCCACGGCTCGGTTGCCATCCCGGACAGCGCCGGCTTCTGGCGCAAGATGCTCGCGTTCGCGGGACCCGGTTATCTGGTCGCGGTCGGCTACATGGACCCGGGCAACTGGGCGACGGATCTCGCGGGCGGCGCGCGCTACGGCTACACGCTGCTCAGCGTCATCATGGTGTCCAACCTGATGGCGATTCTGCTGCAGGCGCTCTCGGCGCGCCTCGGCATCGCGAGCGGCCGCGATCTCGCCCAGGCGTGCCGCGACAGCTTCTCGCGTCCGGTCACGATCGTGTTGTGGGTCCTCTGCGAAATCGCGATTGCCGCGTGCGACCTCGCCGAAGTGATCGGCGCGGCGATTGCCCTGAACCTCCTCTTTCATCTGCCGCTGCTCTGGGGCGTCATCCTCACCGCGCTCGACGTGCTCATCGTGTTGTTTCTCCAGAACCGCGGCTTCCGCTACGTCGAAGCGCTCGTCGTCGCGCTGATTCTCCTGATTGCGGGGTCGTTCGCGATCGAGTTGTGGCTCTCCCGTCCGGATCTGACGGCCGTCGCCATCGGGTTCATCCCGAGGAGCGAGGTCCTGCGCAACCCGGACATGCTGTACATCGCCATCGGCATCCTCGGCGCGACGGTGATGCCGCACAACCTCTACCTGCACTCGTCGATCGTGCAGACGAGAAAGTACGGCGACAGCGAAGGCAACCGCCGCGAAGCGATCCGCTTCGCGTCCATCGATTCGGCCGTCGCGCTCATGTTCGCGCTGTTCATCAACGGCGCGATCCTCGTGATGGCGGCGGCGGTGTTCCACGGCAGCGGGCACGAGAACGTCGCGGACATCAAGGACGCGTACCAGCTCCTGGCGCCGCTTCTCGGGACGACGATGGCGAGCGTGCTGTTCGCGGTGGCGCTGCTCTGCTCGGGCCAGAACGCGACGCTCACCGGCACGCTGGCCGGGCAGATCGTGATGGAGGGCTTCATCAACCTCCGCATCCGCCCCTGGCTGCGGCGTCTCGTCACGCGCCTCATCGCCATCATCCCCGCGATTATCGTCGTCTCGATCTATGGCGAGGGCGGCGCCGGTCCGCTCCTCATCCTGAGCCAGGTCGTCCTCAGCCTCCAGCTGCCGTTTGCGGTGTTTCCGCTGGTCATGTTCACGAGCGATCGGCACAAGATGGGCCCGTTCGTGAATCCTTTCTGGGTGAAGGTGCTGGCGTGGACCGTTGCGGTTATCATCGCTGTGCTCAACGTGTGGCTCCTGTACCAGACGTTCGCGGGCCTCTAAATGTATCGACGCATCCTCGTCGCCATTGAGAACTCGCCGGCCGACCGCACGATTCTGACGCACGTGTCCGAACTGGCGCGGCTCACGGGAGCGGAGCTGCTGCTCGTCCACGTCGCGGACGGCTGGGCGGCGCGCAACTTCAACCAGCTCATGCTGCGCGAGTCGGAAGAGATGAAATCGGATCGCGAGTATCTCGAGCAGGTCCGCGCCGATCTCGAGGCACGAGGCTTCAAGGTCGAGACGCGGCTCGCAATGGGCGATCCCGCCACCGAGCTGATCAGAGTGTCCGAGGAGCAGGGCGTCGATCTCATCGCGATGTCGACGCACGGCCACCGGTTCTTCGCGGACCTCCTCCTCGGCGCGACCGCCGACCGCGTGCGGCACCTCGTCAAGATGCCGGTCCTCCTGCTGCGCGCACAATAGCGGCAGGCCTGAAGGCCCGCGCTACGCCCGTCCTTGCGGCAGGCCTCGAGGCCTGCGCTACGGCTGTAGTAGTGCAGGCCTTGAGGCCTGCTCTGTGCTATAAAGTCCTTGCCCAATGCCTGCGCGGCCCGAGCCGATCCACGCGCACGCGATCGAGAACATCCGGTTCATCCGCGACGCCATGGCGCGCGCCGGCGCTTTCACCGCCGTCCCCGGCTGGGGCGGCGTGTTGATGGGCATCACCGCCTGCGTCGCCGCCGTCGTCTCCGGCCCGCCCGACAACTCCATCCGCTGGGTGATGATCTGGCTCGCCGACGCCGCGGTCGCCGCCACAATCGCGCTCGTCGCGATGACGATCAAAGCACGACGCTCGGGCACGCCGTTGTCGTCGGCCGCGCCCGCGTACCGATTCGCGCTCGCCTGCGTGCCGCCGCTCGTCGCCGGCATGGTGCTCACGCCCGTCTTCGCGGCGACGGGGCTGATGGCGCGGCTGCCGGGATGCTGGCTGCTGCTCTACGGCACGGCAGCCGCAACCGGCGGCGCGTTTTCCGTCAAGGTCGTGCCGCTCATGGGCCTCTGCTTCATGGCGCTCGGCACGATCGCGTTCGCGGCGCCGGCCGCGTGGGGCCACTGGTTGATGGCCGCGGGCTTCGGCGGCCTGCACATCGGATTCGGTCTTGTGATTGCGAGGCAATATGGCGGCTAGGGCGGCAACGGCGCGGAAATCTGAAACCAGAAATCTGAAATCTGAAATAGAGAAGCGCAGCCCGCTGGAGCTCGATCGACTGATTCACGAGCGGCTCCGGCTCGGCATCGTCAGCGCGCTGGCGGTGAACGCGCGGCTGACCTTCAACGATCTGAAGCGCCTGCTGCAGACGACGGACGGCAACCTGAGCGTCCACGCACGGAAGCTCGAAGAGGCGCAGTACATCGCGTGCGACAAGACGTTCGAAGGGCGCATCCCCCGCACGGAATACCGCCTGACCGCCGCCGGCCGGCGCGCGCTCGAAAAGTATCTCGCGCACATGGAAGCGATCATCAAGGCGGTCCGGGACTAGACGCCGGTCGTCTACACGTGGATGGCTCAGGTGCAGGGGGGGATGAGGTCGCGCTGTTCAATCCGGGTCAGGGCACGGGGCATGGGACGTGCGACGATCCACGGATGCGCACTCGTGCCGCTGAGCTGGCCTTCGCCCTTCTCATTGTCTTGTCGCTGCATGCCACGCTGGGAGCGCAGGCACGGAAGAAGCGGCCGCCGGAACCGGCGCCGCTGCCCTGCGGCGATCTCGTCGGCTTCCAGGTGCTGCTCGATCGGCAGGGCTTCTCTCCGGGGCAGATCGACGGAAGACGCGGCGCCAATCTTTCGCACGCCCTCGCGGCGATGCAGTCCGCACGCGGTCTCCCGTCGAGCGGTCAACCCGATTGCGCGACGTGGCAGGCGCTTGCCGCCGGCGGATCCGAGCCTGCGATCACGACCTACACGGTCACCAGCGACGACATGAAAGGGCCGTTCGAAAGACAGATGCCCCGCGGCCTCGCGCAACAGGCGGCGCTGGCGACGCTCGGGTACCAGTCGGCGGAGGAAGAGCTCGCGGAGCGCTTTCACGCGTCGCCGGCGCTGCTGCGGCAGCTCAATCCTGGCGCGGCGATCCTGGAGGGCCGGGAGATCCGCGTGCCGGCCGTCGCGCCGTTCAATCCCGACATCAAGCCAACGTTCGATCCCGCGGCGGCCGACGTCACGATTCTCGTGTCGCGCGACGACTCCGCGCTGCGAGCCACGCGCGCGGACGGCACGATCCTCTTCTACGCGCCCGTGACGACCGGGAGCGTTCACGATCCGCTGCCCTCCGGCGACTACAAGGTGCTCGGCCTGCGCTGGCGGCCGGACTTTCATTACAACCCGGACCTCTTCTGGGACGCCAAGGAGGGCGACGAGAAGGCGACGATCAAACCGGGACCGAACAACCCGGTCGGCGTCGTGTGGATCGCGCTCGATCTCGAACACTACGGGCTCCACGGAACGCCGGAGCCCGGACGCGTCGGCCACACCGAGTCGCACGGCTGCGTGCGGCTGACCAACTGGGACGCGGCGCGTGTCGCGGCGCTCGTGAAGCCGGGGACGCCCGTGCAGTTCCGATGACCAGGGTTCGCCGACGGCGTGCGTTGCCGCTGCTCGCGCTGTTCGCGAGCTTCTGCGCGGGCGTCCTCGTCGACGGATGGCTGCGGACGTACGGTCCGCCCAAGCCAGTGCAGGTGGCGCTCGAGCAGGTCCGGCTCGAGCCGGACACGACCAGGAATACTGGGAACGGTCCCGTGATCGCCGCTGCGCCTGCCCCACACCCGTCTTCGGTGGCCCCACCCCCGTCTCCGGTAGCCCCACCCCCGTCTCCGGTAGCCCCACCCCCGTCTCCGGTAGCCCCACCCCCGTCTCCGGTAGCCCCACCCCCGTCTTCGGTAGTGTCCGGCT
>Ga0082335_1002180_pt1 | contig 37574 bp, 37 predicted proteins | sample Subgrocontami58m_FD_72375 | JGI IMG/M metagenome (GOLD analysis project Ga0082335, IMG submission 72375) | Subsurface groundwater microbial communities from S. Glens Falls, New York, USA - GMW37 contaminated, 5.8 m (SPADES assembly) (version 2) ...
CATCGAAGAGTTCATCCGAATAAACAACACGAATCCTAAACCTTTCGTTTGGACGAAAAAAGTTGACGCTATTTTGGAAAAGGTCGCTCATTGTAAAGCCGTTACTGTAACATCACACTAGCAGCTTACACAGGATAAAGGAGAAAAATCATGAAGGTAGGTTTTGCAGTGCAGGATAATGAGGGAATGGAGAGCAGGGTTTATAATCACTTCGGCTCCGCGCCGGCGTTCATCATCGTCGATACGGAGGGAAACGACGCGCTGACGGTAAATAACAAGGACTTAAACCATGTGCACGGGGCCTGTAATCCCGTGATGGCCCTCGATGGTAAGAGCGTGGACGCCATCGTTGTCGGAGGAATAGGAGCGGGTGCGATTGTAAAATTAAATGCCATAGGGATAAAAGTTTTCGGGGCTGCAGCTCCGACAGTGAGAGAAAATCTTGCCTTGCTAACGGAAGGCGGACTTCAGGAACTTACCAGGGATAATTCCTGCCGGGCTCATGAGGGCGGATGCGGAGATTAAGAAGAATAGCTTGCCCTGTGACAATTGAACGAGTCTCTCATCTTACTTGTCCCGTTGAGCGGGGTTATGAGGAGGGAATGATGAAATTGCTTTTCCCGGGAAAGCAATTTATAACGTTAAAAAAATACTGAGGAGGAGGGTGACGCCATGCCGCAAAAAGGAAAGGTCCGTCGTGTCAGGTCTTACTGCGCCGTATGCCAGTCCATGTGCCCGATTGTCTGTCATGTGGAAAACGATAAGCTTGTTCGGGTCAGTGCCGACAAGGAGCATCCCCACGCGACGCCCCTGTGTCCGAAGGGGCTGGCCGGCCCGGAACTCGTCTATGATGCGCAACGGCTGCAATATCCCCTCCGGCGAACCAGGCCCAAGGATGATCCAGACCCGGGATGGAAAAGAATTTCCTGGGACGAGGCATTGGAGGAAGTAGCCCAGCGGCTTATGCAGATCAAAAAAGAGCAGGGGGCGCATGCCGTGGCCTTCAACCGGCCCGGCCCCGGCGGCTCTCCGGCAAGGGACTACGGCGAATGGATGGTGCGTCTAGCCAATGCCTACGGATCGCCGAACACCCTGGCCACAGGCCATGTATGCCAGTGGCATCGGGATACGGGTTCCCGCTACACCTATGGAGACGAAGCCGTCCCGGAGGCTGATTATGCAAACACCGCCCTGCTCATGATCTGGGGCCACAACCCCTATACCAGCGTGCGCTGCACCGTGCGGGACATCACCCAGGCCAAAAAAAGGGGCGCCAAGCTGGTCGTTGTCGATCCGCGGCGCACCGAGGCTGCAAAGAAAGCGGACCTCTGGCTGCAGATCCGGCCGGGAACCGACGGGGCTCTTATTTTGGGATTGATTCATCTCCTGATCCGGGAGCGGCTGTTCGATGGTCCCTTCGTGCGGGACTGGACCAATGCCCCCTTGCTCGTCCGCAGCGACACCGGCGACCTCTTGCGGGCCGCTCAGCTTTCCCTGCCTTCGCAAGCCGAGGGTTTCGTCGTCTGGGACAGGAGGGAGGATAAACCGGCCCTATACTCGCCGGCCGCTGCGGGATGCGACCAGGCTGTGGAACCGGAGCTTGAGGGGACCTTCACCTGCCTGCTCAAGACGGGAAAGGAGATAGAGGTGAGGCCGGTCTTTTCCCACCTCAAGGATTTAGTTGCGTCCTACACCCCGGAGTACGTCCAGGGCATAACCGGGATCCCCGGAGAGAAGATCAGGGAACTGGCCCTTGCCCTGGGTACGGTAAAGCCCGCCTGCTATTACTCATACAACGGACTGGAACAGCACACCAATGCGATGCAGACGAATCGGGCGCTGTGCATTCTCTTCGCCATGACGGGCAACCTGGACCGCCGGGGAGGAAACGTCTTCTTTCCGGGCATGCCCGGCGCCAAACTGCGGGATGAAAAACTCCTGTCCCCGGAAGGGCACAGGCTGCGACTCGCCCATGCCAAACGGCCGCTTGGCCCTGCCGGGAAGCCCAATTCATCGGCCCAGGCCTACGAGGTTTTCGAGGCCATCCTTACGGGTGAACCCTATCCGATAAAGGCACTGGTTGCCTTCGGCGGCAACACCCTCACCGCCAACAGCCACAGTTTAAGGGGACGGGAAGCCCTGGCCCGGTTGGAATTTTTCGTCCAGGCCGACCTGTATATGACGCCTTCGACAGCCTTGGCCGACATCGTTCTGCCCGTCTCTTCTTTCTATGAGACGCATCATCTGCGGCTCGGCTTCCCGAATTTATGGCCGGCCCGTAAGTGGCTGCAGTACAGGCCCCAGGTCATCCCGCCGCTTTATGAGACCAGGCCCGACATGGAGATTATCTTCGATCTGGCGTGCCGTCTGGATCTGGGAAATCAATTTTGGGGCGGGAAAGTGGAGGAGGCCTTCGACAGCCAGCTGAAGCCACTGGGCCTCAATCTGGAGGAGGTGAAAAAACATCCCGGAGGGCTGCCTGTGGATATGCAGTTGAACTTTGAAAAGTATCTTCAGAAAGATCCGGTCACGGCGGCGCCGCGGGGTTTTAAAACGGCATCCAAGCGCGTGGAGATTTACTCGATGCTCTTCAAAGAGCATGGCTACGATCCCCTGCCCCTGTACCGTGAGCCCGAGATCAGCCCGGTAAGCAGACCGGACCTGCTAAAGGACTATCCCCTGATCCTGACCTGCAGTAAGCTGCTGCCATTCTGTCACGGCCAGCACCGCTCCATACCCTCGTTGAGAAAGCTGGTCCCGGAACCCTTCGTCGAGATTCATCCGGACACGGCGCGGGACTACGGTATCGTTGATGGGGAGTGGGTCCGGGTGGAGACTTGGGAAGGCAAAATCAGGCTCAAGGCAAAATGCACTGCGACGATCGGCAGAGAGGTTGTCTGCGTCCAGCATGGCTGGTGGCAGGCATGCCCCGAACTGGGTCTTCCCGGCTATCCAGCCTTTTCTTCGGAAGGGGCAAATTGCAATCTGCTCTATTCGACGGCGAACATCGATCCCATCACGGGCTCCGTGCCTTACAAGGCCTATCTCTGTAGGATCGGCAAGCTTGAGGAGGAGGGATGTGGAACCCAGCAAAGAGGAAGTTCTCTCAGCCATCTTTCCCGTCCGGGATGTAAACGGCCTGGATTCCAGGATGCATGGCCATTTTGCCCGGGCTCCCTACTTTGTCATTCTCAAGTTAAAGGGCAACGATGTGCTGATCGAAGATTTCTACAACAATGAATTCCTCGGCCAAAAAATGCATATTGGTGTCAAACTCGCCAGAATCATCATCGCCTATAAGATCGACTTGCTGTTCACGTCTGCTATCGGTGAGATATCCTATCACATGCTTAAGGATAATTTTGTGGATATATACGAGGTGGAGGAAGGGCTTGCCGTAAAAGAGGTCATAGAACAATACCGCCTTAACAAGCTCAGAATACTGACGGGTCCCACCCATGCGGCGGAGGAGTCTCTGGTGGCCATGAACCTGAAATCACTTAAGGGAGAGGAGATGCCAAATGGATACCAGCAATGATCATCGCGAGCGACGCTGCCCGCGCCTGGGAGGCGACGTGCCTTTTCATTATTGCCGGCAAGTGGGGGAAGACGATTTGCCCTGTTGGAAAGTGATTGACTGCTGGTGGGAGTATTTTGAGATTGTGGCATTTTTAAAAGCGAACCTATCGGAAGATCAATTCAAGCGACTGGTAACATTTAAGCCGCAAGCCAAGGTAAGCTCCTTGATCGAAATGATAGAACAGGCGAAGAAGCGGTGAAGTTCTCCCCCCTCAGGGCTAACCTACGATTTCTCTCCCTTTTAACTACCATTGTGCTTGTGATGATAGGTATTATAATGGTTAGTGAGGAGGTTACCCGTGCCGGTGAGAAACATGACTGCAAAAGACAAAACAGACAGACAGCCGAGAGTTGTAATTCCGACGGAAACCATCCTTGATAGCATCTCGGAGGGTGTGTTCACTGTGGATATGGAGTGGCGCATCACCTCGTTCAACAAGGCGGCAGAGGAAATCACCGGCATCCCCCACCAGGAAGCAGCCGGCCGGTTCTGTTCCGACGTATTTCACTCCAGCATGTGCGAGACCGAATGCGCCCTCCGGAAAAGTTTGCAGACAGGCAAACGGGTTATCGGACAGTCCGGGTACATCGTCAATGTCGAGGGAGACCGCATCCCCATCAGTGTTTCTACCGCAGTGCTGCGGGACGACAGGGGCCGCGTCATGGGCGGGGCCGAGACCTTCAGAGATCTGCGCGAGGTCGAGGCGTTGCGCCAGGAACTGGAAGGACGCCTCCATATCGGCGAGTTGTCAAGCCGCAGCCCGCTGATGCAGAAGGTCTTCCAGGTTCTGCCCCCCATTGCCGCCAGTCACAGTACGGTGTTGATCCTTGGTGAAACCGGTACGGGCAAGGAATTGGTAGCGCGGACGCTCCACTCTCTGAGTCCGCGCAGCAAGGGGCCCTTTGTGGCGGTGAATTGCGGGGCACTGCCGGACACCCTGTTGGAGTCGGAGCTCTTCGGCTATAAAGCGGGCGCCTTTACCGGGGCAACGAAAGACAAACCAGGTCGGTTCGCCTTGGCGAAGGGCGGCACCCTCTTTCTGGACGAGATTGGCGAGATTAGTCCGGCCCTCCAGGTGCGACTCCTGCGGGTCCTCCAGGAGCGTACCTACGAACCACTGGGTGCGATACGCTCCGAGGCGGCCGACGCACGGATCATCGTCGCCTCCAACAAGGGACTGGCGGAGCAGGTGCGCAAAGGAAATTTCCGTGAGGACCTCTATTACCGCGTGAATGTCGCCCGCGTGGAATTGCCGCCGTTGCGCCGGCGGAAAGAAGATATCCCTCTCCTGGCGGAGCAGTTCGTCGCCCGCTTCAACCGGTTGCAACAGAAATCCGTCCTGGGAATAACGCCGGAGACGCTTTCCCTGCTTATGGTCCATGACTGGCCCGGCAATGTCCGCGAACTGGAGAATGTGATCGAGAGATCCTTCATCCTGTGCAGCGCGGGCTTTATAGGCCTCGGCCACCTGCCGGAGGAAATGGTGGCGCGCGGCGAGGCCCGGGCCTGCGATCTCAACATGAGGACGGCCCGCAAGTTTATGGAGGCCCATACCATCGAAAAGGCTCTGGAACAGAACGGTTATAGCCGTCTGGCCGCAGCCAGAGAACTCGGCGTCCATAAGAGTACCTTATTCCGAAAAATAAGACATTTGGGCATCTCTCTTCCCCTGAAAGGCAATAATAAAGCGTCGCAAATATGAGACTTGTGAGAATAAATAAAGTAACATAATTGCGACTTCATTTCTTATCCGGTATTTCTCTGGTTTTTTTAAAATTACTATTATTACTGATACTTATAATCGGAAGCCGCTGCTCTTCCCCGCTGGCACGCTTGATGCTTCTTTCCTGGCAATAAAGAAAGGAGGGAAAAATAAGATCGATGCAGGCAGAGAAGTTACAGGATGGAGAATTATGAAAGCGGCTTTCTCTGTTTGGAACGGCAGAGTAGCGCCGGTATTTGATGTGTCACGGCATGTACGCATTGTCGATGCGGCCTCGGGGACCATTGTCCACGAGGAGGATGAAACCCTGCCAGACGATTCCCCCTTTGGGAAGGCGACACGCCTTGCCAATCTGGGTGCTGAAGTGCTGGTTTGCGGGGCGATCTCCCGGCCTGTACAAGCAGTGACCGCTTCCCGCGGGATCCGTGTCATCCCCTTTATCGCCGGCGATATTGAAAAAATCATCGGGGCCTGGCTGGACGGCACACTTGGACAAGGCGCCTTTGCCATGCCGGGTTTGACAGGAACCATAAAGCCGCATGTTAAGACATGAGAAAAAGCTCAAGGGATTAACCAGAAGAAAGGAGCATTATCCGATACCGGCCAGGGTGATCAGGCCGAAGCTCAGGACCGCTTTCTCTCCTGATTATTCATCTGAGGTGGGGTCTGCTTTCATTGAAGGCTAGTCCCACCCGGTCTCATTATATCCGGGAGAATTGCATCGCCCCCTATTGGCGGCCGGCTGCGAAGTCTTTATAGAAATTTACAGTTTGCTCATTCATTGTTCGATTGCCCGTTGGAAGGATGCGGCTCCGCACTGCCGGCCGCTTCTGTTTTCATTGGTTCCGCCGCAGCGGCTCCCCTTGCTTCCGCCGGTGCACTCATTTCTGCAAGCCAGAGAGGATGTCGATGGCGCGCATAGTCGAGGCGCACCTTGCCCGTCAGAATCCCGCGGACCATGGGCCGGTTCGGCTTGAGGACGAGGGCTCCGATGTGGCCGGCAAACGCCAAAATGAAGAGCACAAAGAAGATATTGTGCAGCCAGGTCGACCATAAAATAAGCCCATGGGCGAGGTCCGGGGCGTACACATTCTTGTAGGTCTTGACCAGGCCGGTGAGGATGATGACGGCAATGATGACCGCCATCCCCAGATAGGCAAGCCGCTGCTCCGGGAGGTATTTATCGAATGGCGGCTCCTCGCCCTTCCCGAAGAACGTCTTGATCACCTCAATGGAAGCCCTGAAATCGCCCTTTTGTGGGATCAGCCCTCGGTCGTTCAGGAGACCGTGGTAGAACAGGTGGAAGAACGCCGCGACGATAAAGACCACGGAAGCCACATAATGGATGGACAGAGAGGCGATAAAGTCGCTGGACCACCATAAGCCCGGGATCGCGGTAATCTTGTACCGGGCCGCTGTGGGGAGCTCGAACATGCCCGACAAAAGGAGGATGAGTCCCGACAGGGCAAGCGCCCAGTGTTCGACTAACTCGAGAGAGCCATGGCGGGCGATGCGGTTTTTTTCTTCACTGATGGATACGGACATGGTTAACCCTCCTTTTTCACGCGATCTTTTCTCTTAGACAGCAAAGCAAAAGCCCCTGTAACGCCGGCGGCGACGCCGATCAACGGAGCTGCGAGCACGGCCTTGCCCATACCGTCCGTTTCGGCCATCACCCTTTTGGCGGCCCCGAGGCCCGGTTCTCCGGGGCCCTTCCGAAGGGCGCGGTCGAGGTGTTCGAAGGGGACCGGAGAAACGTACAGGGTGCTGGTCCCGCCGTTTTCCGTCTTGCCGTACAGGTACCCGTTAATGCTCTTTGCCAACTCTTCGGCCCGGCCGTAGATCTCCTTCCGGGGGCCGATGGACATGGCCTTCTTTGGACAGGCGTCGATGCAGGCCGGGTTCTTTCCTTCCTTGAGCAGGTCGCTGCACAAATCGCATTTGACCATAACGCCGTTTCCCATGAGCGTCGGCATCACCTTGAGATAGACCCCGATGCCTGACTGACGCTGAGGGATCTGCCAGGGGCAGAGGGTCTGGCACTTGGCCCCCCCGAAGCAGGTATCCTGATCGATAACGACGGCGCCGTTCTCATGCTTGTGGTTTGCCGCGAAGGGGCAAAGGGTCGCGCAGGCGGGATTATCGCAGTGCATGCACCGCCTCGGGACGAAGACGGTCTTTGCCTGTCCGCCGACCTCCACATTCGCTTTCTGGACGAAAATCAGATTATAGGGGGTGAGACGGGTGCTGACCTCCCTCTTCTTCGACCAGTCCTCCACCTTGCGCGTGGGAAAGGGGACCGGTATCGGCTCCACCGGCTCCGGAAGGCGACCTGTTTTGATTTCCTTGCATGTCGCGATGCAGGCCGGGATCGGCCGGTCCACACAACCGTCGCATCGGGTAAGATCGATCAAGGAGGCAAGCTTCCCCTCACCGGCTTCCCCTCTCCGTGGAACGGTGAGAACTCCCGCCGTTCCGACTATCGCTGCCGCCGTCGCGGTTTTAAAGAACCCGCGGCGGTTCAGTCTCATCTCCTTTTCCATATGTTCTCTCCTTTTTTGTCTTTCAGGCCATGTCGATATACCGGGCGAGGGCCTTCTGGAATTCATCCTTTTTCTGCTCTCGCTCCGCTTCCGGTTTCAGGGCGACATCTGCCAGGCACTGGTTCATATAGATGCGGATGACCTCCGTACCCGCCTTCTTGATCGCCGCGGTTACCGCGGAGACCTGGGTAAGGATGTCGAGACAGGGGGCCTCTGACTCCACCAGTTTCTCCAGACCGCGGATCTGCCCTTCGATACGCTTGAACCGGTTGATGATCGTTTTCTTGTTCTCGCTCTCCATAAATACCTCCTGGGGGTATTAATACCCCTCGGGGGTATCTTTGTCAAGAATTATTTTTTTGACGATTTTTGGATTGGCACAGAAAGACCGGTTTGGATCGGTGAAGTAGGTCGCCAGGAGTTCCCATTGACATCATGACATATTTACTTATAACGATGTTCGTCACCTTTCTTGCTTTTTTAAAACATGATGATTATGGGAAGGGCAAAGAAGGGAGTATTATCCGATGCCGGCAAGGGTGATCAGGCCGAAGCTCAGGACCGCCATGAAGACCGCGGCACACAGGCCGGCATAGAAGGGCCGCAAGCCGATTTTCTTCATCGCGCCCACATTGGTTTCCAGCCCGACGCCGGCCAGGGCCGCAACAATCAGGAATTGGGAAACTGACTGGATAGCGTGGCGGACGGCAGGTTGAAAGAGCCCGAGGGAATTCAAAACGGCCAGTCCCAGGAAGCCGAGCAGGAAAAGAGGGACCGCCTGGCTGAGCTTGATGCGGCTCTCTCCGCATTTCGTCTCTCCATCGCGCTGACGCTGCTTCAGGCAAAACCAGCTCAGCGTTACCATGACCGGTGCCATAAAGAGATTGCGGGTAAGTTTCACCACCGTGGCAATCTCCCCGGAGCGCTGGCTGAAAATAAGACCCGTTGCCACGACCTGGCTGGTGTCGTTCACCGCTACCCCTGCCCAGGTCCCGAAGAAGTTGTCGGAAAGATCCCAGAGCCGTCCGAGGAGTGGGTAGAGAAGGACCGCGATAAGTCCGAATACGGTGATCGTCGTTACGGCCAGCGCCGTCTCCTCCTCCCTGGCGTCAATGATGGGCGCCGTGGCGACGATCGCCGAAACCCCACAGATGGAAGTACCGACACCGAGCAGTGTCCCGAGCCGGTCCGACATGCCCATGCGCATGCTGACGAAGCGCACCACCAGAATTGCCGAAACAATACAGGCGAAAACCACGAGCACCGAGGAGGCCCCGGTCCTGAGCACCTGATCGAGGCTGAGTTGCGCCCCCATCAGGGCGATTCCTATCCGGAGGATCCGTTTCACGGCGAAGTTTGTGCCAGGTTTGCAGTTATCCGGCAGACCGATCAGGTTGCGGATCGCGATACCGAGAATAATGGCGATGGCCACGGCGCTCACCACCTCTTTCCCGTTTACCGTGAGCAAACTTTGCAGGAACCTTGCCGGCAGACTGATGGCGAGGATCAAGGCCAAGCCGGGAAGGTATCTCAGCAGGGGGGCGTTATTGTGTTTCTTTTCCGGCAAGTCGCTCTTCATGGATTGAGGATTATCAGGAAAGTCAGGAAAAATCAATCGCTGGAGGTTAATAATAGTCGCTTTGTTCCAATATTTCATAATTGAAGTTTATTTCATTAAATATGTTTCATTAATGAAAGGAAAGAACATGTACTGCTCGTCCCTGACGAAGCGCTTCTCCAGATCAAATATGCCGATAACAACTTTCCCTTGGGCATCTGGCAGGGCCATCTTTTAAAATCTGCAACTGGCACGTAACTTGGATATGTAACTTAAGGTCATAGAAAAGTCGCGGCAGACTTGCGGCCCCTATAAAAAAAAGGATGGCTTTGACAATTAAAGAAATATTTGTTGAAATGTAGAAACAATGGCAAAAAGGTGTGACCAATAAACAGGGAGGTGACAGCCGATGAAACCGGTAGGGGGTAGCGTTACCATTTTGACGGACAATACGGTGCCGGAAAGGAGTGAGGCTACAGGGGAACATGGTTTTGCCGCTTTTCTGGAAACCGGCGAGGGAAATTTTCTCTTCGACACGGGAAAGGGAAAAACCGTTGTCCGTAATGCTGCGGTTTGTAAAAAGGATTTAATAAGCATCAACAAGATAGTCCTCAGCCATGCCCATGGCGATCACACCGGCGGGTTACCGGAGGTGCTCCAAATCCTGCCTGCCCAGATTGATGTTTTTGCCCATCCGGACATCTTTGCGGATCGTTTCAGACAAAAGAAGGATGAGAGGATCTATGGCGGCATTCCTTTCGTAAAGGGTCATCTGGAAAGAATGGGCGCTCGGTTTAACTTCAACCGGTCCTACAAGGAAATCGAAAATGGGATTTTCCTGACCGGCGAAGTGCCGCGGGAAACAGCCTTTGAAGGCGGCGACATGGGCGATCGTTATCTAAACAGGGAAGGAAAAATCGAACGGGACATCATTTTGGACGATCAGTCGCTGGTAATCCATGTGGAAAAAGGGATCTTGATTGTCCTCGGATGCGCCCATGCGGGGATTGTCAACGTCCTTAACCATGCGATAAAGAAGTCGGGCGTGGAGGAAATCTATGGAATTATCGGCGGCACGCATATCGGCCTTTCGGGGGACGAGCAACGGGACCAGACCATTGAAGCTCTGAAAGACTATAAGATCGAACATTTTATCCCCGCCCATTGTACGGGAACGGAAGCGATGTCCCGCATGCGGCAGGCCTTCGGAAATAATTTCCAGTTTTCCCATGTGGGGCTGACACTGCAATTTTAAACATGAGGAATTTCCGGCAATTGAAAAGGACCGGCGCCGTAAAACTCCTGACCATGATGAAAGCGGGAAAACAATGAAGGAAGAAAAGCAGTTTATAACACAATACAGCGACAAAGTTCTGGAACATTTTTTGTATCCTAGGAACGCGGGCCTTATGGAAAACGCCGATGGGATAGGTGAGATCGGCGATCCCGGCTGCGGCGATTTTATGCAGGTATACATTAAGATCGAAAAACGTATCGTCACGGACGTGAAGTACCAGGTAAGGGGCTGCCCGGCATCCATCGCCTGTGCCAGCGCCATGACCGAACTGGCGATCGGCAAGGATCTGGACGACGTCATGATGATCTCCGATGATGATATTGTAGAGGTACTGGATGGGTTGCCCGAATTCAAGGTGCATTGTTCGGCTCTCGGGGCGGCGGGGCTGCAAAGGGCCATCATGGATTATTACGAGAAGCATGTCGCAAGCTGAAGCTGGTGCGGCAGGAGTTGCCATCAGGCCAGGCAGGCAGAGAAAGGTCGTTCAAGATCCGAAAAGGGAGGCAGACGATGCTCTACAGGTTTGACGGGCGGCAACCCGTCATCGGGAAGGGTGCCTATGTGAGCGAAACCGCCACGGTCATCGGAGATGTAAAAATAGGCAGTAATTGCTATATCGGGCACGGGGCCATTTTGCGGGGTGATTACGGAACGATTGAGATAGGCGCTGGTACGGCGGTGGAGGAAGGGGTAGTCATTCATGCGCCGCCTCAAGACTTCTGCCGAATCGGCCAGGGTGTGATCATCGGTCACGGCGCGATCATCCATGCCAAGCGGATAGGCGACTTGGCCGGCATCGGCATGGGCGCTATTTTAAGCATCCGCTCGGAGGTTGCCGATGGCGCTACCGTCGCGGAAGGGGCCGTAGTGAAGCAGGGGCAGAAGATCCCGGAAGCGGTGGTAGTCGCCGGCAATCCGGCAAAAAAAATCCGGGATGTTTCCCAGAAAGAACGGGACTTCTGGGCTTTAGCCAGAAATCTCTACCAGGACTTGGCGCGCAAGTATTGCGAACTGGGTATGGAGGCGATGGCAGGGTAAAGAATTATAATGATCATCGGACACGGGGTTATAGGCCATGAGTGAAAGACTGGAAACGCAGGTATTGATAATCGGCGCCGGAGTTACCGGGCTGATGGTAGCGCGGGAACTAGCCAAGTATAGAGTCGACGTCATGGTGGTTGACAAAAATGAGGACGTCGGCATGGGGCAAACTAGAACCAGTCACGGCCACATTTACGGGGCAGGACTGAGCTGGGCCAACTCCCTGGTGCTGAAGAGCGTCATGCTGCCGCCCGGTTCGCCTATCTACGATCCTAAGTGCCGCAAATTGCAGATGGAGGCCCAGGGGTTCCGAGAGATGGGGCAGTTGTTCGACGAACTGGATGTTCCTTGGGAAAACCAGCGGCGAATAGCCATTGCTTTCGATGGGGACCAGGTAAAAAATCTGGAAATTGCCGCCGATATAAGCAGGCAGGGAGGCGTGGAGCTTACCTGGCTGGGCAGGCAGGAAATACTGGCGCGGGAGCCAAATGTAAACAAAAATGTGGTCGCCGGCCTGCTCGATGAGGACCATCGGATTTCCTTCTATCCTTGGGATTTCGCGATCGCGCTGGCGGAAAATCTCAGGGAAAACGGCGTCAGGATCATGCTTTCCTCAGATGTGGTGGGCATGAAACCCCTGTCGGGCGGTTTTGTTGTGGACACCAGCCAAGGGCGGATCAGGGCGGAGTTCGTCATCAATGCCGCCGGGCATTATGGCACTAAGATTGCCGAAATGGCCGGAGTGCGGGATTTTGACCTGAAGTATACCTACTCGCAGATGTTGATTTTAGACAAGAGCCTGGCAGGTCTGATAAAAGGGACCGTCTCCCTGGCCCCCACGCCGGGAAAGACTTCCACCCTGAATCCGACCCTCTCGGGCAATATTCATATCATCTGCGCCAGATATCTGCCGACCCAGGATAGGGAAGCGACCGCCACAAATCTCGAATTGACCAAGGAAAGCATCGAGCGGGCCCAGGAATTGGTACCCGCAATTTCGGTGCGCGATGTTATCGCCTCCTACATCGGCATCCGCGTTTTTACGGTACGCAATCCCGAGGAGGATATGCTTGAGGTCTCGGAGCGGCATCCCCACTTCCTCAATGCCATCGTCAGATTGCCCGGCATCGGCATTCTCCCGCCCGCGGCGCGGTTGATCACGGAGCTGTTGGGCAACCAGGGGCTGGAGCTGACGACACGGCCGGATTTCCATCCTTTCCGAAAAGGCATCCCCAGGGTGAGCAAGCTCGCGGATGAGGAAAGGCAGAAGCTCATTGCCGAAGATCCTCGTTACGGCCATATCGTCTGCCGTTGCGAGGAGGTTTCGGAAGGGGAAATTGTGGAGGCGATAAGCAGAGGCGCTCGGACCGTGACGGGCATCAAGTATCGCACCAGAGCCGGCATGGGAAGATGCCAGCGCGGTTTCTGCGGCCCCCGGGTGGTGGAAATTCTTTCCCGGGAACTTGGCGTCCCGGAGACGGAAGTAACTTATAAAGGCGGCCTGTCCCGGATACTGCTCCATCGCAGCAAAGAGCTGATAGGAGGCACGGCATGATTTCAGGGGTTGTAGACGTTGCCGTGGTCGGCGGCGGCCCGGCTGGACTGGCGGCGGCGATTAAAGCGAAGGAGTCTGGCCTGGAGAAAGTGGTTATTATTGAGCGAGGGGGGTATCTGGGAGGCCTCCTGAAGCAATGCATCCATAACGGCTTTGGGCTTTTTTATTTCCGGGAGGACCTAACAGGCCCTGAGTACGCGCGGAGATTCATCGACAAGGCCCATGACCTGGGGGTGGAGGTCATGCTCGGGAGCATGGTGGTCAAAATGCGCCCCGACCGGAGCATGGTCGTCAGCAGCAAGGAGGGCCTTAGCTGTCTGTTACCCAAGGCTACTGTCCTGGCGATGGGTTGCCGGGAAAGAAGCCGCGAGTCCTTGAGCATCCCGGGCACAAGGCCGGCTGGCATTTTTACCGCGGGCACCGCCCAGAGGTATGTCAATGTGGAAGGTTTCATACCCGGCAAAGAGGTGGTTATTCTCGGATCGGGAGATGTCGGCATGATCATGGCGCGCCGCCTGACCCTGGAAGGCGTCGCGGTACGGGCGGTGGTTGAGGTTCTGCCTTATGTGGGCGGTCTGATCCGCAACGAGGTGCAGTGCCTCCATGACTTCGACATCCCCCTCTGGCTCGAGCACACGGTGACCGCCGTGCACGGGGTAGAGCGGGTAGAGGCCGTGACCGTGGCTCGCGTAGACAGAAACTGGAAACCCATTGCCGGGACGGAAAGAACCATCGCCTGCGATACGCTGCTCATTTCGGCGGGTCTTATCCCCGAAAATGAACTTTCGCGATTGGCCGGGGTGGCCCTGGATCCTGTCACGGGGGGCGCGGAGATTGATGAAAACATGGAGACCTCGGTGGCTGGCATTTTTTCCGGAGGAAATTGCGTCCATGTCAATGATCTGGTGGATAACGTGACATGGGAGGGAGAAGCGGCCGGAAGGAGCGCCGCTGCCTGCGCTGGCGGCCGGAAAAGGGCTGAGAAAGGCAGGATAAAGCTGAAAGCAGGCCGGAACGTGAGCTACGTTGTGCCGCAGACCATCACCTGGGGGGAGGAAGCCACCCTTTCCATCAGAGTTAAGGAACCGGCGGAACAGGTGCGTCTAAGAGTGGGTGATATCCCTGTCCGGGCCGTGCGGGCCGTGAAACCGAGCGAAATGATTAAGTTCCTCCTTTCCGGCAAGGAATGGGCGAAGCTGGGCGGGGAGATTGATGAATTAAGCATAACTTGCGACAGCAGGAGGGATTGAGCGTGACGGAGCCGCAAATTATCTGTATCGGTTGTCCTCTGGGATGTTCTGTGACACTGAAGATCGACGAAAAAGGCAATATCGAGACTTTGACGGGTAATCAGTGCCAGGAAGGCCGGATGTATGTAGTAGCTGAATTCCAGTCGCCGGTGCGTATCTTCACGTCTACGGTGCTCACGGAAAAGGGCATGGGGCTCTTGCCTGTCCGCACGGACAAGCCTATCCATAAGGGGCAGTTTAAGGAGTTGATGCGCGTCACGGCAAAGTTGCGGGTTTCGTCTCCCTGCGAGCCCGGTCAAATTCTGGTCCACAATGTCTTAGGGACAGGGGCGAATTTGATCGTCTCCGGCAGCATCTGAAACAAAGAATCCATCCGGTATGGGCCGGACCTTAATCCTTGCGGCAGAAAAGGGCTGATGCCGCCTGGGGATTTTTACCAGAAGCCAACGATGAGACATGGGGGTCGCATAATAGCAATCTATTTTTTTTTATAAGGTTGCACAATTGCGACTATGAATGAATTTTTAATCCCTTAATGTATAGGGTAATCACTTACATTTCTTACGGATTCGGTTCAAAAGCCAAACAATGGAAGATGCTGGCACGCTTCATGCGATTCTTAAGACAAGAGAAGGCAGGGAAGATAAGGGAGGAGAAGCAGTGAAACGCCTGGCGCTGGGAATAATTGTTGCCTTGCTGCTGTCGTCGTTTGCGGCAGCGGAGGAGAAAAGGCCCATCAAACTCTCTCCGAAGGATAAATGTCCCGTCTGCGGGATGTTTGTAACCAAGTATCCCGATTGGGTTGCCCAGATCATCTTCAGGGACGGTTCCTATGCCGTCTTCGATGGGGCAAAGGATCTGTTCAAGTACTATTTCAACTTGAAGAAATACAACCCAGCCAAAAGGAGCGAGGAAATCGCTTCGCTCTATGTCATGGACTACTATGGGTTGACGCTCATTGACGGTTTCCGAGCCTTTTATGTGATGGGGAGCAACATTTACGGACCTATGGGCCGGGAGCTTATCCCCACCACCAAGGAAGAGGAAGCCAAAGAGTTTTTGAGAGATCACGCAGGAAAGAGAATATTGAAGTTTAAAGAGATTACGCCCGAACTGGTCAGAAGCCTTGATTAGAGATACCGAGTCTAACCATGATCCAGCTCTTCAACATCAAAAAAGCATTTAATGTGGGGAAGCCAAACGAGTTTATCGCTATCGAGGGGATAAGCGCCGTCATCGATCCTCAAAAAGTGACTGCCTTGAAAGGGCCGAGCGGCTCGGGAAAAACAACTCTTCTCAGCCTCATCGGGTGCATGGCCCGGCCGACCGCCGGCAGGATCATGCTCCAGGGCCGGGAGATTACCAGTCTCCCGGAACGATTTCTCACCGAGATCAGGCTCCACACCTTCGGATTCATCTTCCAGCAGTTCCAGCTGATCAGGGGCCGGACGGTTCTGGATAACGTGATGATTCCCGCCTATCCCATCGGGGAAAACCATGCTTCTTTGAAAAAAAGGGCCTTGGCTCTGCTCGATACTTTCGATATCTTGAGAAAGGTCTCCGCCAAGGTGGAATGGCTTTCGGGGGGGGAAATGCAGCGGGTAACCATTGCCCGGGCGTTGATTAACGATCCGCCTTTCATTGTTGCGGATGAACCGACGGCCCACCTCGATTCGAAGCTCTCCGGTGAGTTTATGGAGATTATGAGAAGGCTGAAAGAAAGAGGTAAAACAATCATCATTGCCAGCCATGACCCCATCGTTCACGAATCGGGTGTGGTTGACAGAGTTATCGAAATGCGGGACGGAAAGATCACCAGATCCAAGGAGGTAAGGCCATGATTAAAAGAGCAATTCTCTGTTGCACCCTGATTTTATTAGGGATCTTTTTTCTGTTTCCGCCCGGCTCGGAGGCCCAGGGAATGAGGGGTGGCATGATGGGCGGAGGATTCGGCATGATGGGGCCGGCCTGGGGGCGCGGCGCCTGGATGGGACCCGGGTATTGGGGGGGATACGGCAACCAAGGCTACGGCTATCCCGGCTACGGTTATAATCCCGGTTATGGTCAGGCCGCCCCGCCCTCCGGGACCCCCCTGCTCTCCGAAGAGACAAAAGAATTGCGCGAGAAGATTGAGAAAAAACTGCGCGAGGTGGAAAGCCTCATCGGCAAAGACAAACCGGACAAGGAAAAAATTCTGGCCGCGCACCGCGAACTTCTGGACCTGCAATCTCAATTGGAGCAGAAAGCCCTGCAGTTCCGGCTGGAAAATCCGCAACCCGCCGGCCCCATGCCCTCTGGGGGAGGCAATCCTGCCTGGGGCGGGAGCTACGGGGGTAATCCGGCCTGGGGCGGAAACTACGGTGGTAATCCGGCCTGGGGTGCCGCCCCGGGATGGGCACCCTGGGGCTTCGGAGCGGGATGTCCCTATGGCTCTATGGGATATTACAATCCCGCCTCCTGGGGGGCTTCCCCCTATAGTCCCTATGGCGGGGGCCATGACATGCACATGCAGCATCAACAACATCCGGCTGCCCCTGGAGGGGAAAGCACCAAATAAGAAATAATTCCCGAGGTCGGTCCAGATGGTGAAAACAACTATGAAATACAAGCGGGGCTGCGGTTGGACGGTTTTTCTCGCGATGATGCTTTGCCTGCCGACGATTGTCCTGGCGCGCATGGGAATGGGGACCCAGCCGTTCCCTTTCTTTGCCGCGCCGGCGACGGTGGGAGGGACCCCGTTTTATTATTATGACCACCCCGCTTCCTGTTTCGGCCACGGGCGCATGGGTATGATGTGCCACGGCGACAAATTTCAGCAGTGGCAGTCCGACCAGCATGCGAGGGCCTGGACCGGCGACTTCATGGTTGCCCAATACTATGACCTGGCGAGGCGCGATGGGGATAGGGACCCCCAGGTAGAGAAGGTGAAAATAGGCTGTGTCAGCTGCCATGCACCGGGCGCCTACATGGCCTTGGGGGACTCGCTCCTGCAGCGGGCGCCTCCCCGGCCTGCGCGCACCGAAAATGCCTGGAACATGCTTCCCGGAGCAATCAAGGAGTACGCGGACCAGGGCATCTTCTGCGATTTCTGCCATACTCTGTCCGCCGTGGGGACGCCGCCGGTCGATGCCAACTACCAGTCTGCAGCCACGGCGGCCGTCGACCCGAAGCGGGGACCGCTGCTGATGATGCACGGCCATGGCCACGCCGGCCACGGGAGCATCGTCTCACCGCTGCATGACGATCCAAAAATTTGCGGGACCTGCCATGACGAGACCAGCCCTTTCGGAAAGAAGGTGAAGGGGACTTATACGGAATGGCTGAATTCACCTTACTATCCCGTCACCCGGTGCCAGGACTGCCACCAGAGGGAAGGCGGCACGATGATGGGGAGACACGGGGGAGGGATGTACTCGATGAATTTCAAGGGTGGGTTCAGTCCCTGGGTCGAGGGCGTGGCCTCGCTCAGGATTGATGCGCCGGCCTTTGCCCAGCCGGGCCAGAGGGTCGATTTCACGATTACTGTCACCAACGAGCGGGCCGGCCATGAATTCCCCTCCGGCTCGGAGGAAGAGCGGCAACTCTGGATTCACGTGACGGCCCGCGATGCGGCGGGGCACTCCTGGCATATCCCGATTACCACGAGACCAGACGATAAAGACCCCGGGCATCCGAACCACGTCTTTTGGATCACGACGAACGCCGTGGTTGCCTGGCCCAGTCCCGACCCGGAAATCGCCAGCCCCATTGCCCGGGATGCGCTGCCCGAGGGAGACAGGCTCTACCATAGCATCTTCATCAGCCCGGCCTACAGGGGCAGTAAAATCACCTATGCCCAGTACTACGCAGACCGGATCTACAGCAACCGCCTCAAGCCCCGGAAACCGCGCGTGGAAAACTACTCCTGGAGCATCCCGCAAAACGCCGAGGGCGCGGTCGTCATCCGGGCGGCGCTCAACTACCGGAGGATGCCGGACAGCATGGCGGACTATCTTAAGATCATGCGCAGGCCGGTTATCCAGGTGAATGCGGCGAGCGCGGCGGTCAATCTAAGGTGAAGTTTGGGAGCCTGAGGTCATGAGAAAAGCGGATATTTGTCTGGCCAGCATCGGTTTTCTCTTCCTGGCGTTGTTGTTGCTGCTCACGGTTCATCCGGGCTCTTCGCAAGAGCACCATGAACGGATCGAAACAGGAAAGCAGCTCGTGTCCAGACTGGGGTTGACGGATCTATCCCTTTTCACCGAAGCCAGGTACACGCGCCATATCTCGCAGGCGGACAGCCACGCCGCCTTTCAGGACCATCCCCGGGCCGTTGAGCATTTTCCTTCCGGTTCGATGGTCCGGCCGCCACGCCACCTGTGGACGCACAGTAAGGGCGCCGCTGCTTTCCTTCAGAACAAAGGGCCTGCGCGCTGATGAAGGGAGTGACTATTTTGACCTGGCAATCTTTATCAGGCACTGCCAATTGTTCCCCGACCGGAGGGCTCGCTCCGTGAAGTCAATTGAGCGGCAACGCAATTTCATCGATTTCATGCTCTCTTCCCTCCTGCAGCGGAAGGGCAAGAATGCGTCCGTCCTGGTGGTTTATTCATTAGTGGTTTTTGTTCTTGCGTCCGTCATCTTCTTCGGCAGCGCCCTGCGCAGGGAAGCTGCATCGCTGCTGGCCGAGGCGCCGGAGATGGTTGTCCAGCGCACCATGGCCGGCCGTCACGATCTGATCCCCCTGAAATACGCCTCTGTCATCAGGCGCATCCGGGGGATCCACTCTGTCGCGCCCCGCCTGTGGGGCTACTATTTTCATCCCGCTTCCCTGGCCAACTACACGGTCATGGCCCCGGCCCATTTCTCCAATGCCGACCATGAGGTCGTGGTCGGCGCCGGAGTGCTGCGCACCTGGGGCACTATCGCCAATCAGGAGCTGGTCTTCAAGACCTACGACGGTCAACTTTTGCGTCTCAAAATAGCGGCTACCCTCGACGCCCGGACAGAAATCATCACGACGGACCTGATTCTGACTTCGGAGCGCACCTTCCGCCGGCTCTTTGGTGTGCCGGCGGCATTCGCCACGGACCTGGCCATCAAGATCCGCAACCAGGCGGAGGCGGGCACGATTAAAGGAAAGATCCTGGAGGAACTTCCGGACACCCGTCCCCTTACCCGGCAGGAGATTTTAAGAACTTACGCCGCCCTTTTTGATTGGCGCAGCGGATATCTCATCGTTATTCTCAGCGCCGCCGCACTCTCTTTTTTCATTTTTGCCTGGGAGAAGGCGACGGGCGTCAATGCCGAAGAAAAACGGGAAATCGGCATCCTCAAAGCTCTCGGTTGGGATACGTCGGACATCCTCATCATGAAATTCTGGGAAGGAGCGATCATTTCCTGCGTCGCTTTTGCGGTAGGTGTTATTCTGGCTTATTTCCACGTCCTGTTTGCGTCGGCAACCCTGTTTCAACATGCCCTGAAAGGGTGGTCCACACTCTTTCCTTCCTTCAAGCTGCCGCCAACCATCAACTTCTTCCAGATTGCCGTCCTGTTCTTCCTGACCGTGGTCCCCTATTCACTGCTTACCATTATTCCCACCTGGGGCGCCGCCGTCACCGATCCGGATGCCATCATGAGGCAGTAAGGATGTCGAGAATTCTCCCTATCCCTGGCGCAATCGTTCCGGAGAGGTTGTTACCATGACTCTCAATCCAGCAATTATTGCTCTCGTCTCCGGATCGCTTTTGCTCTCCTTTTTCGCAGTCTATGCCTCCTATTTCGGCATCAAGATCATCCGGCGGTGGAACATTGCCAGCGGCAGCGATCTGCAACTCTCGCTGGAGCGTAAAACGTACCTGATATCGACCATCCTGGCGTACCTGATGGTCTTTGAAGTCTGCTCCTTCTTTCTCTTCGTTTACACGGCCGATAACCTGCACGAGATGTTTGTCGGAGCCATGTGTGCCGCCGGCACCCTCAACGTCGGCGTCTTCGGTTACCCCACCCTTTTGAGCAAAATCATGAACGTCCTGCTCTGCGGTGTTTGGCTGGTCGTGAACCATATCGATAACCAAGGTTACGATTATCCGCTTATCCGGCCCAAGTACAAGCTCCTGCTTCTCATTACCGGTTCCCTGCTCTTGGAAACTTATCTTCAGGCCAGCTACTTCGGGGGGATCCGGCCGGACGTCATCACCTCTTGCTGCGGCGCCCTCTTCAGTGAAGATCAAGCCAGCCTTGCCGGAGAGCTGGCAGGCATCCCGGTCGGCGCCGGCAAGGTACTATTATTTGTCAGCCTTTATTTCATCATCCGCATCGGCCTGCAATTTCTCCTCACGGACAGCGGGGCAATCTACTTCGCCGGCTTAAGCTCGTGGTTCTTCGTTTTTTCCGCAATCGCCCTCATCTCGTTCATTTCCGTTTACTACTACGAACTGCCCACCCATCATTGCCCTTTTTGCCTCCTCCAATCCAACTACCATTACATTGGTTATGCTTTTTATATATCTTCTCTAACGGGCGGGATCATGGGGATCAGCGTCGGTATGCTCAATCGCTACGTCGCAATCCCCTCTTTAAGGGACAAAATCCCCCGGGTGCAGAAGAAACTCTGCCTGGGTTCGATGATCAGTTATCTGATTTTTTCCGCCAGCGCCGTTTATCCGATGATCTTTTCGGATTTCCAGCTGGCAGGCTATTGACCTGAAAGGCCTTCGGATGACACCCTTGCTGAACCGGCTGAAACGTTCTCGCGGCCTCCTTATTCCGGCGTTGGCCTTGGCTTTCCTGTTGGGCTACTGGCTCCGGGGGGGGGATTTCCCCTTGGCTGAGACAGCTCGTCAGGAATCCGGGCCGTCGCAAAAAACAGCCGCCGAGCTGAATTCGCTGCATGCCTGTCCCATGATGTGCATCCCGCCTCAGAGGTCTCCGGGACGCTGCCCGGTCTGCGGGATGGAACTGGTGCCCTTGGCCCAACATCAGTACGAGGAAGGAACGCCCCGGCTGACCTTGACCGACGAGGCGCGGCGCCTCGCGGAAATCCGCACGGCCGCTGTGGAACGTAAATGGGTTTCCGCCGAAATCGAGGCTTTCGGTCAGGTGATCCTGGATGACACGGCGCTCCTGTGGGGAGCCGCGGAGCCGCTCTGGGCCAAGCTCTTTGTCTATGAAGCTGATCTGCCCTGGCTCGGGCACGGCCAGCGCGTGGTCATCCGGACGGATGCCTACCCGGGTACGTCTTTTGAGAGCATTATCGTCTTCATTGGGGCTCTGGTCGATCCCATCAACCGGACGGTCAACGTGGGCGTGGCCATCGATGCTCACCGCCGCTTCCTGGTTCCGGGCATGATCCTCCGGGCGGTCATTCATGCCGGGTTGAACGAGAAGGGGGAACCCTTGAACAGTGGGAACAGAGGCTTGGAGCCGCCCCTGGTCATCCCGGCCGGCGCGCCCCTGATTACGGGCAAGCGCGCCGTGGTCTATGTGGCCGTGGCCGGAAAAGACGGGCTCTATGAAGGCAGGGAAGTAGTTCTTGGTCCTAAGACCCGCGATCATTACGTTGTCCTGGCGGGATTGACCAAAGGCGAAAGGGTAGTCGTCAACGGCGCTTTTAACATCGACAGCGCCCTGCAGATCAGGGCCAAACCCAGCATGATGAAGCCGGCGACCGAGACGCTGCCTGGCCACCAAACCGGAAACCGCTCTCAAGCGGATAAGAAACCATGACACTGAAGCCATCCGAAGATCCGTTGCCGCCCCCGCGCTCGGTCGTAGAACAGCTCATCCGTCTCTGCCTCAACTATAAGATCGTCGTCTACCTGCTCGTCATGGTCTTCATCGTCTGGGGTCTCGTGGTGGCGCCTTTTGACTGGCATTTTGAACATCTGCCCCGCAGTCCCGTCCCCGCCGACGCCATTCCCGACATCGGTGAAAATCAACAGATCGTCTTTACCGAGTGGATCGGCCGGTCCCCCCGGGATGTGGACAACCAGATCACCTATCCCTTGACCATCGCCCTGATGGGGCTCCCCGACGTCAAAACCATCCGGTGTTTTTCCATGTTCGGGTTTTCCACGATCTATGTCATCTTCCATGAGAAGGTGGACTTTTACTGGGCCCGCACCCGCATTCTCGAAAAACTGAACAGCCTGCCGGCCGGGGTCTTGCCGTCCGGGGTAAAGCCCAGTCTCGGCCCGGACGCGACCGCTCTGGGCCAGATCTTCTGGTACACCCTGGAGGGGCGTAATTCGGCCGGCGGGCCGGCCGGCGGATGGGATCTGAACGAATTGCGGACCCTTCAGGACTGGTATGTCCGCTATGCGCTGCTCTCCGTGGAGGGTGTCAGCGAAGTGGCCTCGGTGGGTGGTTTTGTCCAGGAGTACCAGGTCGATGTGGATCCCGACCTGATGAGGACAAACAACGTGTCCCTGAGCGAAGTGGTCACCGCGGTAAAAAACGCCAACATCGATGTCGGCGCCGATACGATTGAAGTCAACAATGTGGAATACGTCATCCGGGGTGTCGGGTTCGTCAAGTCTCTGGATGATCTCCGTCAATCGATTGTCAAGATAAACAACGGCCTGCCGGTTTCCATCGAGAATGTGGCCCACGTCTCCCTCGGACCGGCTGTGCGACGGGGCGCTCTGGACAAAGGGGGCGCCGAAGCCGTAGGGGGCGTCGTGGTTAGCCGCTTCGGCGCAAACCCGCTGGCCGTTATCGAAAAAGTCAAGCAGCGGATCAAGGAAATCACCCCGGGACTGCCCCGAAAAACCCTCTCCGACGGGTCGGTCACCCAGGTGCGGATCACCCCTTTTTATGATCGTTCCGGATTAATCCGGGAAACCCTCCAGACCCTTCAGGAGGCCTTGACCCTCGAAGTCCTGGTCACCATCCTCGTCGTCATCGTGATGATGAACCACCTGGCCAGTTCCCTTTTAATCTCCGGGCTCCTGCCTCTGGCCGTGCTCATGTGCTTCGGGGCCATGAAAATATGCGGCGTGCAGGCCAATATCGTCGCCCTTTCCGGCATCGCCATCGCCATTGGCACCATGGTGGATATGGGCATCGTGATTATAGAAAACATTCATCGTCATCTGGCGGCCGCTCCGCCGGAAGCGGACCGCAAAGGAATCGTCTTTTCAGCCACGCGGGAAGTGGCAAGCGCCGTCCTGACCGCTGTTTCGACCACCGTGGTCGGTTTCCTGCCCGTCTTCGCCATGGAAGCCGCCGAAGGAAAGCTCTTCCGTCCCCTGGCTTTCACCAAGACATTCGCCCTGGCAGCCTCCATCCTCGTCGCCCTGACCGTCATTCCCCCCCTGGCACACACCCTTTTCTCCCGGCCCCTGGCCCGTTGGAAAAGGAGCTGGCTCCTCCATGAAGGCCTTATCTATGGGGGCATCCTGCTGGGCCTCTGGACGCACTGGGCCCTGGGTCTGGCTTTTGGCCTCATCGGTATCTATCACCTGATCAAGCCCCGGCTTCCGGACCGGATCAAACCCTGGCTTCCCGGTCTGGCCAATCTGGCGGCAATCCTGGGGATCGGCATCCTGCTCACCCGCCTCTGGGCCCCGCTGGGTATCGAAAGAGGGATGCTTCCCAACTTGATTTTCGTGGCCCTGTACATGGGTGGGTTTTTGAGCTTCTTTCACCTTTTCCGGCGGTCTTATCCGCACCTGCTGGCCTGGTGCCTGGCCCATAAGAAGACTTTCCTGGCCATCCCTCTGGCCATGGTCCTGCTGGGGGCTTTCATCTGGGTCGGTTATCCCAAGCTGCTCGGCTGGCTGCCGGGAAATTTGACCCGGGGGCCGCTGGCGGCAGTGGCCCGACAATTTCCCGGATTAGGCGAAGAATTCATGCCGCCCCTGGATGAAGGCTCCTATCTGTTCATGCCCGTCACTATGCCGCACGCTTCCATCGGCATAGCCATGGACATGCTGCGCAAGCAGGATATTCGCCTGCAGTCGATCCCGGAAGTCGAAAGCGTGGTCGGAAAAATCGGGCGCGTGGAGAGTCCTTTGGATCCCGCGCCGGTGAGCATGATCGAAACCGTCATCAATTACTACCCGGAATTTCTCTCCGCTGATCAGGGCCGGGTGCTGCGTTTTCGCCATGATCCGGAGCGAATCGACTGGTTCAGGGGCAAGAACGGCCGCCCTGTGCCGGCTGCGGACGGGCGCCCTTACCTGGTGCGCGGCGCCTTTGGCCGCGACAAAGCGGGCCGCCTTATTCCGGACCCTCTAGGCAAGCCCTTTCGGCTGTGGCGACCGCCCCTGCGGCCTTCTCTTAATCCCGGTCGTGAGCCCTGGCCGGGCATGCAGAAACCGGACGATATCTGGACGGAAATCATCCGGGTTACGCAGATGCCCGGTGTTACTACCCCGCCCCGGCTCCAGCCCATTTCCGCCCGCATCGTGATGCTTCAGAGCGGTATCAACGCCAGTATGGGCCTCAAGATCAGCGGCCCGACCCTGGAAACCATACAGCAGGCTGCCTTCGAGATCGAAGGGTTCCTGAAACAGGTCCCGAGCGTTAATCCCGATACCGTTGTCGCGGATCAAATTATCGGCAAACCCTACCTGGAGATCCACATCGACCGCAGGGCCGCAGCCCAGTATGGCGTGACGGTCCAGCAGGTCCAGGATGTCATTGAAACCGCCATCGGCGGCCGCCTGATCAGCACGACCGTGGAAGGCCGGGAACGCTACCCCATCCGGGTCCGCTATTTGCGGGAGCGCCGGGACGACATGGAGTCGCTGGGGCGGGTCCTTGTGCCCACACCTCTGGGCACTCAGGTCCCGCTTTCGCAGATGGTGGATGTCCGCTATGTGCGAGGGCCGGATGTGATCAAGAACGAAGATGCCTTTCTGGTCGGGTATGTCCTTTTTGACAAGAAGCCTGAATATTCGGAAGTCGATGTGGTGCAGCAGGCCCAGACCTTTCTCCGGTACAAAATGGAAAGCGGTGAATTCCATGTTCCCGCAGGCGTGAGCTACCGTTTTGCCGGCAATTATGAAAACCAGGTGCGGGCGGAAAAGAAACTGGCCATCATTCTGCCCCTCTCCCTCATGATCATCTTCATCATCCTGTACCTGCAGTTCAAATCCTTTTCCATTACGGGGTTGGTCTTTTCCGGCATTGCCGTGGCCTGGTCCGGCGGATTCATCATGATCTGGCTCTACGGGCAGCCCTGGTTCCTCGATTTCGAAATCCTGGGGGTCAACATGCGGGATCTCTTCCACGTGCACCCCCTTCATCTGAGCGTGGCCATCTGGGTCGGCTTTCTGGCCCTCTTCGGCATCGCTTCCGATGACGGCGTGATTATGGCGACCTATCTGGAGAATGTCTTTGCCGGGAACAAACCGCGCACTGTCGCAGAGATACGGGGCGCGACGATCGAAGCCAGCTTGCAAAGGGTCCGTCCCTGTCTCATGACCACGGCGACGACGATTCTGGCCCTTTTGCCGGTACTCACCTCCACGGGCCGCGGAGCAGACATCATGGTACCCATGTCCATCCCCGCATTCGGGGGCATGCTCCTGCAAGTAGCGACGATGCTCATCGTGCCCGTGCTCTACTGTGCCCTAAAAGAAAGGCGCAGGCCTGTCTCTCCTTGAACCCTACATGCTCCATACAACGATGGGCACTGGCGGCATCAATGTCTTATCTTATCTATGGGCCGCCTTCCAGATCCCGGTGGATTTGCCGCAGCCATTCGGGAAAGCGTGGATTTTCCACTGTCTGATAAATTTCCACATAGGGCTTGATGTCCACGACCGGGCTGCCGTCCACTGCGTCCAGGGCCTGGACCTTAAGGACGTTGCCCTCCCGTTCCAGCAGCCGGACCGTGGAGATCAGCACCGGGTTGGGGCGGGCCGGGCTGCGGGTGGCGAATATCCCCCGCACGGGTAGATCCTTGCGCCCCATCGGGTGCACCTGGCGCAGCCCGCGGCGCCCCGCCGGGATGAGATGGGGCCAATAAACAACTACAATGTGCGAAAAATCCTCGATGCCTTCCAGCATGCCTTCCAGACCGGGGTCGATGACCAGCTCGGAAACCAGGTTTTTGATCTGCCTGCGCTGTTCCCGGATCTTCTCCAGCCGCGCCGGCAACTCCAGATCGGCGTCGCCGGTCTGGAGCAGCGGCGTCTTCAGTGCGCTTCTGACCACACCGACAGGACGCAGGATCAACTCTTTCAGCAAGTTGTCTTCCATTACCTTCTCTCCTTGCGGCCGGATAAGGCAGCCTACGGCTGGCGCGTAACACGAGAGGGGATACTTGTCAACATCATTTCTCTTGACATAGGAGCTCCGATTCTCTAAATTTTTTTCACAACCGGGGAAAACAGATGATTTTGATCCACAACAAGCTCCTGCCAGGCGGTCATGGGCGACACCGTTCCCTCCTTCCCCTAAAAGCTCGTCTCTGTAAAGAAACAGGCAAATATTAAAAAACAGGTAGGAAAGGAGTAAAGGATATGGTTGGAAGCATGGATAAGGAAATGCAGGCCAAGATCACGGATACCAAGACGGTCACGCCTCTCCTGCAAGGGGCAATCGACATGCACTACCATGGCTACCCGGAAATAACCCTGGGGTTCAAGGCGCGCGTCGACGATCTGGCGATGCTGGAACTAGCCAAGGACATGGGAATGCGCGGGATAGTCATCAAGTCCCAAATGTGGCCCAGCATGGGGCGGGTCTACCATTTGTCTCAGCGCATTCAGGGTATAGAATGTTTTTCCAGCATCACTCTCAATCAGCTGGTGGGCGGACTCAGCCCCTGGATCGTGGATGCCGCAGCCCGGCAGGGAGCCAAGGTTGTCTGGTTGCCTACCTGGAGCTCAACCCATAAGCTTGGGGAAAGAGGGTTCAGTAAATTGCTCAAAGGCTGGTTCCCCTCCATGACTTTTGAACCTGGTTTAACCTGTATCGATTCCTCGGGGAAGGTTACACCGGACGTGCAAAGCATCATCGGGCTGGCGAAGTCATTGGATTTGGTGGTCGGCACGGGCCATATTTCTCCAAAGGAAAGCCTGGCCGTAGCCGAGGAGGCACAGCGGATAGGCTTCACCAAACTGGTCTTCACCCACCCCCTGTCGGGCAGCGTGGGGGCTACCAAAGAGCAAATCAAGGAAATGATTAAACGGGGCGCCTATGCTGAGTTTTGCGCCCTCAATATTTTTTACGGCAATGAATTAGACAGGATGTTAGAAGTCTTGGTCGAGGTGGACCCTGGCCGCTGCATTTTGAGTACCGACGCTTTCATGGAATGGGTTCCGCCGGGCCCCGAGTTTTTTAGAATGTTCATCGGTCGTTTATTAATTTCCGGGATTGGTGAGGAAAGCATTGTAACCATGGTCCGGGACAATCCAGCCGAACTGCTGGACTTACCACCTGTAGCAGCCGGGGTGTTGGAGTGTTAGGCAATGGCCTAACCCTGGTAAACAGGATAAGTAAGTTTACGAAATTATTTTTTGCTGGAAAAGTGCAGAAAATAATTTCTTACTTACTAAAGGGGAAAGGAGCGTACTAAAACATGGAGACAGAGGTTGTCATCATTGGCGGCGGAATAATGGGGGTGATGCTGGCCAGAGAACTGTCCAGGTATAAGGTGGACGCCGTGCTGGTGGATAGACATCCCGATGTCGGCTTCGGCACCTCAAAGTCCAGCCATGGCACCATCTATTCCGGCTTGACCTATCTGGTATCGAAGTCTCTCAAAGCCATCGCCACTTCCGGGGGAGGCAATGAGGCTCATTTTGAAAAGGATCGGCTCTGCCATGATGGTTACGAGATGTGGGAAGGCATTTTGCGTGAGTTGGATGTTCCCTACTGCCGCCGCGGCGATACGGTGATCGCCCGAAACGAGGAAGAACTGTCAAGACTAAAACTGATGCAGCGCGCGGCCAAGCCTGAATGGAACTTCAGATTATTGAACAGGGAGGAGCTTTTTTCCCTTGAGCCCCACGTAACCCCCGAGGCGATTGCGGGGCTGCACGATGCTGACCACGTGCTGACATGCTATCCCTGGGATATCGTGATCGCCGTCGCGGAGAACGCCAGGGAAAACGGCGTCAAGTTCTTCCTGGATGCGGAGGTTCGAGGATTTTCCCGGAGCAACGGTTTTACGGTTGTCGAGACCACCAGGGGGCCGATCAAAACGGAATTCGTTATTAATGCCACCGGCCCCTGGGGGGCCGATGTGGCAAAACTCGCCGATGCCTGCGATTTCGAACTTAAATTTTTCAAGGGTCACACGTTGATTACGGATAAACGCGCGGGAGATCTGGTAAATAATTCCGTTCATTGGCCGCCCACTCCGGGAACATCCAAGGTGATTCAGCCCACCCTTTCCGGAACCCTGCGTTTGGGTTCTATCTACCGGCCCACGGAGGACAAGGATGACGATGCCACTGATGCGGAAGACATAGAAACGGTTTTCCAAAGAGCACACGACCTTGTGCCGGCCCTTTCCCGGAATGATATCATTACCTGCTTCACAGGCATGCGGGTCTTCAGCGCCCGGGACCCGGAAGAGTATATCATGGAGTATGCACCGCATAACAAAAAGTTTCTCAATGTGATCCTGAGGCTTCCCGGTTTCACGCCCGCCCCGGCGGTCGCCGGGAAAGTTCTCGCCATGCTGGAGGAGGCGGGACTTAAACTACGCAAAAAAGAAGACTTTAATCCTTACCGCAAGCGGATACCCATCTTTCGGGAGTTGTCCGATGAGGAAAGAAACCGGCTTATTGCCCAGGATCCCAAATGGGGCCATGTCGTTTGCCGCTGCGAAACGGTAACGGAAGCCGAAATCCTGGAGGCCATCCGGCGGGGAGCCACCACCTTGGATGGCATAAAATTTAGAACCAGAGCCGGCATGGGGCGGTGTCAAAGCGGTTTTTGCGGGCCCCGGGTAGTAGAAATTTTGGCCAAGACCCTTGGCATTGCACCTACCCAGGTGTCCAAAAAGGGCGGCAACTCGCGGATTGTACTGCAGGAAGGCAAGGAATTGCTGAGAGAGAAAGGAGTGTAGCCATGCCGCTGGGTAACGTTGATTTGTTGATAGTTGGCTCCGGACCGGCCGGCTTGGCGGCTGCGGCCAAAGCGAAGGAAGCCGGGGTGGAAAAGGTGGCTGTTGTGGAACGGGCGGAGTACCCCGGGGGGCTTCTCCACCAGTGCATACACAATGGTTTCGGCTTGCATTACTTCAAGGAGGATTTGACCGGTCCCGAGTATGCCCACCGCTTCATCGGCAGGACCAGGGAGTTAAAGACCGAGTTGTGTCTGGAGACGATGGTCTTGCATATCTCATCCCAAAGGGAGGTTACCCTGGCCAGCGCCAAAGAGGGGATATGGAAAATCCAGCCTAAGGCAATAATATTGGCCATGGGCTGCCGGGAGAGGACCAGGCAGCAGCTGCTGATTCCCGGGACCAGATGCGCGGGCATTCTTACGGCCGGCACGGCCCAGAGGTATATCAACATCGACGGACTCATGCCGGGCAAGGAGGTGGTGATCCTCGGCTCCGGGGATATAGGCATGATCATGGCCCGCCGCCTGACCTTGGAAGGGGCTGAGGTAAAGGCAGTGGTGGAAATACTGCCTTACGTCGGCGGTTTGATCAGAAATGAGGTCCAGTGTATCCATGATTTTGCCATCCCGCTCCTGCTGCAGCACACGGTGACGAAAATTCACGGCACCGAGCGGGTGGAGGCGGTGACCGTCGCCCAGGTCAATGGGAGTGCAAAGCCCGTGGCGGGAACGGAGAAAATGGTAAAGTGCGATACGCTCTTGTTATCCGTCGGTCTGATTCCGGAGAACGAGCTTTCCCTGATGGCCGGAATTGAGCTGGATCCTCTGACAGGAGGCCCTGTTGTGGATGACCGGATGGAGACGAGCGTCCCCGGTATTTTTGCCGGCGGGAATGTCGTCCATGTCCACGATTTGGTCGACAATGTTACCTGGGAGGCCGAGGCGGCGGGCGCTAGTGCCGCCGAGTATATCCGGGACGGCGGAAAGGGCGGCGGCAAGAAGATAGCCCTCAAGGCCGGAAAAAACATAAGGTATATCGTTCCCCATACCATTACCGCGGACCGGGGCGTCAACCTCTACATGAGGGTCCGGGAACCCCAAGAGAATGTGCAGCTCCGTATCGGGCAAATTTACAAAAAGTCTTTGCGCGCCGTGCGGCCCAGCGAGATGTTAAAGGTCAGTCTCTCCGACAGGGAGTGGGAGAAGTTCAAGCGGGGGGGTAAGGAGTTGGCGGTAAGTTGCGAGAGAAAGGATTGAACCTATGCCGAAAGTAGAGGAAATCATTTGCATAGAATGTCCCCTGGCCTGTCGGGTGGGCATAGAAATGAACGAGGCCGGCGACAAGGTCCTAAGGGTGCTCAATTTTCAGTGCCAGCAGGGTAAGGGCTACGCTCTGCAGGAGTGCAAATCACCTCTGCGCATCCTGACCGCTACCGTGAAAACCGAGGGCAGTGTACGGAGACTCTTACCCGTCAGGACCAGGGGACCTGTTCCCAAGGGCAGCCTTAAGGACTGTATGGGCCTGCTAGCGGGAATCAGGGTAAAGCCCCCCCTCACCCTCGGCGAGGTTATCCTTGCCGATATTCTTGGTTCAGGGGTGGATTTAGTATGCTGCGACGACCTTAAGGGGTAGTTTATCCCGGTAAGGATCATCGCAGCGATCTACATAAGATAATCTCTTATTTACTAAAGCATTTTTCCCATTTCTTTTTTATCGCCTCCAGCTCCTCCGGGGTGCTCATGATGGTCGGAGGGAACTCATCCTTCCACGCATAGGGCCGGCAGGCATTCAGAATGGCCGTGGAATGCGTGTAATCGCCTATCTTTCTCTTGTCGGGCGGCAGGCAGGGGTCAAGCGGGGTGCCTCTCATCCCCCGGAGGATATCGATGTCCGTTTCCGGCTCGCACCTGGTCGCCACGGCCCAGAGGACATCCTGCATATTGGACGGGTCAATGTCCTCATCGACCAGGATGATGAACCGGTTCATGTAATTGGTAGAGTGGAAGTGGGCAATGCCCATGGCGGCCTGCATGGCATGTCCCGGATAGCGCTGCTCCAGCGACACGACGACGATCATGTTATAGGCGGCGTCATCCAGGAGCCAGACACCCTTTACCCCGGGAATTTGTTTATTCAGCTCCACCCAGGCGGTGGCTGACCGGCGGAGATTGTGCGCCAGGGCATAGTAGGGGGAGCGGAGCGGGGGATTGCCCTGGATAATGGGATTAGAGCGATGCAGGATGGCGTTGACCTTAAAAATGGGTTCCTGGCGGTAGCCGCTGCCGTAGTAGCCTGTCCACTCTCCGAAAGGACCTTCGGCGACCGTTTGCTTCTCGATGATCTCCCCTTCCAGGACGATCTCCGCCGTGGCCGGAATGAGGAGGTCCGTGGTCACGCCCCGGGTGACCTCGATGGGCTGCTTGCGGAAGCCGCCTGCGTAATCGTATTCGCCGATCCCCGGGGGTACGTCGGAGTGGGAACACATATAGAGGATGGGATCCATCCCGATCACCACCGCGGCCGGACAATTCTGCCCCCGTTTCCAATAAGTATCCCGTAAGTTCTTGCCGTGCCGGCCCGGCGACATGTAAATGGTAGCCACATCCTTTTCGTGGGCCTGGACCCGGTAGGTGCCGAGATTTAGCCAACCCGTATCGGGATCCTTGGTGATCACGGCGTTACCCGTGCCAATGTAGCGGCCGCCGTCCCGGGCATGCCACTTGGGGATGGGGAACTTGAACAGATCCACATCGCCGCCCGTCAGGATATTCTCCTTGACCGGCGCTGTTTCCACCTCCACCGGCGCCAGTGGTGTGAAGCCCTCGCCAAAGATGGCGCAAAGCTGCTTTACGATATCCATCTTTTTCGTCTCGGGGTCCATGCCCAGGGCCAGGGCTGTGCGGGCCGGGGTGCCGAAGAGATTGGTGGCTACGGAAAAATCCGGCGGGTAGCCCTTTATCCCTTTAAAGAGAAGCAGGGGATTCTGCGGTTCCGTTATCTGCCACTCCGTGATCAGGCCGATTTCCAGATTCCAGTCCGCCCCCTCCACAACCTTTACATCTTGCCTGTGCTCCGCTTCGGCAATAAAAGCTCGTAAGTCAGGAAATATCATATAGGCTCCTTTCCTTTAGTAAGTTAGAAATTGCTTTCCGTGGGAAGCAATTTCGTAAACGCACTTATCCCTTTAAAAACTCACACTACATAGCATAGGTCTGCAAAAATGTCGAAGAAATGTAATTATAATATAGCTTGACAGTTGTGACGGCCAAGCGGGGGAAGTTTTTCTTGACAATATGCATATAACCGGTTATACGAATGCAAACCCAGCGGAGAATAAATATGAAAAAAGCCACCTCGTTTTTCAAAGTCCTGGCCGACGAAGCCCGCTTGAAGATGCTTTTCCTCCTCTTCAACCACCGGGAGTTATGTGTCTGCGACTTCATGGCGGTACTCGATGTCACCCAGTCCAAGGCGTCCCGGCACCTGCGAATATTGCACAATGCCGGCCTGGTAACTGACCGGCGCACCGGGACCTGGATCTACTACTCGCTTCAGCCGGGCACCGATGATTTTATGCAGCCCTTCCTGGAAACGCTCAAGTCCACTTTGGCCAACCGTCAAGAAGTCCTTGAGCTTCTGAAAAAGCTCGAAACATGGCTGGCCCAGAAGGATCAGACGAGCTGCGTTTAATTAGTGTCCATCCGGAAACTCCGGATGAGACACTATTGGTTTCCAAATCGGAAACGAGGGATTTTGCGTCCTGGCTAGGAAATCAAGGGGTTGTGCGGAGGCGTGCACGTAGTACGCCGCACAAGCAAGCCAGCAGATTGACACCGCCAGGGCGGAAAAGAACCGTTTCCGGATGGAAACTAATTAAGAAGGGAGCAATAAAACCCGGATAACAGGAGGGAAAGTTCATGAAAAAGCGAGTTTTGTTCATCTGCACTGCTAATTCCTGCCGGTCCCAGATGGCGGAAGGCATTGTCAGGCACTACCTGGGGGATAACGTCGAGGCTTTCTCGGCGGGGATCGCGCCCACGTCTGTTCATCCGCGAGCCATCCAGGCCATGAGGGAGATCGGCATCGACATTTCCGGGCAGCGCTCCAAGGGGATTGACGAATTTGGAGGCCAGCAATTCGACTATGTCATTACACTCTGCGACAGCGCCAATGAACAATGTCCCCTGTTCTTCGGAGGGGTCAAGAAAATTCATATGGGCTTCGACGACCCGGTGACGGCGGCGGGAAGTGAGGAAGAAATTATGGCGGCCTTCCGCAGGGTGCGCGATGAGATCAAGAACAGGCTCTTGGAATTCTTTGCCAAGGAATTAAAAGAAGGAGGCAGCCATGACCGAATCGATCAGTAAGAAACTTTCCTTTCTCGACCGTTACCTGACCCTCTGGATCTTCGCCGCCATGGCGGTGGGCGTCGTGGCCGGCTGGCTGATACCCGGCGTCAAGGACTTCGTCAACCTTTTCACCGTCGGCACGACGAACATGCCCATTGCCGCGGGCCTGATCCTGATGATGTATCCGCCCTTCGCCAAGGTGAAGTACGAGGAGATGGGAGACGTGTTCCGCAACAAGCGGATCTTGGCCCTCTCCCTCATCCAGAACTGGGTCGTCGGCCCGATCCTCATGTTCATCCTGGCCATCGTCTTTCTGCACGGCTATCCCGAGTATATGGTCGGCCTCATCATGATCGGGCTGGCCCGCTGCATCGCCATGGTCATCGTCTGGAACGAACTGGCCAAGGGGGATACGGAGTATGCTGCCGGCCTGGTCGCCTTTAACAGCATCTTCCAGGTGCTCTTCTTCAGTGTCTATGCCTGGTTCTTCATCGGCGTGCTGCCGCCGCTCTTCGGACTCAAAGGGGCGGTGGTCGATATCACCATCGGCGAGATCGCCAAGAGCGTCTTCATCTATCTCGGTATCCCCTTCATCGCCGGGGCCCTGACCCGCCTGGTAGGCGTCAAGATCATGGGCCGGGAGCGCTACCATGCTGTGGTGGTCCCCAAGATCAGCCCCATCACCCTGATTGCCCTGCTCTTCACCATCGTCGTCATGTTCAGCCTCAAGGGCGACCTTATCGTGCAGATCCCCCTGGACGTGGTGCGCATCGCCATCCCGCTCTTGATCTACTTCGTGGTGATGTTTCTGGTGTCCTTCTGGATGGGCCGGAAGGCCGGGGCCGACTACGGCAAAACCACCACCCTGGCCTTTACCGCGGCGAGCAACAACTTCGAGCTGGCCATCGCCGTGGCCGTAGCGGTCTTCGGCCTCAACTCCGGCGCGGCCTTTGCCGCGGTGATCGGTCCCCTGGTGGAGGTGCCCGTCATGATCGGCCTGGTCAATGTCGCCTTCTGGTTCCAGCGGAGCTACTTTGCTGCCAGAATTGCAGCGGTTAAAGTCCGGTAGGGGAGACTGCCCTGTCGGAAAAGAAGCTTAACCGCAAGAAAGGCCTTGTTGCCGGAATAATGGAAAGTGAACGCCATGCCAAGTGATTTAATGCTCACGACATTTCCCGACGCTGTGGAGGCGCAAAAGGCGCTTGCCGTCCTGGAGGACATGGGCGACGAACATGAGGTGATCATTCCCAAGGCGGTCCTCTCCCTGGTTGCGCTGCCGGCGCTCATTATGCACCGGGAAGTGCGGGGTCGCCTGGAGGCCCTGGCGTCGGCGGCAGTATTTTCCGGCTGGGTAGACTACCGGCCGCCCCGCGTGGAAATTTCTAATGGACCACCGCCGCAGGAGCCGCAGCCTGACGACTGTTTCCGGCGTTCTTCCATCATGTACCTTGGTCCCTGTGTGGCCGATGAGACGAAAATCCGGCTGATTGCGCACCTGGATGGCGATCTCGGACCGGTACTGCCTTACTTGAACGCGGTCATACCGCAGGCATCCTACACGCCGGCGGCGGAAACCCTTACCTATATGGATGGGTACCGAATGATCGCCCTCTACCGACACCGCATTACCATCGCCAAGGCTGATGAGATTGTAGATGGCTGGCGTGGCCTCGAAGAGATTCGCCAACTGGCGGTGCAGACCTGGAAAGACCGGCACATGATCGAGCCTTCCTTTGAAATCCGCAAAAAGCCGCCGGCCCTCGAGATTTTCAAACGTCTGCCCCGGACGAACTGCCGGCTCTGCGGCGATCCGTCCTGCCTGGCCTTTGCCGTGCGGGTCTGGACCGGTGAAGCTCCGGCGACACTTTGTCTTCCGGTATTTGAGGAAGGAGGTCCGTTCTCTTATCTGCGGGAACCGTTGCTCGAAATATGCGCCGGCATGGGGATCAAGGCCGGCGCACAAGGGTAGACCGAAAGGAAGAAGGTTATCAACCTCGAGAAGGGAGGATGACAATGAATGCGCATGTGAAGATGGTCGAACAATTGCTTTCCGAAACTGGCGTTCAGGTCAACGGCCCCAATCCCTGGGATATCCGGGTGCGGAACGAGCGCCTTTACTCCCGCCTGCTGAAAGACGGCAGTCTCGGACTGGGGGAATCCTACATGGAGGGCTGGTGGGACTGCGCCCGCATCGATGGGTTCATCTGCCGGCTCCTTGGGGAGAAGCTGGAGGCAAAAATCAAAGGAAACCTGCATGCGCTCCTGCTCTATTTCTCCAGCTGGCTCTTCAATCTCCAGTCGCTGGCCCGGGCCGGAATCATCGCCCGCCGGCACTACGATCTCGGAAACGAGCTTTTTTTCTCCTTTCTTGATCCCCTAAACCAGTACAGTTGCGCCTACTTTGCAGGGACGGAAGATCTGGCGGAAGCCCAGAGGAAAAAGCTGGAGCTCATCTGCCGGAAAATCAATCTCCAGCCCCAGGATCATGTCCTGGATATCGGCTGCGGCTGGGGCGGATTCGCGCGCTACGCCGCCGAGACATACGGCTGCACCGTGACGGCGGTCAATATCTCGGCGGAACAGGTCCGGCACGCCCGCGAATTCTGCAAGGGCCTGCCTGTAAACGTCTGCCAGGAGGATTACCGGCAAATCCGGGGGAGCTTCGACAAGATCGTTTCCGTCGGCATGTTCGAACATGTGGGGCAGAAAAATTACCGGACGTTCATGAACATCGCCCATCGATCCCTGAAAGAGGGAGGGATATTCCTGCTCCACACGATCGGCGGCAATGATTCCCGGGTGGGCGGCGACCCCTGGATCGACCGGTATATCTTCCCCAACGGGAGATTGCCCAGCATGGCCCAGATCGCCAGAGCCGTAGAAGACCTCTTTGTGATCGAAGACTTCCACAATCTTGCTCCCCACTACGAAAAAACGCTCCTGGCCTGGAACGACCGGTTCCAGAAAGCCTGGCCGGGAATGGCGGAAAGATTCGACCGCCGGTTCAAGAGAATGTGGGAGTATTACCTGCTTTCCTGCGCCGGCGCCTTTCGCGCAAGACACATCCAGGTATGGCAGATCGTCATGACCAAAGGGGGCGCCGAGCAGCCGGCATGCCGATGCACATAAGAGGCGGTCGGTGGATGAATTAGTTTGGGAAAGAAGAAAACCATGACAACGACGAAGTAACGGTGGGAGTTTAATTTCCACGGACAACAAATAAGGAGCGAGTTATGTTACCAAAAGATCAGGCCAAAGCTTTCAAAGATTTCTACGATGCGGCACGCAACAATAAGATTCTCGATCCGAAGACAACCCTCATGATTCACCTTGCTTCGGCAATGGCACTGAGTTGCTATCCCTGAATGCGACATTACCTTGGCGTTGCCAAGGAGATGGGTATTTCCGAAGACGAGATTGGCGCAATCCAGGCTGTTGTCATGGCGGTTTCCGCCGGAAAGATCAATGCCCAGCTCCGGGAGGTGCGATCGAAGACAGAGGCCAGAGTTGATGCAGCTACGCAAGGATAGTGAAAGGAGTAGATAGGTGGTCACATTTAACAGGCGTTTGCCAAGATTTGCTTATGTAAAACCGGCAAGTCTCGGTGAGGCTCTTGATCTTTTGCAGGATAAGGAGAAGGGCAGAGTACAGGTTTACGCGGGCGG
>Ga0082335_1002181_pt1 | contig 37571 bp, 43 predicted proteins | sample Subgrocontami58m_FD_72375 | JGI IMG/M metagenome (GOLD analysis project Ga0082335, IMG submission 72375) | Subsurface groundwater microbial communities from S. Glens Falls, New York, USA - GMW37 contaminated, 5.8 m (SPADES assembly) (version 2) ...
GGCGAGCCCGGCTTTCTGGAGCTCGGCGTAGGTCGAGTCGCGCCCGAAGATCGAGGCGAGCCGGTCGAGGTCGGCGCGCGCGTCGGCGGGGCGGCTCTCCTCGAGCGCCTTGCAGACGCGGCCCGAGAGGCAGCCCGAGAGCGCGACGATGCCCTTGCCGTGCGCCTCGAGCAGGCCCCAGTCCACGCGCGGCTTGTAGTAGTAGCCCTCGAGGTAGCCGAGCGAGGAGAGCTTGATCAGGTTGGCGTAGCCCTCGTTCGACTCTGCGAGGAGCGTGAGGTGCGCGTAGCCCTTCGTCTGCGTCTTGCGATCATCGGCGAGGTAGACCTCGCAGCCGATCAGCGGCTTGACCCCGGCCTTCGCGGCGGTCCTGTAGAGCTCGACGGCCCCGGCGAGCGAGCCGTGGTCGGTGAGCGCGACCGCCGGCATCTCCAGCGCGGCCGCCCGGGCGACGAGACCCTGGATCCGGCACGCCCCGTCGAGGATCGAGTACTCGGAGTGGACGTGCAGGTGGACGAACGGCGAGGGCATCGGGAGGCCATCGTACTACCGCCTCCGGAAGGATCATCAGCGTCGTTGTCAGAGCTGGCGACGAGACTCGACGGCCCTGAGCAGCCGCTCGTCCTCGAAGGCCGCGCTCCAGGCGGCGTGGCCCCAGACGACGCCCGGCAGGGGCTCGCCGTCCGGGGCCCGCTCCCGCAGGCGCGCGGCGAGGCGCGCCGTCATCCGCTCCTCCTCGCGCCGGGCGAAGAGGGAGACGGTGTGAGGATCGACCCAGCTATAGGACACGGCTGTACGCGACCACCCGGCACTCTGCCTGCGCTGCTCCCATACCCATTGGACGCTTCGGGCGCGCGAGAGTTGTCGCGGCGAGCGCGCTTAACGGTCGCTGAACACAACGCCGGTTACGCGAGCAGGACCGCGTCCGTCGCCGCGGCGGCAAGGCCGCGGTCGGCGGTGACGAGCGTGGCGCCCGTCGCCTCGGCGAGGGCGAGGTAGCACGCGTCGTAGGCGGAGAGTCCGTGCTCGAGCGCAAGCGCGAAGGCCGGCTCCACGAGCGAGACGATCGGTTCGACACGCAGCGGAAACGAGGTGATGGACGCCAGCGCGTCGCTCGCGTCCTCCCGCGATGCCAGCCTCGCTCGCACGTACTTTCGAAGCACGTTTGCCGTCTCGACGTAGACGAGGTCGGGGGCATGGGCGCGGATCTCGCCCAGCTCGGCCGCGGCGAGCCACCGTCCCGCCTCCGGGTCGCCGGCCATCGAGCTGCGGAGGAACACGCTCGCATCGAAGACGGCGTCAGCGACTGTCACGGGCCTCGCGAATCAGGTCCTCGGGACGCGGTGCGTCGGGTGGCAGATTGACCCTTATTGCGATCTCCTCCAGCCGGCGCGTGATCTCCGCGTCACGAACCTCCCGCTCGGCGACCGCCTTGATGATGAGCAGAGCCTCGGCATTCACCGAACGGCCGTGGCGTTTCGCGCGCCGCTTCAACCTCTCGTAGACCTCCGGAGGCAGGTTCCTGATGTAGAGCGTCGGCACGGCTTCCATGCTAGCAGAGTGCTAGCAGCTTTCACCACACCGCGCTAGTGTCCGGAACGGCTAGGTGCCGGGCTCCCAGCGGAGCACGAGGTCGCGCTGCTCCTCTGTCTCCGGCGAGGGCAGGTCACCGTCCGCCAGGCCCCGCCGCCGGCGCGCGATCGTGTCGAGCGCTTCGCGGCCGGGCAGGCCGTGGCGGACGAGCCAGCAGCCGACGAGCGTCCCCGTGCGGCCGCGGCCGCCCCAGCAGTGGAGGTAGATCGTCCCCCCGGCTGCGAGCGCCGAGGCCACCTCGTCGAGGATCTGCGCCGCGTACCCAGGCCGTGGCACGGTGAAGTCGGGGATCGGGAAGCGCCGGTGCTCGACGCCGCCCGGCAGCAGGTGAGCGTACGGCTCGAGCTCGCCGAACTCGGTGAGGTCGAAGAGGAGATCCACTCCGGCGGCGCAGAGAGCCGCGACGTTCGCCGCCGCCTCGGTCTCGGGCCGGCCGGGGTACGCGCCGGCGTAGAGCGGCCACTCGCCGGCCCGGTAGGAGCGTGGGATGGGCCCGCCCGCCGTCATGCTCCCTCGACGAAGCGGCAGAGCGCGTTCGCGAGGCGCATCTGCTCGATCGTGCGGCAGTCGACCTCGAGCAGCCGCGGGCTCGCGACGAGGTAGGCGAGGCACTGCGCGCGCGAGATCGCGACGTTCAGCCGGTTGCGCGAGAGCAGGAACTCGAGCCCGCGCGGGATGTCCTCCCCGCTCGAGCTGGCCATCGAGTAGAAGACGACGGGCGCCTCCTGCCCCTGGAACTTGTCCACGGTGCCGACCCGCACGTCGGCGGGCAGCCGCTCGCGCAGCAGGTTCACCTGCGCGTTGTAGGGCGCGACGACCAGCACGTCGGCCGCGGCGACCCCGGCCGCGCGCAGCCGCGCGAGCTCGGCCTCGATCGCGGCGGCCTCCTCCGGGGAGTCCTGGCGCCGACCGGCGTGCTCGACCGGCAGGAAGCGCAGGCCCGTCCCGAGCGGCGTCGTCCGCGTCGCGCACACGGGGTCGGGCCGCAGCCTGCCCTCGTAGAACTCCTCCGAGATGTAGCCGCAGACGTCGGGGTGCAGGCGGAACGTGCGCTCGAGGAAGAGGCCGCGGTCCTCGGGGATCGTCGCGTCCCCGCCCAGCAGGTGGGTGAGGACGGACGCGTCGGAGCCATCGGGATGCGAGCCCTGCGACACCTGCGCGAGCTGGAGCGGGTCGCCGACGAGCACGACGTTGCGCGCGGCGGTGCCCATGGCGAGCGCGTCGGCGAGCGAGACCTGGCCCGCCTCGTCGATGAAGAGGTAGTCGAGCGTGGCGTCGAGGCCCGCGTGCGCGAAGAGCCACGCCGTGCCAGCGGCGAGGTCGGCGCCGGCCGCCTCCTCCGCCTTGAGGACGTTGCGCACGACGTCGCCGTCGTACTCCGACTCCGGGTTGCCGCCGCTCGCCTTCTTGCGCCCCTCGAACTCGACGCCGCGCTCGGCCGCCGCCGCCTCGACCTCGTCGAGCAGCTTGTGGATCGCCTTGTGGCTCGTCGAGGCGACGCCGACGCTCTTCCCCTCGGCGAGCAGGCGCGCGATCAGCCGCCCCGACGTCCACGTCTTGCCCGAGCCGGGCGGGCCCTGGACGACGAGGTGGACGCCGTCGAGCGAGAGGACGAGCTCCTCCATCTCGCCGAGGTCGGTGGTCTGCACCGAACGGCCGAACGGCACGCGCCGCAGCACCGACTCGAGCGCGGGATAGCGGCGGTCGCCCGCGAGCAGCGAGCGGCCGAGGCGCATGAGCGCGTCCTCCTGCCGGTCGGTGGCGTAGGGCCGTCCCGGGATCAGCGCCTCGGGGAGGGGGACGCCCGCAAGGCTCGGCCCGCGCCGGAGCGCCAGCACGCGCTCTTCCCGGTCGAGCGCGACGATCTCCCCCGCGCCGTGCCGTTGCGCCGGGTCGAACGGGCTGTCGCCGAGCCGGAGCTTGTGCTCCTGCGGCGGGAAGGTGAGGACGTGGACGACCGACCTCTTGACGGGCTCGCTCTCCCCGGTCGGAACGAGGCCCCCGATCGCGTCCGCGTCCTCGACGAGCTGCTCGGACGCCATCTCGACCCGGTCGAAGAAGGCCCACCAGACCGGCTTGCGCTCGCGGTCGTGGTAGTCGAGCAGCTGCGCGGCGAGCTCCTCGCCCGCCTCGAGCAGCTCCACCCGCAGCTCGGCGCGTTCCTCCTTCTCCGGCGGGGCCTCCCTGGGCTCGACGGGCTCCGGCGGCGGGATCGGACCGGCCTCCGCCCGCCGCTCGAGCAGCCAGTCGCGCAGGAGCCGCGTCGCGACGCAGTCTTCCCTGTTGTAGTGGGCGATCGCCTCGAGGATCGCGGGATCGCGCGTCTGGATGTAGCGCTCGTGCTCGACGATCGAGGTGCCGCCGTCGCGGATCTCCGCCGTCCGCTCGAAGGGAAGGAAGACCTCCAGCTCCTTGAGCCCGTAGCCCGGCACCGAGGCGACCAGGCCGCCGCGCACGACCTTCAGCAGGTCGACGAGGACGCCACGGCGGAGCAGGTCGTCGACCTCCGCCTCGCGCGTGCCGTAGCGGCCCATCAGCCGGCGGAGCGCGGTCACCTCGTAGGAGGCGTAGTGGTAGACGTGCAGGTCGGGGTACTCGAGGAGGCGCGCGTGGACGCGGTCGACGAACGCCTCGAGCGCGGCCTGCTCGCTCCGGTGGTCGTGGGCCCAGAGCGGGTCGAAGGAGTCGTCCTCGTCGGTCACGCCCCAGAGGTACTCGAGGCTCCCCTGCTCGTCCCAGAACGGGTTGCCCTCGATGTCGAAGAAGAGGTCGCCGGGCGAGGGGTCGGGCAGGAGCGCGAAGCCGGAGTCGGCGTGCGGCGGGAGGAGCTCGTAGACGGGTACGCCCGTCTCGCGGCGTTTGAGCTGGAGCCGCGCCTGCCGCTGGACCTTGCCGAAGCGCTCCGCGTTGAGGCCCACGGGCTCGGCGGCGTGCACGAGCCCGGCCAACGTGGTGATCCCGGCCGGCTCGAGCTTCGCCATCTCGCGACGGCCGACGCCGGCGACGCGGCAGAGGCTGTCGGTCTCGTCCCACCAGGCGTCGCAGAGTGACAGGAAGGCGCAGCTCTCGCAGTGGTCGCAGGGGTACGGCGTCGTCTCGCGGCCCGCGGCGACGAACTCCTCGAGCCGCGCCTGGACGCGGCGATGGTAGGCGGCGAACTCCTGCGGGCGGAAGCTCAGCCGCTCGCCGGAGCCGAGCAGAACGTGGATCCGCGCCGGCGCCGCCCCCTGGATGCGCGCGAGCTGGTCGCTGTAGAAGCAGAGCTGGAGGATGTAGGCGGGCTTCGCGCTGCGGGCGACCTTCGTGTCGACCGCCTCGTAGGTGCCGTCAGCCTGCCGCTCGAGGAAGTCGGCCTGCCCGCGCCAGCGGCCGTCCGCGAGCACGCCCTGGTAGACGACGTCGACGCCGGCCCGGATCGCCTCCTCGGTCTCGCGCGCGGCGCGCTCCCAGTCGAAGTCGGGCTCGACCGAGATCTCGACAATGCGCTTGCCGTCGGCGCGCAGGCCCGCGAGGTAGGCCGCCTCGTGCTCGCGCCCCTTGCGAAAGACGAGCTCGGCCTGCTCGTTCGCGGCCTTCGGCTTCTCGAGCTCGCCGCGGGCGACCCGGAGCGAGAGTGTCGTCAGGTGCTCGCAGGCGAGGAACCCCGTGACGTCGGACGGCGCGAGAAGGAGGCGATCGTTCTTGAGCTGCACCGCACGAGTATCGCCGCTGCGCGCGCCGCCGTCTTACTTTTGGCGGCGAGGGCGGTAAGCGACCGCTCGATGCGTGACCTCGCGCACGACGACCCGCAGCGACGCGGGGCTGCCCTCGATCGTGTAGAGCACCCGGTAGTTGCCCACGCGCGCGCTCCAGAGGCCGCCCATCCGCCCGACGAGCGGCTTGCCGACGCTCCGAGGATTGATCCCCAGCCTGTCGATCGTCTCCGCAACCGCCGGGCGGAGCGGCTCGGGCAAGGCATCGAGGTCTCGCCGGGCGGCGTTCGTCAGATCAAGCCTTGTCAAGTCCGAGCTCGCGCTTGACCTCGTCCCACGAGTAGGTGCGCCCTGCCTTGACGTCCTCCTCCGACTCCCGCAGCGCCGCGAGCGTGTCCTCGTCGGAGAGGACGTCGATCGTCTCCTGCAGCGACTCGTATTCGTCGAGCGACATGAGCAGCGCGACGGGCCGGCCGTTGCGCGTGATCACGACGTGGTCCCGCGAGGCGTGAACCTCGTCGAGGAGGTCGCTCAGGGTCGCGCGCGCCACGGTGAAAGGCACGGTCTTTGCCATCGCATAAGTGTACAGAATTCTGCGCCACTCCGCTGTCGCGCTCACGAGCACATTCAGCCGGAGAAAAGCGCACGCGTGGGTGACCGCTTCGTGCCGGGTTCGCTACCGGCGGACGAGCTGCTGCACGCGCTGGTGGGAGAGCCCGAGCAGCTCGCCGGCGTCGCGGACGCTCAGGTGGAGCTCCTCGAGGAGCGTGCGGACCGCCCGCGCCGTCGAGAGGCCCGCCGCCGCGCGGGCGCTCTCGGCGCGCTCCCGGTCGGCGAGGCTGCGGCGGAGCGCCTCGCGTACGCCCCGCGGCAGGCGCACGTGAAAATCGAGCTCGGCCGTATCGGCGTCGTCCGCCCAGAGCGCCAGCGCCTCGCGGATCCGCCGCCGCGCCTGCTCGAGCGTGCGCCCGTGCGTGTGGCAGCCGGGCACCGAGGGAACGCGCGCGATCCAGGCGCCGCTCTTGTCACGCTCGATCACGATCCGATACTTGCTGGTCATTTGTCTAGGATACTAGACAGCTTCTCGGCCAGATCATGCCGGGTAGAGGCGCTCGATCCGGCGCTCGTGCACCGCGTATACGAACGGGCCCCGCGCCTCGCAGGCCGCCTGGATCCGAGCGGCGTTCGCGACGAAGCGGCTCGCCTGCTCGGCGGCCCGGAGGTTGCCGCGCGTGAGGACGAAGGCCCGTACCCGATGTCGCCGAATCACAGCGATCTCCCGAGGCCGGTAGCGAAGCTTCCGATCCTTGGTCAGCACGACGAGCCCTTCCCTCCCGCAGTACTCCAGCCACTCGACGTCGGGCACGGCCTCGTCCCGATCGGCGAACACCTCGGCGTGAGTTCGCAGGATCCAGCCGGCCGCTCGCAACGCGTCGGAGACACGGTGCCGTCCCAGACTGCGATCGACGAAGAACTCAGGCGGCGACGGGGAGGGCGACACGCAGGATGTCCTCGACGTCCTCCAGCGGCACGCCGAAGTCCTCTGCGACCTCGGCGAGTGGGTCGCCCGCTTTCCAGCGGTCGATCACGTCTTCGACGCGACCCGCGCCGTGGATGAAGATCGGCTGGCCGAAGGAGCGGTTCGGATCGACGACGACGACGGGACGCGACGTGGCGGGTGACGTCAGCTTCGCCGCCCAGCCGTCGCCCCCGTACTCGATGCGCCTCAGGTACTCCTCGACCACCGGGGAGAACACGCGCTGCCGGGAGACGACCTCGGTGAGGCCGGCAAGCTCGTCGTACTTGACCCCAGCGTAGTCGTAGAGGATCACGGCTCCGTCGGTGTAGAGCTTCTGTGAGGCCAGGGCGTGCTCGACGCCGATCTCGCGCTCCAGCACGGCGACCGCCTTGCGGATGTGCTGGAGGCTGACCCCGACCCGGCGGAAGGCGGCGACGACCATCCCCTCGGCGAGGCCGACGAATGGGACGGTCGGGAACCTGGGGCCGGCGGGGACGCTCGTCACGATCGGCGCGCCTTCGACCGGCGCCCGGCCGGCCGGCCGCCTGACGTAGCCCCTGGCCCACGTCCCCATCGTGGACGGCGGCACGCCGAGGAACCTCGCCGCCTCGGCGACGGTGTAGAGCGGAACCGTGAAGCGGCTGTCCGAAACGGCCTTCATGCCCTCCTTGTTCGCGTCCCGATCGTACTCTCCGCTCCCGTCCCGCGCCTTCCCTCGAGCGATCGGAGGCGAGTCGCTCGGCCGCGCCGCGATCGCGTGAACCTGCCTCACGGGCGGCCTGCGGGCGGCGGCCTCGGGCACGACCTCTCGCCGCGGCTCTCGCGTTGGGGGCATGGCGCCAGTGAAGCGGAGCAGGGCACGCGGGTGTGTGCCGGCTTCGCGCCGATTTACTCAATGCCCTGAGTACGTTTACTCAGTGTCCTGAGTAATCCGTCGCCCTCGCGCCGAGCGCCGGTCGCCGTCCTCGCCGCGGCGCTGCGCACGCCCATCGAAGACCCCGGACTCCCCGCTCGGCGAGCGTCCGCACGAGGAGGTTGTTCGTCAAGCCTCCGGCTCGATGAGAACGAGGCCCTCAACGCCCTCGAAGTGCACTCGGTTGTTCGTGGCGAGCGGGATCTCGTGACGCAGCGCCGTTGCGACGATCCAGGCGTCGAACTCCTCCATTCTCAGGCCGCGGCCCTCGCGATCGGCCAGGAGCTCGCCGCAGACCCGTGCGAGCCCCGCGTCGTACGGGATGACGACGTACCGCTGGATGTCGGCGTCCATCGCCCGGATCCTGTCCTCTCCCCAGCCTCGCTTCCGAGCACCCTTGTGGAGCTCGGCGACAGTCGCGAAGGAAAGGCAGAGACTGCGGCCTTCCAGCGCAGCGCGAAAGGGCTCACCGCGTGGATCCGTCCGCGTGAGAAAGGAGTAGACGTCCGTGTCGAGGAGGACGAATCCGGTCACGAGCCGCGGTTCACGTGCGCGACTCGATCGCGGCGAGAAAGTCGTCGACGCTCTCACCCTCGGGCCAGAAGCCGGCAGCGGCGTCCTCCAGCCCGTCGAGCGGCTCGACCTGCTGCTCCGCGGCGAGCTCCTCGAGCGCCGGCGACTCCCAGAACGATCTCGCGCCCGCGACCGGCTCCGCTTCGTCGATCTCGGTCAGCTCGATCGACCGCAGACGTCCGAGGTCGTCGAACTCCGCGTCTCCGGAGACTCGGACGTAGCGCGTGAGCAGAGCCAGGATGCGCGCCTCGTGCTCGGGCCGGAACGTGCACTTCACCGGGGGACGGGCCAGCGGGGGATGAATACGCGCTTGCTCTCGCGTGGCCGCGAAGTCCGCCATGAGGAGCCGGCCCACGACCTCCGCGTAGCGACGCGACGGCTCGCGCGACCTCATCGCAAGAAGACGGCGTCTCGCGTCTCGGTCGACCGTGATCGCAAGCGGCCGCCCGACGCCATCGGTCCTGAAGGAGATCGTCTCGACACCGCGCTCGAGGACGCGCGTCGCCCGCTCGACCGCTTCGAGTACGCCTTCGTCCCAGCTCTCCCTCGGCTGCCGCTCGGAAGCGATGGCGTCGAGTCCCCCGACGAGTTCCGCGAGTGCGCGCTCGCCGATGTCGAGGTCGGCGAACGGGCGGGTCTCCTCGGCGAGCTCGAACTCGAGCACGGCGCTGCCGCCGTGGAACCCGACGAGCGCCAGCCGGGTCAAGCTGGTGACGTCGACCGGGCGGCGTCCGGGCCTCCGTGTGGCATCTCCTCGGAGGGCGAGAGCGATCCGATCCAGCGCCAGCTGCAGCCCGCCCCCGAGCTCGAGGAGCGCGTCGAGGCGCAAACGGCCCTCCCCAACGGCTGGGCCGTCGAGGGTCACTTCGAGATGCCGGCTACTCGAGCTCAGTTGGATCACTCCTTACCGAGATCGTGGCAGATGTTCGGCCTCGCCGATAGTCGTCCTGCCGGTCCAGGTCCTCCTCCGTGATCGGCGGCCGGGGCGACGGGTCGAGGCCGGGCTCGGCAACCTTCCCCGCGCTCGCAGGCCTCGTCCAGGCGAACGAAACCCTGCGCGTCACGCGCGGCCCCGCGGGCGTCGCTCTGCTGGACTGAGCGCCGACGCCTCGGCGCGCGCCGCGGGGAGCCGCTCCCCGCGGCGCGCGAGAGCCCGCGCGCGATCTCGTGGGCAGGCTTGACGGTCGGCTTGCGGCGGCGGTTTCGCACGGCACGAGTGAAGCGGAGAAGGGCCCTCGGGCGTGTGCCAGCTTCGTGCCGTCAGTCGCTCCGCGACCAGCGCTCGTGGAGGAGCCGCAGCGCCTCGGCCGGGGCGAGCCGGCCGATCTCCGCCTCGCTCAGCCCGAGCTGCTTGAGGCCGTGGGCGAGTCCTCGAGCAGGAGCGCGATCTGCTCGTCCTCGGGGGTGAGCGCGAAGCGCAGCAGCCAGGGCGCATGCCCCCGGCGGTCGCTCTGGAGGTAGAAGCCCGCCTGCTCGAAGAAACGTCGGGCGTAGAGCCGGAGCTCGGCGACGAGGTCCGCCATCGCCTCGTCGAGGGTCGACCCGAGGCCCAGCACGCCGAGCTCGGCGAGCTCCACCGTCACCTCGCCGCCGTCGAGCACGACCCGCGACTCGAAGCGGAAGGTCTCGAGACACCCCACGAGGTCCTCCGGACGCACGAGCAGCATCCGCTCCTTGCCGCGGTGCCGCGAGATCACCTGCGGCCGGTGCCCGTGCACGACCTCCGTCATCACCTCGGAGAGCGCGCCCTTCGCGCGCGAGAAGTCGAGCGTGGCGAGCACGGCGTCCATCGCCCTATAGTAGCCAATTTGGTCAATTTGTCCAGATATGTCGGCGAAGCAGGGCACGGTACGAGTGAAGCGGAGATGGGCGCACGCATGGGTGACGGCTTCGTGCCGTCAGTCGCCGCGGCGGCCGCCTGGCTTGTTGCCACCGCACCGGCGATGATCGGCGCGTGCGCTTCCTCTTCCTCGGCGAGAGCGGCAAGATCGAGGCGTGAACCGGCGGAAGCGATGATCGAGGCGCTCCTCGGAATCGTCATTCTCGTCGGGGCGGCCGGATCGCCTACGCCGCGCTCCGCCTGTCGGGAGACGACGAGAGCGCGTCGGAGACCAACGAGGAAGAGGAGCTCCTCGGCATGATCGCCGGCAACTGGGACCGCCTCGACAAGGATCCGTGAGCCGCTAAGCTGCGCGATCGGAGCCTCCTTGACGCCGTCATGGCCGCGGGCCACAATGAAGTGCGCAGGCGTCGACCGTAGGGTCCACGGCCTGCGTTTCTCTTTGCGGCCAACGCATCACGTCGAGAGGGTGTTGCCCTCGGCGCGCGGGTGTGTGGCGACTTCGCGCCGATGTACTCAAGGGACGTATCCGCTTCACCGGAAACTGTGCGTATTGGCACGAAGCTCGGGGCGTCTGCTGCTGTCAGGGTCGCAACGCACCGATCGGGATGACCGAGACGCCATCGTCGCGGACGTAGCCGTAGCCCGTTCCGACGATCACACCGAGCACTGAGGGGTTACCGCACTTGGTCATGTCGATCCGATCGGCGAACTTCAGCAACGTCGATGCGCCCTCGTCGATCTGGCCGGGACCGAGCTTGATCTCGAATGCGGCCCAACGCCCCTCGGTCGTCTCGACGATCGCGTCGATTTCGAGCCCCGTGTTGTCGCGGTACTGCAGCACGTGGGCCTCCGACGCCTGTGCGTAGACCCGCAGGTCGCGGACGACGAGCGACTCGAAGAGAAAGCCGAGCAGGTTCAAGTCGCCCAGAAGTCGGTCGGGTGTGGCGCGAAGAGCCGCGACCGCGAGCGAGGGGTCGACGAAGTGACGCTTCGCTGCACGTCGCGTCCTGGACCTTGAGCGCAGATGCGGCGCCCAGGCAGGCTGGTCCTCAACGATCATGAGGCGCTCCAAGGCACCGAGATATTCGCGGACGGTGTCGTCGTCGAGCGCGCCATCCGCCCCACCGGCGTCAGCTGCGAGCGTGGTAGCCGCGGCATAGGTGGCGACGTTGCGAGCCAGGGAGCGAAGCAGGCGCCCCACTTTGTCGGGATCTCTCCGCGTGCCGTCGACGCGGCCGATGTCGACACGGCGGATCTCGTCCAGGTAGTCGCGAACCGCGCGCAGCGACTGCTCGACGGTGTGTCCGCGAAAGCCGGGCCAGCCACCGACAGCGACCCGTTCCGCCAGATCAGCCACGGTCAAGCCGGGATCAGCGCTTCGCACAGGTTCGCCGTCCAGTAGTCGAGCCAGAGAGATCGCGCCGTCGGCGTGGCCGGTCTCGAACAGAGTCATCGGCCGCATCCGAAGTCGGGTGATCCGACCTGCACCCGTGTGCCGGGTGATGTCGTCGGCTGGGACGGCGGATCCGGTCAGGATGAACTGGCCGGGCTGTCCGCGATCGTCGACCGCGCGGCGGATGTGATTCCAGATCGCTGGCGCCAACTGCCACTCGTCGATCAGGCGAGGCGTAGCGCCGCCGAGAACGAGTGCGGGATCCACTGCGATGGCCTGCCGCGCGCCGGCGTCGATGTCGAGGAGCACCTCGCTGGCTGCGACTTGCCTGGCAGTAGCCGTCTTTCCGCACGCTTTCGGCCCTTCCAGCACGACGGCGCCAGTCGCCCTCAACCGGGCGGCGAGCTCAATATCAACGACTCGATCCTGGTAGGTCATGGAGCTCCCCTCTTGGCACGCAGCGTCATCGCAGGGGACTGCGCACTGGGAGAATGCAACGACTTTGACCGGGAGAATGTAGCACTGCTAACCGGGTGAATGCAACAATTCTAACAGGGAGAGTGCAACAAGTGTAGCCGGGAGGATGCAACGGCAACCTGACGGCTTCGTGCCGTCAGTCGCCGCGGCGGCTGCCTGGCGTGTTCCGTCCATACCGGCCATGATCGGCGCGTGCGCTTCCTCTTCCTCAACGAGAGCGGCACGATCCAGGCGTGAATCGGCGGCAGCGATGATCGAGGCGCTCCTCGGGATCGTCATTCTCGGGGCGGTGGTCGTAATCGCCTACGCCGCGCTCCGCCTGTCGAGAGTCGACGAGAGCGCGCCGGAGACCACCGAGGAAGAGGAGCTCCTCGGCATGATCGCCGGCAACTGGGACCGCATCGATAAAGGTCAATAGGTCCGTGCTGTGTAAGAACCTGCCACTCGACTCATTGACCTGGAAGGACAAAGCGGCCATCCTCTCGTGTCGAGCGTCACGTCATGTCCGAAGTAGACGGTCAGCTTCCACAGGGAAGCCTCGTGCGATGGCAAGCGGGCCCGCAGGGTGGAGTCGGCGTTGTCGTGGATTCGGTACCAAAGCAAGTCCGCGTTAGGTTCGACGCCGGAGAGGAGCAGATCTTCGTCTGGCCGAACGACGTGCTCGAGCGGGTCACCTTCGAATCCGGCACCCAGGTTCAGGTGCTCGCCGACGGGGAGGTGGGAGTCGTTGTAGCCCGATCGGAGGCCAGAGACCGCTTCTTCTATGCCGTGGGGCTCCCGGGCGGTATCCAGAAGACCGTTGCCGAAGACGGGCTCCGTACTGCGGTCATCACCGATCCTCTCTACCTGTTACGGACAGGTCCCCTGGACTCCGCCCGCTCCGTGAATCTCCGTCTCGCCGCGACACGGCTCCTCTTCGCCCACCAGTTCGACGAGCTTTCATCCCTCTCCAACTCGCGGGTTGAGATCAAGGAGCACCAGGTCGGAGTGCTGCACCGGGTGGCAACTTCGTACCCACATCGCTTCCTGCTCGCTGACGAGGTAGGTCTCGGCAAGACGATCGAGGCTGGCCTCATCATCAAGGAGCTCAAGGCGCGAGGCATGGCAAACCGAGTCCTTGTCCTCGCCCCGTCGGGAATCGTCTCCCAGTGGCAATTCGAGCTGAGGACGAAGTTCAACGAGGTCTTTGCGCAACTCAGCAGCGTGACGATCCCGGGGCTGCAGGACGCCCATCCCCGCGAGAACGTCTGGGCCATTCATGAGAACGTCATCGCTTCGACGACGTTCGCGGCCTGGACGGAACAGCGGCGCCGAGAGATCGCCCTCGCGGACTGGGATCTGGTGGTCATCGACGAGGCACACCATGCAAGGCGGACCCTCGGCAATCTCGGCGGGACGAAGCTCTACCAACTTGTGCAGGAACTCGCCCACCCCGAGTACGCCAACTCTCGGGCGATGCTCTTCCTCACCGCGACGCCGATGCAGCTTCATCCGTTCGAGCTCTATTCGCTGATCGAGCTGCTCGACCCGACGCTCTTCCCGAGCTACGAGGACTTCGATGAACATCGGCTTTCGCTCGCCGGGCTGAACGCGGCGGTTGATGCCGTGCGTCAGTGGCAGAGCCTCTCGGCATCTGCAAAGAAGACAACGACCGCCGACGCTGCACGGTGGGTCGATCGCGATCCTGCCGCCGTCGGGAAAGCGCTCACTTCGGCTGAGGCCCGTGAACGCCTGATTGAAGAGCTGCTTGCGCGGCACCGTCTGAGCGAAGCCATGATTCGAAATCGAAAGGCGATCGTTGGCGGCTTCATGCCTCGTGTGGCCTCGGTCTGGGAGGTCGATCTGACACCTCAGGAGCGGGAGGCCTACGAGGCCGTCACCAGCTACGCAAGAACGGGCTACGCCCGTTCCCAGGAGCTGAACAACAACGCTCTCGGTTTCTTGATGGCGACGTTCCAGAAGCTGAACTGCAGCAGCTCCCTCGCCCTCCGGCGATCACTTCTGCGCAGGATCGACAAGCTCGAGCGAGGGCTCGTAAGTAAGCAGGGCCCGCCGGCTGACGAGGACGAGGTCGCCGAGCTGACGGTGACAGAGGCGCTCGACGGCGTGCTTGGCGTTCAATTTCGACAGAGCACAGAGCAGGAGATCGAAGAGCTTCGCTGGCTCGTCGCCCTGCTCGAGAAGATCGATCGCGACTCCAAGACCGAAGTGCTCCTCGACCGACTCGCTGAGATCGTCGAGAGAGAGCCCGACGCCAAGGTTCTTCTGTTCACCCAGTTTCGCGATACGCAGGAGTGCCTCCGCGACCAAGTCGGCGGGCCTTGGACCGTCAACCTCTTCCACGGTCAGATGAAGCCCAGCGAGAAGGATCAAGCAGTTGGCCGGTTCCGCGAAGGCTCAGGGCCCCAGATCCTGATTTCGACCGAGGCCGGCGGTGAAGGCCGGAACTTCCAGTTCGCTCACATGCTCGTCAACTACGACTTGCCCTGGAATCCCATGAAAGTCGAGCAGCGGATCGGCCGCATCGACCGCATCGGACAGCAACACACCGTCAAGATCTTCAACCTCTCGACGGCAGGAACGATCGAGCAGCGCGTCCTCGAGGTCCTGACGGACCGCATCGGTTTGTTCGAGGAGACAGTCGGAGGCCTCGACCCGATCCTCGGCGAGGTCGAGCGCGACATCAAACGCATCTTCGCACTGGCGGACGCAAAGGCTGAGCGGGCGTTTGGTGAGTTCGAGGCACGGCTCGAGTCGCGCGTCAGCGCGGCGAGGCAGGCCGAGCGCCGGCTGGCGGATCTGATCATGGATACGAAGTCGTTCCGCCAGGACGAGGTTCAGCAGCTGCTCGACCGACGCGGAAGCCTCTCCAACGATGAGCTCAAGGCGTTCACCCTCGGAATCCTGGCCGAACTTGGCGCGGCGATCGAGCGCCACCCGTCAATCTCGACGGTCTTCGAGCTTCGACTCAAGGGCGAGTTCGCCAACGAGTTTCCGACGCTCGTCAAGGAGGGCTACATCCGCCAGGTCACATTCGATCCGGCAACGGCGCTCGAGCACGAGGAGGTCGAGTTTCTTGCGTTCGGGCATGAGATCGTGGACGGGGTCGTCGATTATGTGCGACGGCGCGAGTATCCCGGGCGAGCGAGCTACCGGCGCATCCTGACGTCCGATGTGTTGCCCCGGAGAGGTTGGCTCTTCACCTATGCGCTCGAGTTCGAGGGCGTGGTGCGGTCGAAGGAGGTCCTGCCAGTCTTCATCGGAGAAGACGGCGACCGCGATGAGGAGTTCTCGGCTTGGCTTCTCGATCGCACGATGAAGGTCAAGCGCGAGGACTGGAGCGGCACCCATGAGCTCCCGCCGCGCGATGAACGGTTCGAGGCGGCGGTCGCTCGCTCAGAGGGAGCTGCGCTGGAACGCCTTCTCGAGCGGCAAGACGAAATGGCCGCCGCCAACCGGGAGCGTCTCGAGCAGGAACGAGCGAAGCTCGAGCGCTTCTACGAGTACAAGAGCCGGGCAGCCGGAGACAAGCTTGAGGCAGTTCGGCGTGTCTACGACCGAATGTTGATCTCAGATGATCCGGCCGAAGCAAGGATCCTGCCGGTGTGGGCTAAGAACCTCGAGAACGCTGAGAGGACAGTCTCGATGCTGGAAAGCGAGCGCGAGCGCCGGCTTGGGGAGCTCGTGGGTCGCGAGCAGGTCACGGTTCAGCACGAGCTGCTGGCCGCGAGCTACATCGAGGTCGAACCGGATCCGACCGAGCTCATCCGGGCGGCTGGCGCCGACCTCGCCGATGTCCTCCGGAGTCGCCTCGGAGAGCTCGCTCGAGACACGTCGATCGAGGAGCTCGAGACCCTCCGCGAACAGGTGCTCGAGCGTGGAAATCAGCTCGCCAAGCTCGCGGAGACGCACAACTTCGACTCTGAGCGAGGCAAGGGAGTGGCAGCGCGACTCGAAGCTGCACTCGCTCGTGCGAGCGACTTCAACGAATCCGAGCGATCCCTTCTGCGGGGCGCCACCGACTACTTCCTCCTCGTGGAGGACTCCGAGCATGACCTCACGTCGAAAACCGGCTTCGTCGACGACCAGCGGGTGGTCGACGCAGTCCTTGTCGCGCTCAACAGGCTCGAGAGCTAGCCCGGGCGCGATCAGTAGCCGTCTCGCAGGGTCTCTAGTCCGCCGAGATAGCCTAGGGCATGCCTCTTAAGAAGTCCGAGCTCTACTCGTCCCTTTGGTCCAGCTGCGACGAGCTGCGCGGCGGCATGGATGCCAGCCAGTACAAGGACTATGTCCTCGTCCTGCTCTTCATCAAGTACGTCAGCGACAAGTACGCCGGCCAGGCCTACGCGCCCATCACGATCCCGCCCGGCGCGAGCTTCAAGGACATGGTCGCCCTCAAGGGCACGAGCGACATTGGGGACCAGATCAACAAGAAGATCATCGCCCCGCTGGCCGACGCCAACAAGCTCTCCGACTTCCCGGACTTCAACGACGCCGCCAAGCTCGGCAGCGGCAAGGAGATGGTGGACAGGCTCACCAATCTCGTCGCGATCTTCGAGAACCCGGCCCTCGACTTCTCCAAGAACCGTGCTGAGGGCGACGACATTCTGGGCGACGCCTACGAATACCTGATGCGGCACTTCGCCACCGAGAGTGGCAAGAGCAAGGGGCAGTTCTACACCCCCGCCGAGGTGAGCCGCATCATGGCGCAGATCATCGGCATCCGCGACGCCAAGACCAGCGCCGCCACCACCGTCTACGACCCGACCTGCGGTTCCGGTTCGCTGCTCTTGAAGGTGGGCGACGAGGCCGGCACCGCCGTCACGCTCTACGGGCAGGAAAAGGACGCCGCCACGAGCGGACTCGCGCGGATGAACATGATCCTGCACAGCAACCCGACCGCGCTCGTCGTGCAGGGCAATACGCTGTCCGATCCGAAGTTCAAGGACGGCGAGACCCTCAAGACGTTCGACTACGTTGTCGCCAATCCGCCCTTTTCCGACAAGCGGTGGAGCACCGGCTTCGATCCGCTGAATGACCCCTACGAGCGCTTCAACTCCTTCGGCACGCCGCCCGCCAGGCAGGGCGACTACGCCTATCTGCTGCACATCGTCCGCTCGCTCAGGAGCACCGGCAAGGGCGCGTGCATTCTGCCGCACGGCGTGCTGTTCCGCGGTAACGCTGAGGCCGACATCCGCCGCGCGCTCGTGCGGAAGGGTTACATCAAGGGCATCATCGGCCTGCCCGCGAACCTCTTCTATGGCACTGGAATTCCCGCGTGCATCGTGGTCGTCGACAAGGAGGGCGCCCAGGCCCGCAAGGGCATCTTCATGATCGACGCCAGCGGCGAGTTCATGAAGGACGGCCCCAAGAACCGCCTGCGCAGCATGGACATCCACAAGATCGTGGACGTGTTCAACAAGCGGCTCGACGTCCCGAAGTACGCGCGCATGGTCCCATTCGCGGAGATCGAACAGAACGAGTTCAATCTCAATCTCCCGCGCTACATCGACAGCCAGACGCCCGAGGATCTGCAGGACATCGCCGGCCACTTGCAGGGCGGCGTCCCCGTCGCCGATGTCGATGCGCTTCAGCGCTACTGGACCGTCTGCCCACAGCTCCGGCACACCCTGTTCAAAGAGGGCCGCCCCGGCTACGTCGATCTCGCCGTGGAGAAGTCGGCCATCAAGTCCGCCATCTACGAGCACGCCGAGTTCGCCACCTTCATCACCGGCATGAACGCCCATTTCGCCGCGTGGCGGCAGACGAGCGTCGCGACGCTCAAAGCCTTGCAAGCCGGCTGCCTTCCCAAGGAAGTCGTCGCGGCGCTGGCCGAGGGCCTGCTCGCCCACTACGCCGGCAAGCCGCTCATCGACCCCTACGACGTCTATCAGCACCTGATGGACTACTGGGCCGAGACCATGCAGGACGACTGCTACCTGATCGCCGGCGGCGGCTGGAAGGCCGAGACCACCCGCATCATCGAGAAGGACAAGAAGGGCAAGGAGAAGGACAAGGGCTGGACCTGCGACCTCATCCCCAAGGCCCTCATCGTCGCCCGCTACTTCGCCAAGGAGCAGGCGGCCATCGACCAGCTCGCCGCCAAGCTGGCGGGCGTCACCGCCCGCCTCACAGAGATGGAGGAGGAGCACGGCGGCGAGGACGGGGCGTTCGCCGACTTCGACAAGGTGAACAAGGCGAACGTCACCGCCCAGCTGAAGGAGATCAAGGACGACAAGGACGCGAAAGACGAAGTCATGGTGCTGAACGACTGGCTGAAGCTCAACCGCGAGGAGTCCGACCTCAAGAAGCGCCTCAAGGAGGCCGAGGCCGCGCTCGACGCCCAGGCCTACGCCAAGTATCCGAAGCTCACCGAGTCCGAGATCAAGACGCTGGTGGTCGACGACAAGTGGCTCGTCGCACTCGATGTCGCCATCCACGGCGAGATGGACCGCGTGAGCCAGCAGCTCACCCATCGCGTTAGGGAACTGGCCGAACGCTACGAAACCCCGCTGCCGCAGATGGTCAGCTACGTAGCCGAGTTGGAGGCGAAGGTGAACCGCCACCTGCAGACGATGGGGCTCGCGTAGAAATGAAGCCCGGCTACAAACAGACCAAGGCGGGACAGATCCCGGAGGATTGGTCTACTGCAAGTCTCGGAACAGTTGCGCATATCAAGACCGGTGGTCGCAACAACCAAGACAAGGTGGAAGACGGCGCCTATCCATTCTTCGTCCGCTCAGCCAAAGTAGAACGGATCGATACGTACTCCTACGATGGCGAAGCCATTCTCGTCCCCGGCGAGGGTGGGATCGGCAGCATTTTCCATTACATCAATGGCCGCTTCGAGGTGCATCAGCGCGTTTACGCCATCCGGGACTTTGCCCCGTCGGTATCGGGCAAATTCGTCTACTTCTGCATAGCAGGACGCTTCGGCAGCCACGCAATGCAGAACTCGGTCAAAGCAACAGTTGACTCGCTTCGACTACCTACCTTCAAGAACTTCCTGATCCCGCTCCCCCCCAACAAAGCCGAACAGGAAGCCATAGCCGAGGCCTTGAACGATGCGGATGCCCTCATCGAATCGCTCGGGCAACTCCTCACCAAGAAATGCCAGCTCAAACAAGGCGCCATGCAGGAACTGCTCACTGGCAAGAAGCGCCTGCCGGGGTTCAGCGGGAAGTGGGAGTCGAAAGTACTTAAGAAAGTGATTCAGATTCCTGTGACTGACGGACCTCATCTGACGCCGAGATTCTTGAACGATGGAGTCCCGTTCTTATCGGTGAACAATCTTGTCGACAACAGGATCGATCTATCTAGCTTGAGGTATGTCTCAAGGGAAGATCATGCCGCGTTCTCAAGAAAGTGCAGACCCCAGAAAGGCGATGTCCTCCTTGGAAAGGCAGCTTCTGTCGGACGAGTGGCGATCGTTGACATCGACATGGAGTTCAACATCTGGTCCCCGATCGCTTTGATCAGAGTCAACAACGAGAACATACCGAGGTTCGTCTACTACTCCTTTCAGACCGAGGCGGTGATCCGACAGATCGAGTTGCTGACGAACTCTTCGTCCCAAGGGAACATTGGGATGGGAGACATCGAACGGCTAGTGCTCTCGTTACCAGAGAGGGAAGAGCAGCAAGCAATCGCACGCATTCTGTTAGACATGGACGCGGAGATCGCCGCGCTGGAAACGAAGCTCGCGAAAGCCCGAGACCTCAAGCAAGGCATGATGCAGGAACTGCTCACCGGGCGGATTCGGCTGGTATGAGCGACATCGGCAAACCCGAACGCGCCACGCAGAACAGGGTCATCGCCCTGTTCCGCGACGAGCTGGGCTACCGATACCTCGGGGACTGGGCCGACCGCGACGGTAACAGCAACATCGAGGAGGGTCTGCTCTCGGCATGGCTGACCAAGCGCGGCTACACGGCAGCCCAGGTCAGCGTCGCTCTCCACAAGCTCCGCACCGAAGCGGACAGTCACAGCCGCACGCTTTACGGCAACAACCAGGCCGTCTACAACCTGCTGCGCTACGGCGTGCCCGTGAAGGTCGAGGCGGGCAAGGTGACGGAGACCGTCCACCTCATCAACTGGCACGAGCCCGAGAAGAACGACTTCGCCATCGCCGAGGAGGTGACGCTCATGGGGAACCATGAGCGGCGGCCTGACATCGTGCTGTATGTCAATGGCATCGCCGTCGGCGTGCTGGAGTTGAAGAACAGTCGTGTGAGCATCGGCGACGGCGTTCGCCAAAGCCTTTCCAACCAGCAGCCGGAGTTCAACGCGTGGTTCTTCAGCACCGTGCAGTTCGTCTTCGCCGGAAACGACTCCGAAGGCCTCCAATACGGCGCCATCGGCACGCCGGAGAAGTACTTCCTGAAGTGGAAGGAGGACGAGCAGGACGACAGCCGCTTCAAGCTGGACAAGTACCTGCTCAGGATGTGCCGCAAGGACCGGCTGATTGAGCTGATGCACGACTTCGTGCTGTTCGACGGCGGGGTGAAGAAGCTGCCACGAGCCCACCAGTACTTCGCCATCAAGGCCGCGCAGCGGCATGTCGACGCCTACAAGGGTGGCATCATCTGGCACACGCAGGGCAGCGGCAAGAGCATCGTCATGGTGCTCTTGGCCAAATGGATTCTGGAGAACAAGCCGAACGCCCGCGTCGCCATCGTCACCGACCGCGACGAGCTGGACAAGCAGATCGAGGGCGTCTTCACCGAGACCGGGGAAGCGATCACCCGTACCAGCAGCGGGTGGGATCTGATGAGCCTCCTGGGGCAGGCCAAGCCACGCCTGCTCTGCTCGTTAGTGCACAAGTTCGGCAAGAGAGGCGTGGAGGACTTCGAGCAGTTCATCAACGACATGCAAGCCGAGCCCTGCCCGACGGTGGGCGAGGTCTTCGTATTCGTGGACGAGTGCCACCGCACCCAGAGCGGCAAGCTGCATCGCACGATGAAGGCACTCATGCCCAACGCCGTGTTCATCGGCTTCACGGGGACGCCTCTACTCAAGCAGGACAAGCAGACGAGCCTCGAGCTCTTCGGCGGCTACATCCACACCTACAAGTTCAGCGAGGGCGTCGAGGACGGGGTTGTGCTCGACCTCGTCTACGAGGCGCGGGACATCGACCAGCATCTCGGTTCCGAAGAGAAGATCGACGCCTGGTTCGAGGCCAAGACGAAGGGGCTGAACGACTGGCAGAAGGACGAGCTCAAGAAGCAATGGGGCACGATGCAGAACGTGCTCAGCTCCAAGTCACGCATGGAACGGGTGGTGAGCGACATCGTCTTCGACTTCAGCGTGAAGCCACGCCTGTCCAGCGAACGCGGCAACGCGATCCTCGTAGCCTCCAGCATCTACGAGGCGTGCAAGTACTTCACGCTCTTCCAGAAAACGCCGTTCAAGGGCAAGTGCGCGGTGGTGACCTCCTACAACCCTCTGGCCAAGGACGTCACGCTGGAGGAGACCGGCGCGAACAGCGAGACCGACAGACAGTTCATCTACAACACCTACACCGAGCTGCTTAATGACGTCGACGCCAAGCCGGGGATGAACAAGACGGAGACGTACGAGGACCAGGCCAAGGCGCGCTTCACCAAGGAGCCGGCGAGCATGAAGCTGCTGGTGGTGGTGGACAAGCTGCTCACCGGCTTCGACGCTCCCCCCTGCACGTATCTCTACATCGACAAGTCCATGCAGGATCACGGCCTGTTCCAGGCGATCTGCCGCGTCAACCGCCTGGACGGCGAGGACAAGGACTTCGGCTACATCGTGGACTACAAGGACCTGTTCAAGAACGTGGAAGACGCCATCGCGGTCTATACGTCCGAACTCGATCACAGCGCGGGCGGGCCTGATCCGGAGGTGCTGCTGCAGGACCGCCTGAAGATGGGCAAGGAACGGCTGGGCAACGCGCTTGAAGCCCTTGCCCTGCTATGCGAGCCGGTCGAGCCGCCTAAAGGCGAGCTGGAGCACATCCACTACTTCTGCGGCAACACGGAGATTCCGACCGACCTGCAGGAACGGGAGCCGCAGCGGGCGGCGCTCTACAAGGCGACCGTGGCCTTGGTGCGCGCCTACGCCAACATCGCCGACGAGCTGGAACCCGCCGGGTATGACGCCGCCGACATCAGCCGCATCAAGAGGCAGCTCAACCACTACCTGAACGTCCGCGAGATCACCCGCAAGGCGAGCGGCGAGAGCCTCGACCTCAAAGCCTACGAGGCTGACATGCGGCACCTCATCGACACCTACATCGAGGCAGACGAGCCGAGGAAGGTTTCGCCCTTCGACGACATGGGCCTACTGGAGCTGATCGAGAAGACCGGCATCGCCAATGCCATCACCTCGCAGCTCGGTGGCTTGAAGAGCAACAGGGACGCGGTCGCTGAGACCATCGAAAACAATGTTCGCCGGAAGATCGTCGAGGAACACCTGAGCGACCCGGCCTACTACGAGTCGATGTCGGAGCTGCTCGATGAGATCATCACGGCCCGGAAGGCCAAGGCCATCGAATACGAGGAGTACTTGAAGCGCATCGCGGAGCTGGCGATTCAGGTACAGAATGGTCACGCAGCCGGCATTCCTCAGCAGCTCCGAACGCGAGGGATGCGTTCCCTCTACAACAACCTGACCGTGCCGGGTATCCCGCCGGGAGCCGACGGCGATCAGAGGCTCACTCGCGCGTTGATCATCGACGAGACCGTGAAGCGGGTCCGGCCGGATGACTGGCGCGGGCACCAGGCCAAGGAGAACGAGATCAAGCGAGCGCTGCTGCCGCTGCTCGACAACGACACTCAGGAAGTCGAACGCATCTTCCTCGTCATCAAGCAGCAGCCGGAGTACTGATGGTCACACAAATCGAGCTGGGCGGGATCGTTCTCGATGTCGTCAAGAAGGACATCAAGAACGTGCATCTGAGTGTCCACCCCGCGGATGGGAAAGTACGGATCTCAGCGCCGTTGCGCATGGATACAGACACCATCCGCCTGTTCGCGATCTCCAAGCTTGACTGGATCAGGCGGCAGCAACAAGCGCTGCGGGCGCAGGAGCGTGAGACGCCACGGGAGTACCTCGACCGTGAAAGCCACGTCGTCTGGGGGAAGCGGCATCTGCTGAACGTGATCGAGAAGGAGTCGGCGCCGCAAGTTCAACTGGAGCACAGCACCCTAGTCCTGCAGGTCCGTCCGGGATCGAGCGAGGAGAAGAAACAAGCCGTGCTCGAACACTGGTACCGGCAGCAAGTGAGAGCAGCCGCCTCGCCCTTGATTCAAAGATGGGAAACGCTGATCGGGGTGAGAGTCGAGCGTGTCTTTGTACAGCGGATGAAAACGAAGTGGGGGAGCTGTAGCCCGGGAGCCGGGAGCATTCGTCTGAATAGCGAACTGGCGAAGAAGCCACGCGAATGCCTGGAATACATCCTCGTCCATGAAATGACGCACCTATTGGAACCGACTCACAACCAGCGGTTCGTCTCGCTGATGAATCAGTTCATGCCGACCTGGACGTTTCATCGAGATACGCTGAACCGCCTCCCGGTGCGGCATGAGCGCTGGAGCTACTAGCTAAGCGAACAGAATCTCGATCTTCTGCTTGATCGCCTGCGAGCTGATCCCGCCCTTCTCGTCGTCCTCCGTGATGACGAGAACTCTTTTCGCATCTCCGGGGCTCTCCTCGAGTGGCATGATCTTGTTCTGGCGATACCAGTCGAGCTTGCGGAGCCACCGTCGGTTGTAGTCGGGATCCTGGAGCATCCCGCAGTGCTCCCAGTAGTAGATGCGCCCGCTGTCTGCGTCCTCGATGGTGAAGTCGGGCCATCGGGTCAGTCCGTCGAGGACCAACCCGGTCTCGTACTCGTAGGCAATCCCGTGCGCGGCAAGCTGGTCGGCGATGATCACCTCGGACTTCGATCGCATCGGCTCGCCCTTGCTCGACCGGTGGATAAGCCGCTCCTCGAGGAAGCGGTCTTCGATCTGGATCACGCTTGGCGGAACGAAGAGGTTCGTCAGGCGCCCTTTGGTCTCGGAGTAGTAGTCCGAGGCGTACCGCTTCAGCGTTGACCGTTCGCCTTGGTGGAGGATCACGATCCGGTCACGCTGGCGTGTGAGCGCGGTGTAGAGCAGCTCGCGTGATAGTCGCGTCGCCTCCGGGATCACGAGGAAGACGATCCCGAACTCGCTCCCTTGCGACTTGTGCACGGTGACCGCGTACGCCAGCTCGAGCATGGGTCGCTCCTCCTGAACCTGCCCGGGCGTGAAGTCGTACTTGTAGCCCGCCTGCGAAGAGAACTCGACCTCGAGCTTCCAGGGCCAGCCCTTCCAGGTCGCCCTCTTCCCCTTGTACTGGCCGACGACGATTCCGATCTCACCGTTCGCGACGTACTCGAGTGCGCCGTCATCCTTCGGGTAGATTCGGTCGGTCCGGTGATTGACAAGGTTCATCACCTTGTCGCCGTACACGATCCCCTCGGGCCCCATCGGTTTCGGGATCCGCGGGCTCCAGCCACCACTTCTTGCGTACGTGATTGTTTGCGTCCGAAAAGTGTTCTGGATCAGGCGGTTGAGCTCTCGGACGCCGTGGGTGAGCCCCCGGACAGGCGAGAGGATCTGCCACGCCTCGGCTGCCTCGGCTGTCTTCCCGTTGTGGAAGTAGCAGCGGCCTTCGAACTCAGTACCGCCGATGCTCCGTTCGAAGCCGTTTACGTCGTCGACGGCCGCGACGTCCTCGATCTCCTCGGCCAGAGCGTGAAGGATCTTCTCGCGGAAGTCCTCTCCGCCGTCCCACTGGATGAAACGGAGCGGACCAGGCTTGCCTTTCTGCTCCTTCCGCGGCGTGTTCAAAGCTTCGTCGCCCAGCCGCGAGAAGATCTCGTCGTCGCCGGCACCCAGCGACGCCCCACTGAACCAGTCGGCGAGCTGGAGGTCGTCTCGTTGCTCGCCGATGTGCCGCCGCCGAATCGTCAGTTCGGCGTATCCAGGAGCGACACGAGGGAACGTGCTGTAGACGTCACCCGGCGTGAGTCTGTCAACGATGTCGTAGAAGGGACGGCCTGCACCGATTGGCGGCAGCTGCCGGGGGTCGCCGACCAAGATCAGCCGCTCGACGCCTTTGAGCGCGTCGATGAGCGCGCCGAGCATCTCTTCTGTGAGCATTGAGGCCTCGTCGACGATCACCGTCTTGGCCTCGTCGATCTTGTTGGTTCCGATGACGCGGTAGGCCCCGGTGTTCTCGTCGTATCGTCTTGAGGGAAGCAGGAACTGGGCCAAGGTTTGGGCGCGCTTCTTCGTGGACTTCTCGAGCTGCACGCGCGCTTTGCCCGTCGGCGCGAGAAGGAGGACGCCTCCCGCGTCTACGGCTGGTTGCCGTACGAGCAGCTTCAAGAGCGTCGTCTTGCCGGTCCCCGCGGGTCCGATGAGAACGGAGAAACGCGCCGCGGCCAGCTCGGAGAGAACTGCCGCCTTCTCCGTCCGAGCCCTGAGCTCCCTCTCTCGTTCCTCTTCGGAGACGTTCTTGAGCCCGGAATCCTTCAGCTCCTCGTCGAGCAGCGAAATCCAATCGGCCTCAATCTCGTGGCGAACAGCCTTGACGCGCGTTTCGACGGAGCGGCGAATCAGCTGTGTGACCTCGCCTAATCGATCCAGCTGGTAGGCGGGAGTGCCGTCGGCCATCTCGACCACAGAGACCCTCGGCGGGAAGAAGTCTTCGACCAACTCCATGAGGTCGCCGTCGACAAGGCACTTCGGATCGAGCGCGAAGTCCCGAATCGCTCGGATGACACCGCCGCGAGGTTAGAGGGTATGCCCCTGCTCGGCCGCGGTCTCGAGCGCCGAGACCGCGACAGCCCGAACGCGTCGGCTATCCGCTGGATCGTCGAGTCGGGACGGCTCGGGGAGAGGATGCTTCGATCTCACGCTCTGTTCCGGAAACGCTCCGCGATCGGCGGTCCAGACACTGACCGGCTCCTGAGAGCCGCGGTCCAGCTCAAAGAGGAGATACGGGTTCTCGAGCAGCTGCGAATCAGAGCAGTCGATCCCCGCTCGCTCCCGCTCCTCGGGGACGAGGAAGCGTGTTGCCTGATCAGGCGTGAGCTCGAATCGGGCGAGCAGCTCAATGAGCGCGCGCCGCTCTGGCCGCTTCTCACGAACCGCTCTCCACTTGTCGCGGGTCGTCCTCGTCAAGTACGTCTCAGCGCGGTCCCCGAGTGGCGACGGGTCGTCCATGAGGCTGTCCAACAACGCCCACGGGCTCTCGTTCTCGCCGAGCCGGTCTTGCAGCTCATGGGCAAGCAGGTTTGCCTGCGTGACTCCGAAAGCGCCCAACGCGGCGCCAAGGCCGGGCGTCGGCCCACGGAGCGACCACAGTTCGCCCAGCCGCGCATCGATCCAGGCGAGGTTGTTCTCGAGGGGAGTGGCGACGTGCTGTCGCGCCTGCTCCAGAGCCTCTCGGCAGCTAAGGAGAGCGGCAATCGCTCCGTCATGTGTGACGTGCTCCCCCGCGTAGGAGAACTCGATCCGGCGATCCGCCGGCGCCACCGCAGTGCACGAGCGAAGATCGATCGTATCGTCGGCCTTCGCCAGCTCGAGCAGCTTCGCGTATGGAAGAAGGAAGCCGTCGTCGAAGGCGGGACGGATGCTGTGCTGGACGGCCCGGTCCCAGACATACGAGCGATAGCCAGGAGAGGTGTAGGTGTATTCGACGGGCTCGCCGATGTTGAGGACGCGACCTGCCCCGATCAGCACCCGATCCTCGTCGTCCACCATGGGCGTCTGCTTCGCGTAGAAGAAGCAGAGGGCACGTTCGAAGTGCGCGGCGGAGAAGAACGCGTCGAGGAGAGCGCGCTGGTTGAGGTGATCCAGGACCCAAACCGTCCTGCCGAGGAATCCCTCCGTGGGCTCGCGGTTCGGGTCGACGTCGAGATCCCACTCCTCGGCGAGCTCCCAGGCCGTCTCCCGGGTCATCCACCGAAACGGAATCGTCGCGGCCGAGTACGGCGGGTGCCGGAAGAGCGCAGGCGCGATGTGTCGATGCTCGTCGCTGAAACCGGCGTACGGGTGCGCGACGGCTCGTGTGAACTCGAACGGCGCCATGAACGTCCCCCGCTCACCCATACAGGCAGGCCATGTCCCCTTTGGTTGATCCAGTTCTTGGATCGACTTTTCCGCGTTGGCCGCCTCGAGGTCGTCATCGCGCGTTTCCCGTATCTCGCGCAGGACCAAGCACGCAGGGTTACCGCGCGGATCGCGGCACACAGTTCCGGCCCAGCCGTTGTCGTGCCACGGGACGCGGATCGACAGGTGGCGGAGCGGGAGTTGCGCTGACATCAGCTTCGCGGCGCGTCGGCCATCAGACCGAGGTTGTAGATCCGCCACCCGATCGCCTCCTCGCTAACGCCGAACCAACCTGCCAGCTCCGCCGCCGACGCGGCCCGGTTGAACTCCGCCCGCACCGCCGGCTCCGGCATGAGCAGCTCCGCGGCGAAGACGTTCGCCTCGCGCTCGGCGCCTCGATCGGCCGCGGCGGCGACGTCGCCCGGGCGGCAGTAGAAGAGCTTGAGCGTGCCCTCGCGGTACTGGCAGACCCAGTGGCCGAGCTCGTGCGCGATCGTGAAGCGGCGGCGGCGGATCGGCTGCCTGACGCCCGAGCCATGCCCCGCTGAGACATCTGGCGCCGGGCGGGGTGCCTGTGCTGAGCTACCCCGGTGTCTCGAACGGCAACGCCGCTCTACGAGGTCTTTCCCGGGGCTGACTTCCCAGGTGTCGCATACCGCATCGTTCAGCGGTGTCCGCCGACGCTTCGCGACTTTCTCTCCTACGAGGCTCTCGGCCGCCGGTACGACCGGCGGGAATTCTTCAAAGGAACGGGAGTGTCCATGCGGACGAGCCTCGCACGAGCGCGTGCTGTCGCTCGACGCTTTTCTCTCGGAGGCGCCATCGCCACCGTCGACCTCGCCGCAGAGGGAATCGTGTGGTCGCCCACCGGCCCCCGGGGGCACATCACCGTCTGGGCGCCGCCGGAACTCCTGCTCGCTTGCGTGCTTCAATGTGAGAGCCATGACCATTGAGGGCCGCTACATCCTGCTCGACCAGCTGTCGATGAACGAGCTCGGCGAGTTCGACACGTTCGCCGAGGCGGAAGCGTGCTTCCTCCGGTTCGTCAAGGCGGAGCCGACCGCCGTCGAGCACCTCGAGATCTGGGACGACGACGAGGACACCCGCCTCGACGTCGACCCGGACAAGATCAGGGCCGTCACCGCCGCGTAACGGCTCACGCCGGCCGCTCCTCGACCAGCCCGAGGTTGTAGAGGCGCCAGTGCATCGCCTCACCGGAGACAGAGAAGCGTTCGGCGCATGCGGCGATCTCCGGCCCCTCTCCCCACGCCGCCCGCACCGCCGGCTCCGGCATCAGCAGCTCCGCGGCGAAGACGTTCGCCTCGCGCTCGGCGGCACGGTCGGCCGCCGCGGCGACGTCGCCCGGGCGGCAGTAGAAGAGCGCGAGCCCGCCCTCGCGGTACTGGCAGATCCAGTGGCCGAGTTCGTGCGCGATCGTGAAGCGGCGGCGCTCCGGGACGTCGTCGGCGCGGGGATCGTGGGTCGGGTCGCCTGGCATGTCCGGATTGTCTAGTGTCAGCGTCTTCAATGAAAGGGGTTCGATCACGACGTCAGCCCGGGGTCCTTCCCGGTTTACGACGCCTGGAGCTCGCCGGCGACGGCCTCGACGACCGCAGTCGCGTAGGAGCTGTTCGACCTCAGCCGCGGTCATGAGCTTCGTCGAGGGCGACCAGGGGCGCCTGCTTCAGCGAACGGACGAAGCGGGTGTCGCCGGAGTCCCAGCCCTCCTTCGTCACGACGGTCGGATTGACCTCGAGGCCGAGCTCTCGGCCGGCTTCTCGGCAGACTCGCCCGAGCGCACGCCGATCCGGCCGTCCGACGACGAGCAGATCGATATCGGCTGGGGCCGGCCCGGCCTCACCGTGGTAGCGGCTGGCCCACGAGCCGAAGATGTATGCGGCCTCGACCCCGGGAAGCCCGCGCAGCATCCGTGCAAGCACAGTCGACGGGCCGAACGCCTTGAAGATGAGCGCCGACAGCTCCGGGTAGAACGGCGAGCGCTCATCAGGCCGAACGACCCGCGCGCGGCCGATGCGCTCGCTGACGACAAGACCGGCCTGCTCCAGCCGGTTCACCTCGCGGAGCACCGTTGCCGCATCGAGCCCGATCTCGCGGGCGAGACCTGCGAGCGGTATCGGCGCCTCCGGGTGCAGGAAGACGCGGGCGAGTAACAGTCCCTGACCACGGGAGCGGAAGATGGGCAACAGCGGAGGGGCATTCGTTCTCATCGTGCCTATGATGCACTAAATCGTGCGTTATACGCAAGTCTACGTCAGCGCTCCGAATGGAAGAGGCGGTCGACTTGGCCGATCGTACGCGCCCCGAAAGCAGTTCCAGGCGACGGGGATCTCGATGTACACATCGTTCGAGGGCGCCGAATCGGCCGCAAAGCGGTTCAGGCTCGGACGGGCGAGCGCCGCACTCGAGCTGACGAGGGACGTCATGTGGACGCCGAGCAGCCGCCACGACCACATCACGGTCTGGGCGCCGGCCTCGACCCTTCTCAGACACGTGCTTCAATGCAAGGAGGTCAGCCATGAGTGACGAGCTCTTCATCCTCCTCGACCGAGCGTCGCGGAACATCCTCGGAGAGTTCGAGTCGCTCGAGGACGCGCAGACCGAGCGGCTCGAGTACGCGAGCGCGGCACCCGACGCGGCGGAAAGCCTCGAGATCTGGCACGGGGACGTCCAGGTTCCGGTTGATCCAGAGTCGCTGCATACGTTCCCCGCTGTGTAGCTCACCAAGGCGATCGCCTCCACCGGCACGGGCAACTCGGCGCCGCCGAAGGCGGCGTGGTAGCGCTCCCTCAGCTCGTAGGCCCTCGCGTCGGTGACCGGTCCCGGCATCGTCCTCCTGCAGTCGGCGGCACGGGCCGCTTCAGTGCGGCCCGCGGAACAGGCGGTCGACCTCGTCGTCCGTCTCGGCTTCCGACTCTAGACCAGGGAGAGGCATGTCTTCAATAGGCAGGTCCCCAAGAGCGACTTGTCGAGACCGGGCGCCGCGGCGACGCTTCGGCGATGTGGGAGACCGTCGACCCGGACGGACGACGCGTGGTGTTGACGTTCGAGCGCTGGCGACACATCGTCTGGCGTCACGCGGAGCTCGCGGGCGATCTCGTCGGTGTGCTCACCACCGTTGCGGAGCCGCAAGAGCGGCTGAGCGGGCGCAGTGCTCTCGAGGAGTGGTACTACCGACGTGAGATCGGGCCGAGTCGCTGGGTCAAGGTCGTCGTACACTACGAACAAGGCGAGGGCCACATCGTCACCGCGTTCCCGCGGAGGTTGTTTCCATGAGCGTCAGGTTGGGCGGCATCGAGTTCGACAACGTCTTCTACGACCGCGAGGTGGACGTGCTCTACCTGCACGTCGGCGAGCCCAGCAGCGCGGTCGATTGGGACGAGTCGCCGGAGGGCCATCACCTGCGCTTCGGCGCGGACGGGCAGCTCGTGGGCATCACGATCGTGAACGCTCGCCGGCTGCTCGACGAGGACGGCGTGATCGAGATCACGCTCCCCGAGCGCCGGATCGAGACGCGCGACCTCGGCGACGTGCTCGCCCCCGCGTAGATGGCTACCACGGTGAAGATCGCCGGGATCGAGTTCGATCGGGTCGTCTACGACCGCGAAGCCGATGTCCTCTACCTCCATGTCGGCGATCCGGGCACGGCTGACGACTTCGACGGGACACCCGAGGGCCACGCGACGCGCTACGGGGCGGACGGTGCGCTCGTCGGTCTCACGATCGTGAACGCTCGCCGGCTGCTCGACGAGGACGGTGTGATCGCCATCACGCTGCCGGAGCAGCGCGTCCAGGCGACCGACCTCGGCGACGCGCTCGCTGCCGCGTAGTCCGTCACTCCCGCGGCTCCGACGAACCGCGGAAGAGGCGGTCGACCTCCTCGTCCGCCTCGGCTTCCGACCCCACGCCAGGAGGAGCCACGCCTTCGATGGACAGCGTCGGCTCGGACGCGCGGAAAGCGGGCGCGGCCGCCGGCGGCGCGGGGCGCAGCGCCGCGACATCGCGGACGTTCGAGCCGAAGATCTCGCGCAGGGCCTCCCACACGCTTCGATCCACGCCGGCCGGATCCAGGAGCCCGGTCTCGAGCTCGTGGTAGGCGACTCGCAGCGCGCCGAGCGCGCGCACCGGGAGCGCGAGCCGCTCGCGCAGCCGCTCGACGACAGCCTCCACCTTCAGCCCGCGGCGCACGCGCAGGTCGAGCAGCGGCGGCTGCCCCGCGATCCAGGCGCGCAGCGCGGCGACCTGCTCCTCGCCGGGCTCGGGCGGCGCCGCGGTGGCGAGGAAGGCGTCGATAGGCGCCGCCAGCTCGTCGCGCCGGGCGCCTGCGCGGGCGAGGTAGTCGAGCACGTCGGGATCCCCGCCGGCGGAGAAGCTCGCCACGAACTCGTCGAACAGCACGCCGACGTTCCGGGCGCTACCCATCGCCGTAGGCGTCCCTCAGTCGCCGCCGGCAGCGGAAGAGCGCCTGGTCGACCGCGTTCCGTGTCATGCCCAGCATCCGCGCGATCGTCGAAGGATCGAGCCCGTGCAGGTAGCGGAGCACGCCGGCGCGCCGGTCCCCCTCGGGCAGCTCGGCGAGGAGCTCCTCGATCTGGAGGCGCTCATGGGCGCCGTCGGGCGGCGCGGCCGGCTCCCAGTCCTCGGGCAGCGGCGCGTCGGTCGGCCGCTGCTCGAAGTGGTCGCGGATCGTGTAGGTGATCACCTGGTTCACGATCACGCGGTAGGGGTGGCGCCGTACGTCTTCCCGCGGCGGTGCTCGGCGAGCAGCCGCAGGCGGACGTTCTGCGCGACGTCGTCGGCGTCGGACCGGTTGGAGATGCGCGCGCGGCAGCGGCCGCGGATGACGGGGTCGTACCTCGCGAGCAGACGGGCGATGTCGCCTGCGGCGAGCGACCGCGCGTCTTCCGCGTCGCCTTCATGGCTGGGGCTCCCGCCGGGCAGGGCCCGATCTTACGGCCGCCTACGCTACCCGGAGCCAGGAGCGTCCGGCACGCGCCGACGGACGTGCTACAGTTCCGTACGGAAAGTCGTACGAATTATGGAGGCAGTCATGGCTCGCGGAGGTGGAGGCAGGAGCACCCCGACGGGGCAGCCTCGGTTGAGCGGAGTGCCGAGCTTGACGCTCGAGGAGGCTCGAACGCAGCTGCACGAGCTCGCGAAGCGCTTCGGCAGCCTGCGCAGGCCCAGCAAGTCGCTGCTCGACCGCGCGGTCGATGTGGGGCCGCATCGCAAGGGCGGGTTGCTGATCGTGCCGGAGATCGACGCGCTGGCAGCTCTCGACCGACTCGAAGAGGCGGAGCGGGAGAACGAGGAGCTGCTCGAGGAGCTCGAGGACATGGGGATCGTCCTGCTGGCGCAGGAGCGCCTCGCCGACCCGACGCCGGTCGATCAGCTGATCCCGCTCGAAGAGCTCGCGCGGCAGTTCGGCAGAGAGCACCTGCTTGCCGGCTGAGCGCTACAGCGTTCGAGCCGAACCCGAAGTCAGCAACGACGTACGAGAGCTCGGCAACGTCGACGAACGACTCGTCGATGCCGCGATCTCGCTGCTGGGGGAGCTGCGCGACGACCCGTGGCTCGGCGACGACCTCTGGGAGCGCTACAACATGCGCGCGATCAAGGACTGCCGGAAGCTCCGCTTCGACGTCCCCGACCGGCCCGGCAAGCCGCGCTACCGGATCGTCTACCGCAACGAGCCGCTCGACGGCGCCCCGGGGCTCGTTCGCATCTGGGCGATCGGCCCCCGCGCGGATCTCGTCGCATACGCACGCGCAGCAACACGCATCACCCGCGCCGAAGCCCAGAAACGTCGCCGCCCCCGCCCGCGCTGAGGGCAAAGCGCGGCTGTCTCGAACGTCGGCGGAGAAGGTGTTGCACTCTCGCCGCAAAGCGAGCACCATTGGTGATGCACAAGGGAGGCAGAATGGCCAAGAGGCTGACGATTTCGATGGACGACGTCCTGGAGATGGTGATCAAGGAGGCGCCGCAGCGGCTCGGGCTCCCGCGCACGGCGTCGCGGGCCGAGCGGCTCCGTGCCTGGGCGGTGCTCGGCTACGAGAAGCTGCTCGAGGAGGAGCTGGACCGGGAGCGGCTCGAGACGTACAAGGAGTGGGCGGACGATCCCGAGATGGGCGAGTTCTCGGAGGCGGCGCTGAGGGCCGCCTCCAAGGCCGGGCTGTTCAGGGACGATTGATGCCGGGCAAAGCGCGCTGGGGACAGGTGTGGTGGGCGGACCTCGATCTCGACGAGCACAAGCGAGTCGTCGTCGTCTCCGAGAACGGCTGGAACTCGACGTTCCCGAACGTGCTCGCGGTGCGCCTGACGACGAGCCCGCGAAGGCATCCCGGCGCCGGCTTCCCGCTCGTCTCGAAGCAGCCGCCGACGATCGCCGTCTGCGGCGAGCTGACCTCGATTCCGGAGTCGCGCCTGATCGAGCCGACCGGCGCGCTGAGCCCCAGCCAGATGCGGCAGGTGGCGATCGGCGTCCTCGAGGTGACGCAGGCGCACCGGCTGATCGGGCTCAGTCATCCAGCGGTCGCCGAGCGGATCGGCCGGTACCGCCGCTGACGGAAAGAGGTAGAACCTGCTCGTGGCCACTCCGATGAGGCTCGGCGCCAGCGCTGCCCGCAGCAAGCTTCCGGCGCTTCTCCGCGAGTTCGCGAAGGTCGAGATGCCGAGCGACTCGATCGCCGACCGCGCCGTGCGGCTCGGCGTCTACAACACCGACAGTGCAGTGCTCGTCCCGCTCGCCGACTTCGAGCGGGCGCTCGACATGGAGGAGATCCTCGACGACCTCCTGCTCGAGCTGACGGTCGCCGAACGCCTCGCCCGCGGCCCAGGCAGCGCGCTCCCGGTCGAGAAGGTCGCGCGCGAGCTCGGGCTCTACGAGACGCAGTAAGAAATCTCGCTCCGACGTTCGATCAGGGGGAAACGACAGAGGAGCCCCCTGATGATCGAATCCGTTAGATAAAGGCGTCCATGCGCTGGGATCGGCGCCGGCTCGAGGAACTCGGCTTCGGCGGATTCCTCACGTTCGCCGCTCTCCGCACGGGTCGGATCTCCGAAGTACCAACCGCCCCGGGCGTCTACGTCGTAGTGCGCGACGAGCAGGGTCCGCCCCGGTTCCTCAAGACGAGCGTCGGGGGTCATTTCAAGAGGCAAGACCCTGCGATCAGCATCGACCGGCTCGGGTCCGAGTGGATTGAGAACTGCATCCTTCTCTACTTGGGTAAAGCCGAGAATCTGCAGCGCCGGATCAATCAGTACTCCGAGTTCGGCACCGGCAAGCCGGTCGGGCACTGGGGTGGCCGGCTGATCTGGCAACTCGCCGACTCCGCGGAGCTCGCAGTCGCCTGGCGGCGCTGCAAGCCAGGCGAGGACGCGCGCGCTGTCGAGGCCGAGCTACTCGCCATCTTCGCAGGCGATCTCGGCCGCCTACCTTTCGCCAACCTCCGAGGCTGAACCTTGCGCGGCGCCGCGCCGCGGCCGAGGATCGCGGCGTGGCGCTCGTGCTCGCAATCGACCAGGGGACGACGGGGACGACGTGCCTCGCCGTCTCCGACGGGCTCGCCGTGCTCGGGCGCGGCTACCGGGAGCTCGCGCAGCACTTCCCGCAGCCCGGCTGGGTGGAGCACGACGCCGAGGAGATCTGGCAGAGCGTGCTCGGCGCGGCGGGCGACGCGCTCGCCGCGGCCGGGGCTGCGCCCTCCGAGCTCGACGCGATCGGGATCGCGAACCAGCGCGAGACGACCGTCGTCTGGGACCGCCGCTCGGGCTCGCCGGTGGGCCGCGCGATCGTCTGGCAGGACCGGCGGACGGCGGAGCGCTGCGCGGAGCTGCCCTACGACCTGATCCGCGAGCGCACCGGCCTCGTCCCCGACCCCTACTTCTCGGCGACGAAGCTCGAGTGGCTCCTCGCGCGGGCCTCCGGCAACCTCGCGTTCGGCACCGTGGACTCGTGGCTTGCCTGGAAGCTCTCGGGCGAGCACGTCACCGACGTCTCCAACGCCTCGCGCACGCTGCTCGCCTCCCTCGCGACCCTCGACTGGGACGACGAGCTGCGCGCGCTCTTCGGCGTGCCGCGTTCCGTCCTCCCCCGGATCATCTCCTCGGCCGGGCCGGTCGCGGAGGCGGACTTCCTCGGCGCGCGCGTGCCGATCGCCGGGATCGCGGGCGACCAGCAGGCGGCGCTCTTCGGGCAGGCGTGCTTTGCCCCCGGCGACGCGAAGGCGACCTACGGCACCGGCAGCTTCGTGCTCGTCAACACCGGCGCCGACCACGGCGCGCCGCCGGAGGGGCTCGTGCGCACCGCGGCCTGGCGGATCGGGGACGAGGCCCCGGTCTACGCGCTCGAGGGCTCCGTCTTCGTCACCGGCGCCGCGCTCCAGTGGCTGCGCGACGGGCTCGGGCTGCTCGAGAGCGCCGACGAGGCCGAGGCGCTCGCGCGCTCGCTGCCCTCGAACGAGGGCGTCTGGTTCGTCCCGGCCCTCACCGGCCTCGGCTCGCCGTACTGGCGGCCCGACGCGCGCGGGCTGATCGCCGGGCTGACAAGAGGCACCCGTCGCGAGCACCTCGTCCGGGCCGCGCTCGAGGCGGTTGCCCACCAGACCCAGGACGTGCTCGACGCGATGGGCGCGCGCCTCTCCGTCCTGCGCGCCGACGGCGGCGGGGCGGCCAACGGGTTCCTGATGCAGCTCCAGGCCGACCTCGCGCGCGTGCCCGTCGAGGTGCCGGCCGAGCGGGAGACGACCGCGCTCGGCGCCGCCGCGCTCGCGGGAGTCGGCGCCGGGCTCTGGACGCAGGCCGGGCTGGCCGAGGCCTGGCGCCGTGCCGCCCGCTACGAGCCGGAGCTGCCGGAGCCCGAGGTCGCGGCGCAGCGCGCCGGCTGGCGCGAAGCCGTGGCCCGGGCGCTCCTCTGATCAGGCCGGGCTGGCGACCGGCAGCCCGAGCGCGCGGGCGCCGTCGAGCAGGCGCTCGTCGTAGGCGACGAGACACTCGAGCTCGTCCCCGAGCGAGGCGGCCGTGGCGACATGGATCGCGTCGAGTGAGCGGAGTGACGGCGGCGGAACCGCGCCGGCCCGCTCCACGATCTCGCCCGTGAGCTCGAGCGCACCGACGCTCTCGAGCACTTCCATGCCGCGCTCGGCCGCGTCCGCACGAACGGACGCACGGGCGACCTCGACCATGCCGATCGCGCTCGTCGAGAGCTGCCCTGTGTGCGGCACGAGGAACGCATCGAGCGCACCGCTTTCCGGCTCGGGCGTCACGAGCTTCATCAGCGCCGACGAGTCGAGGTATACGACTCGAGCCACGCTAGGGCAGGCGCTCCTCGCGCTGCTCCTCGAGCGCCTCCGTGCCCGTCAGCGGCCCGCGCGCGGGAGGCGGCGGCCCGAGAGTGCGGAAATCGCGGATCGCGGGTCGCGCCTTGCCCTCGGCGACCAGCCGGTCGAGCACCGCGCTCCCGGTCGCGGGAGGCCCAAACCGGGCGACAGTCTTCCCGCGCTCGGTCACCTCGAGCGTGTGGCCCTTCTTTACGCGGCGCAGGTACACGCTCAGATTCTGCCGCAGCTCACGAATGCCGACACGCTCTGGAACGCTCATGTAGCACATACTGTAGCACATCAGCTCAGGTGGCGCGCCATGAGGATCGCGTCCACGTAGCCCCCGTCGCGGCGGTAGTGAGCGGTGCGGTAGCCCTCGCGGACGTAGCCGCACGCCTCGTAGAGCGCGATCGCGGCCTCGTTGTGCGGGAAGACGTGCAGCTCGAGCTTCGACACGCCGGCGCCGCGGGCCCAGCCGTCGGCGGTCTCGAGCAGGGCGCGGCCGACGCCGCGGCGGCGGTGGGCGGCGGCGACCATCAGGCCGAGGTCGGCGACGTGGTGGCAGGCCGGGTGCGGGTCGCGGCCGAGCGAGAGGCGGGCGACGACCTCGCCGCCCTCGCTCTCGGCAACGAAGACGGCGGCGTGCTCATAGCGGCGCAGGGACTTCAGGTAGCGGCGCTCCTCGGCCACCGTGCGCCAGCCGCCCGCGGAGATGAGCCACCCCTCGGGCTCGCCGCCGACGGCCCTCGAGAGCGCGACGAGCTGCGGCGCGTCCTCGGGCGTCGCCGGGCGGATGGTGTACCTCACGCGACCACGATGCCATGCCCGCCGCGGCGCGGGTCGCCGGCGGCGGCGAGGCTCCCGCCGGCACAGGTCTCGACGGCCGACACGCCGCCGAAGTAGAGGTTCAGCCCGCCCCAGCGGACGACGTCGTGACCGAGGGCGGCGAGCCCGTCCGCCGGGCCGCCGGCCTCGACGTGCACCTCGGCGCCCTCGAGGTGGACGCGCGGCGCCGCGATCGCCTCGGCGACCGGAAGCCCGTGGCCGGCGACGTTCGCCACGACCTGGAGGATCGCGCCGCGCAGGCGGATCGAGCCGGCGCTGCCGAGGGCGAGCCGCG